>Ga0207416_1001493_pt1 | contig 30467 bp, 19 predicted proteins | sample PaiPotPPM11metaG_FD_184107 | JGI IMG/M metagenome (GOLD analysis project Ga0207416, IMG submission 184107) | Iron sulfur acid spring bacterial and archeal communities from Banff, Canada, to study Microbial Dark Matter (Phase II) - Paint Pots PPM... ... | reverse complement strand
TCGTGTAACCTCTGAAGTACGGAGGTACGCTACGACGAGCGTTCTGGCACTCTCGCTCATGACCCGAGGACAACGGGGCGCCGACCGGCTACCGGTACCGCTCGCTCGCTCGATGCCGCCGCAGGGTGGGGTCGGGACGGTGCGACGAGAGCGTTTGAATTCGCAGTGGAACCGGCTGCTGCAGGTTCCGGTCGCAACGGTAACCGGCGCGGGCGGCTACGGCAAGACGACCCTTCTCCTCGCGTGGCTCGACGCGCTGGCCGATGAGGCACATACCGCCTGGCTTACGCTGGTCGCCCACGAAGCGACGCTCACCGAACTCGTCGAAGGCATCGTGCTTGCGTGTGCTCGGGCCTTTCCGGATTTTGGCGGCACCGTTCGCGGGCTATTGAACGAACGCATTGAAGACCCGCGGGCCTACGCGCGGGCCGTCGCCAACGAGCTCTACGTTCTCACCGAGGAGCGTGGGGCACAACTCGTCTTATTCGTCGACGATGCCGATGCGGCGATCGACGACGAAGGCGCAGTGGAATTTCTCACCGCGCTCCTGCAGTCGTTGCCGCCGCGCGTCCACGTCGCGTTTGGTTCGCGCCGGCGCCTGAGCTTCGCGCCGCTCGCGAAGCTGCGCAATGTGGAACGTTTGCTTGAAATCGGTGAGGACGACCTGCGGTTCCGGCCGGAGGAAGCCGAACAGATGGTCGCGGATCGTACGTTTGCCGACGTCCTGATCGCCCGCACGGAAGGCTGGGCGATTGCGGTGCACCTCACCGCCACGCTTGCAAAAGAGCACGTCCTCGCGTTGAACGGAGCCTTTCCGGCAGCGGGCGAAGCGGTGTTTCCATTTCTGGCCGAAGAGGTGGTCGCGGCGCTCGACCCGGACGTGCGCGAAATGCTCGGCGCGCTCGCGGTCCCCGCGATGCTTGACGAGACGACCGTCAATTACGTTTTGGAGCGCAGCGACGGCCTCGCGATTCTCGCGCGGCTAGCGGAGCGCGCGCTTTATCTGCGCCAAGCCGACGACGGGGCTTGGCATCTGCACCAACTTTTTCGCGACTTCTTGCTCGCGCGGATGAAACGCGAGCAACCCGAACGCGAACGCGAGGTGCGTCGCCGCTACGCGGCCCTGCTGCGCGAGCGCGGCGACAAGCTCGGCGCGTTGGAGCAAGTGATCGAAGCCGGCGACCTCGTGGAGATCGTGGAGTACGTGCAAGAAGCGATCGTGGCGATTCGCTTCACCGATCGCTATCGACGGTTGCTGGAGCTCCTCGCGCTGGTCCCGGAGGGAGCCTACCGACGTAAACCGATGCTGTATCGCCTGCGCGCGAGCGCCCTCCAGCGTGCCGGGCGCTGGGAGGACGCCGACGCGCAGTTGTGCGCCGGTTACGAATCCGCGCGGCACAACGGGGACGACCGTACGGCGTGCGTTGCGCTCCTCGAACGGGGCGTTGCGCTCGGCACGTTTCGATTTCGCATGCACGGGGATCACTCCGAAAGTGAAGCCTGTTTTCGCGAGGCCTTAACCCTTGCCGACGGCCCGTCGCTGCGCAATCGTCCGAACTTTCGCCAGCTCTCGTACGAGGTGCTGGGATTGGTGCACGCGCTGCGCTTCGAGTATGAGGAAGCGTTCCGGTGGTTCGCGCAAGCCGAGCGCCTGGAACTCGCCGCATCGTCGCATGCGGAACTGCTCTTCGTGGAGATCGCGCGCGTCTACGGATGGATCGGCGATTGGCGGCGTTCGCTTGAGTATGCGGAGCTCGCCGAAGAATTCTTTCGCGCCGATTATCCGTTCCACGTCGGCTATGCGCTGCTCGTCGTGTCGAAGGCCCTCATCATGCTCGGCGAAGACGGCGAGCGCGCCGTCGCGAGTTGCCGCGAGGCCGTTGAGGCGCTGCGATCTTCATACGAAGATGAGGAACTCGGCGTCGCATATACGGTTTTGGCGGAAGCGCTGCTCGCATCCGCCGACCCTGATTTTGCGGAAGTTGTCGAAGCATGCGATGCCGCGGAGCGTTTCGTCGACGCTCGGAATGCGCCGAGCCGCTGCGAAATTGCGTTGTTGCGTGCGAAGGTGGCGCTCCGCGGCGGCGACGAGCCCGGATGGGCCGATGCAATCCGGCGCGCGACGCGGCTCGCGCAAGGCGACCGCTGGTTGACGGCGCGCATCGACCTCGAGCGAGCGTGGTTCGCGCACATGCAGGGAGAGGATCGAAAGGCGCTCGAAGGATTCGATCGCGCGCTGGCAAGTTTCGGCGAGATGCAAGACCGTTACCACCATGCAATCGCGCGCGTAGGGAGGGACGCGCTATCGGCGCGCGGGGGCGCGCTGGATGAAGCCGAAGCGCGCGCGCTGTTGGAGGAACTGACCTCGCAGGGCGCGGCGTACGCGGTATTGCGCTACGGTCCGTCGGCACGCGAAATCTTTCATTGGTGCCTGCGTCACGGCGTCGACGTGCGCGCAGCGCAGTCGCTTTACGAGCGGCTGGATGCGATCGATACGGACGAACTCGGCTCGATCGCAAAGGACCCTCGGTCCGCGCCATCCGGTCGCGCGGGCGCGTTGCGTTTGCTCGCCGCTCGCGAAGGCGTGGGTGCCGATAGCCGCCCGCTGCTGCGCGAGTTGTCGGCCGATCCTCAAGCCCAGGTTGCCGCCGCGGCAGCCAACCTGCTCGAGACGCTCCCCGAGCACGTTATCTCGCCGCTCCGCATCTCGGCGATCGCCGGATTGAGCGTTTCTTCGCGGGATGGAGAGATTCAAGAAGGCGATGCGCGTTGGGGGCGCCGCAAGTCCGCGGAATTATTACGCCTGCTCGCCATTGCGGGAGCGCCGCTGACGAAGGGCGCCGTGCTCGGCGCGCTTTGGCCGGATGCGGACAAAGGACGCGACGTCACGCTGCGCGTCGTCATTCATGCGTTGCGCAGAGCGCTCCAGCCCGCGAGCGACAACTCCTCGGAGTACGTCGTGTACGACGGTACGACGATCGCGCTGCGCCGTAGCAACGTCGAGTGGATCGACAGCGAATCCGCACTCGGCGATCTCCAGCGTGGGAAACATTTCGCTTCGGTAGGCGCCTTCGACGCCGCGGCGCCGTTACTTGAAGATGCCTGCGAGCAGCTGGGCGAAGCGCCGAAAGAAGATGCCGCGCCGGTATGGCTGCAGCCCCACGTGCGACGGTGGCGCGTGGCGAGGCTCGACGGTTTACATTCGCTCGCATCGGTCTACGCCGCCCAACAGCGTTACGACGACGCACTTGCTACGGTGCGCCGTGCGCTCTCGCTCGACGCGCTCGACGAAGCGACCGTGTGCCTAGCCTTGGAACTCCTCGCGAAGACCGCTTCCTTCACTGAAGGACACGCACTCTATGCCGTTTACAAACGGCGGCTCGCGGATGCCCTCGGGGCGGTGCCCGGCGCGGACGTGGTCGAGCGCTACTCGCGTCTCCTGTCCGGTCGCTCGGAGCATAAGCGCACCGAGCTTTCGAGCCGCGAGATCGAAATTCTGCGGCTGGTGGCGCGAGGGCAGACGAGTAAAGAGATCGCGCAGGCCCTAGCTTTGAGCGCCTTTACGATTAACAACCACGTCGGACGAATACTGAAAAAGCTCGGTGTCGAGAGCCGTGCGGCCGCCGTCGCCTACTTACACTCAAACGAGGACTTTGCGCGATGATACACCCCGTCCGAGCTTTGATAGCGGCCTTCGCGGTTGCCGCGGTCGTGCCGCTGGGCGCGTGCGGCGGCGGCGGAGGCTCCGGCCCGACGGTTGGTCCGGCGCAACCGTCGGCTTCGCCCGCCGTTACGCCCGCGCCCACGGCGGTCGGAACGCAAGCGTTTCATATCGTCATCGAGTCCTCGGGCATTCGCACGGTCGCCCTTGCGCCCAGCGGCGCGTCGCTGGTGCTGCCACCCGGCTTCCTCGCCGGCTCGCCCGTCGCAAACGCCGCCGTCACCTATCCCGACGGCAGCGTGCAGTATGCCGACGGGTCGGGCGTCTTTCGCGCGTCGGCGTCGAGCTATGCGGCGAAATATGCCGCAACGCTACAAACCAGCGCGGCCGCACAACCGTTCGTGAAAGTCTCCGATCCGCAAGGCGGGGTTGTCGCCGCCGGTGCTAACGTCGTGGTCTACGCGTCGAGCGGTGCGACGCCGCGCTTAGGCGGGGTGGTCCTGTTGCCGACCGCCGCGCTCCTGTTCTCGGGTAGCGCGCTGACGCTGGTTGCTGCCGGTACCGACGTCGACGACCTCGTGGCCTCGCTCGGCAACGCACAGGTCTCGTGGCAAAGCGCGAATGGCGCGACCATCGTGCCGCTACCGGGAACGAACCAAGCAACGTATCTCGCGCCGGCCTTGCCAGCCGGATCGCAACCGAGCATCGATACGGTGACGGTAACGGTTATCGTCGCGGGCGTCGCCGTGCCCTATACCGCCGCGACGCAGGTTCAAACGATCGCAACCGGCGGCGCTTTCACCGCCACGGGCACGATCGCGGCGCCGAACGGTCTGCTGGGCGGCGGCACCGCGGCTTTCATAGCCAGCGATAGACCGCGCCTATTCCCGTCGTTCAACTTTTTCGCGCTTGCCGACGCGAACGGCGCGTATTCCGCGCTGCTGCCGCCGAACATGGATTTTAATCTCGGCATCGACGCGCCGGGTAGCGCGGCAAACATTTCACCGGCGACGCTTACGCCGGGCGGCGGGTCGTCGTTCACGAGCGGTGCCGCGGGAGCGAGCGGGGTCGCGAATCTGCTCCTTGGTACTTCGGGCGAACTCGACGATAGCAAGGACGACGCGAAGAATGCCTACCCGGATCCGGTCGTGAGCGTGCGCGATGCCTGGCTTGCGCGCGAAGTCACTCGGCCGTATCCGTTTTGGGCGGATGCCGGAGTACTCGGCGTCTTGACTGCGGGGCCGTCGAACGGCCCGATGAAATCGATCGGCAGCGGACTCTTCGCGCAGTGGTGCTATCAATGGCAGAATAACGGCGGCACGAATGTTCTGGCGATCGTCGAAAACGCCGATGCCACTTGCACCGCGCCCGGTAACGACGCGTTCGACATAACGCCGCAAGCGTCGTCCGGAGCGTATGCGTTTATGGAGTACCGCACGATCTCGGGCGGCTACGCGCTCTCCGGCACCGTCTCCGCGTCGGCGAACGCGCTCTTGGTCGCGAGCGGTTCTTGGCAGCAAAACCTTACGAACTCCGGGGGAGGGGCGACGGGCGATCTCGCGAGCGTGCAGATCGCCTTCTACGGGCCGGTCAGCCAAACGCTTAGCTCGCCCGTGGGGAATCTCGCGTTTCAATACACGTACTCCGCATCCGGTAATAGCGCAAACAATAGCGCGAGCGTCCAACTTGGAAACATCACCTTCGGCGATCCGGTTACGGGCTTGAATTTGGCAACGGGTTCCGCTGCCTTGACACGCTCGGTCGCAACATCCTCGTGCGTGGGGAGCGGCTCCTCGATCTGTTATGCCGGCACGGCTTCGCTCGTGCGCACCTACGCGATCGTCGGAACGTCGGCAACGCGCAGCTATACCACGCAGGACGTTATCAACGGCGACGGCTCCGAAATGCACACCGTCACGAACGCGAATTCCGGCGCGAGCTACGTGACGATCCCGATCGCCTCCGCGCTCGCGCGCGCGCAGGGTTCGTGCATCGTCTGCAGCTCGAAACTGGGAGCGCTGTTCGACTCGGACGGGCAGACGCAGATCGGGGCATATACCGTTTCGGCGTCCCAAGCGGTCGGCTTGAGCCTCCTGAACACCTCCGAAGGCGACTTGCAACCGGGGACGCTCTTCGGAGCGCTCGGATTCGTGCTTTGATGAAAGATCGCTAACGGGCGAAACGGCGCGCAACGGCGCGCGCACCGCCAGGGGCGTATCGTGAGGGGTATCTTCAGGGAGGTTCTCAATTTATGATCAAGCACAAAACCCTCACCCTTTTCGGAGCCACGGCGGGCCTCGCGTTGGTCCTCGCAGCCTGCGGAGGGGGCGGGGGCGGTAGCACGTCCGGAGGCTCGCTGACGCCGCCGACGACACTCGGCGCGACCGGCGCGACAAAGATCGGTGTCACCGTCGCCGCGGCCAGCGGCAGCGTTCTGCCGTTCGCCGCGCGGCGCAAAACCATGTCCGCCGGCTCAAGCACCCCGACGCCGGTCACGGTCACGTACAACGGGGCCACGGTCGCGACCGGTACGCTCGACGGAAACGGTTTTAGCGAACTGACGTTTTCGCAAGCGCTTCCCGTCGGAGCAACCGTGACGGTCACCGTCGGCAGCGGTTCGACCGCGATCGTCGCGACGGTAACGCTGGCTACCGCGATCGCCGCAACGGCATCGGATATCGTGTATAACGCGGGGCCTCCGCCCACCATCACCGTCCAAAGCGCCGCCGACCAGAGCGGGACCGGAACGGTCGAACCCAGCGATCCGGAGCAGCAGACCGCGACCGAGAATCCCTCCGACGGGCAAGACCAAAACGTCGACAGCAGCGACGGAACGCTTCCGGCGAATTTGCCGATCACGATTACCGCGTGCGGGACCTCCACCATCACGGTTGCGCCGGTCGCCGGCGGCCCGACCGGCGGCGGCTACGGCTTGAGCTTCGAAGAAAAAGTGAGCGACTCAGACTCCTCGCCGCAATTCGAGTACAAGACCACCTCATTCACCGGGCCACTAACGTTCCCGTACCTCTCGACCGCCGCGCGCATCGACCTGACGGTCACGCAAAACGGCCAGGAACTCGTGTCGGTTGAGGCTCCGATCGGAGCGGTTACGGGAGGTGGGGCTTCGCCTTCGCCTTCGCCATCAAGTTGCCCGACGCTTTCGCCGATCGTAACCCCATCACCCAACGCGACATCGTCGCCGAGCGCATCGGGCTCACCTAGCGCCTCGCCCGCACCGACCGCAACGCCGTAAAACGCGTCCGAGAACGCCGGATGAAAGAAGCGCAACCCACGCGGGTTGCGCTTCTTTACGTGACTCAGGTTTGTAAAACCATGAGCTGATTGAATCACGGGGTTCGCTCGCCTGCGTTGAATGCTACGAAGGAATGGCACCACTCGGTATGCCGCGGGCCTCGGGGGAGCCCGCCATTACGACGATGCGCAAGATCGGTATTGTGCCTGATTTAGTGCGATTTCGTCGCGTCAGCGGCTCGAGTGTCGACGAGCTGCGCCGCTGTGCCAACCATATGGCGAGGAGGTGTTATACGCTTGCGGAGATGCATGAGCACGATCGCACGACCCGCCAAACCGTGGCGGAAATCCTCCGCTCTTGAACGGCGTGGATTGTCGTCAGGCCGTTCTTCTGCAACTACGCCGAATATTTTGCCCGTCCACCTTCCCGTTTGCACCACACCGCCTCTGCCGCGTCTACTCGGGACGCGAGAACCCGCCACGGTTTGAACTCCCAATGTGCCCGCCCCGACCTCTAGGAAGAGAGCCCATTATAATGCTCGATGACTTCAACAGCTTCTTTCAGCTAGCGACGGGCCATCAGCCATATCCGTTCCAGTCTCGGCTGGCGGAACGGCATGCGGATTTCGTGCGCGTTGAAACGGGCCTTGGGAAGACCGAAGGGCTCGTCCTTGGGTGGCTGTGGCGTCGATTGCGCGACCCGTCGATCGCGCGCCGCTTAATTTACGTCCTTCCGATGCGCTCCCTGGTGGAGCAGACGGTAGCGCGCATTCAAGATTGTATCGATCGCTTGCAAGCCGGGGGCGTTGAGGACTTACCGCGCGTCGAGGCTGTCATGGGCGGGGACATCGGCGATGAGTGGTATCAGAATCCAGAGAAACCGTGGATCGTTGTCGGTACGCAGGACGCGTTGCTCTCTCGGGCACTCAACCGCGGTTACGCGATGTCACGATTTCAGTGGGCAATGACCTTTGGGGCGATGAATAACGACGCAAATTGGGTCATAGACGAAGTCCAACTTCAAGGCATCGGCGCGGTCACGGCCACACAGTTGCAAAGCTTACGCGAGCGCTTTGGGACATACGTCAAGACGCAGACGACGCTTGCATCTGCAACCCTGGACACGTCGTGGTTCGAGAGCGCCGATTACTGCCTTGAGGGACGTGTTGAGGAATTCCTGACCGAGGACGATCGCGCCATACCCGGCGTGTGCAAAATCGTGGACGCGCGCAAGACGCTTGAGCGTTTTGAAGCGAAGTCCGAAAGCGACGTTGCATGCGCGGTACTCGAGCGGCATCGTCGCGGAACGCGGACGTTGGTGGTGGTCAACACGGTCGAGCGAGCCAAAGACATCTTTCGCCGCCTCCAGCGATCCTCTCCGGAGCCTGAGGTCGTCCTACTGCACTCTCGCTTCCGGCCGGGAGATCGCGCTGTCCATGCTGATCGGCTGCGTGCTGAGATAGACCCAACCGGCCCGGGCTGCATTGTCGTCGCAACCCAAGTGGTCGAGGCGGGAATCGATGTGACCTCCGCGACGCTTTTCACCGAAGCGGCGCCGTGGTCGTCGCTCGTCCAGCGGTTCGGCCGGTGCAACCGGCGGGGTGAAGAGCGCGATGCTGGTATTGTGTGGATCGATTTCGGTGAGCCAACGGCTAAGAACGCTCTACCCTACGATACTGACGAGATCGTTCGCGCTCGCGAAATCCTTAGCGGGCTCGTGGGCGCGAACCTCGCACCGTCAGCGCTCCCAGAGGTGCCGATCCGGCGTGGCAAGGGGCTTGTGTTGCGCTCTCCAGAGTTGCTCGATCTTTTCGATACATCAACAGATTTGGCCGGGCACGACGTGGACGTATCGCCGTACATTCGCGATGCAAGCGATTTTACGGCTGCGGTATTCTGGCGTGACGACGCTCCGACCAGCGAGTGGCCCCCAAGACGTGAAGAGCTTTGCCCCATCACGGTCACGGATCTGCGGAAGCTCATCGACGAGTTGCGAGCGCGTGGCGACCGCGACAACGTTCGCATCGCGAATCAGTTCGGCAGAGCCCACGACGAGTGGATTCCTTTGATACCGGACGCTGTACGGCCAGGGTTACTCGTCTGGCTCCAGACGACGGTTGGCCGATATGATAGTGCCGTTGGGTTCGACAACGGCGTCATGCAACGTGTTCCGCCGGTTACGCCTAATAAGCCCGAGGCGGCATTTGCTGACGAATGCGACTCGATCGATGGCGATCGCGGGAGCGAAATTGGCGTTGCGCAGACTATCACCCAGCATGCCCGATATACGCACGAAGAGGCGAGCATCTTGGTCCGTGCCCTGGCGCTCGCTGAGCCAACCGCGAGAAGTGTCATGCGCGCAGCGCTTTGGCATGATGTTGGAAAGGCGCACGCGGTCTTTCAAGAAACCATGCGTAAGAGCATGCCCAATTGTGCTCCGGGCGAACTATGGGCGAAATCAACTGGGCACGCTGGCCGTCATTCGCGACAGGGCTTCCGTCATGAGTTACCGGGCGCGCTGGTATATCTTATCGCGCATGATGGCGAGGCTGACGCCGAACTCATCGCGTTTTTAATCGCAGCGCACCACGGGAAGTTTCGCGTATCGGCCGAGCCTCTACCCTACGAGAAGGGCACCAAAACGGTGCATGTGTTCGGTAATTGTGAAGGTGATCGGCTGCCATCAGTGCAGCTCCTTGATGGTGAGACATCCCCCGAAATTGCGATCTCACTCGCGCCATTCCGCATTGCCACGGATGATGGCTCCACGACTTGGGTTGAGCGAGTCATGCGGCTACGTGACAGTGAGGAACACGGGCCGTTCCGCCTCGCGTTCCTTGAACTGTTGGTACGCATAGCCGACTGGCGCGCGAGTCGGCGAGCGGCGGAGGAGCGGCAATGAACGATATCGCACTACGTGGTTGCCGCAACGATAATCTCCTAGGCTACCTGAAGGCGTTAGGCATTTTGCGCACGTTCAGCATGCAGGCGGACAAAACTGCCCGCGCGTCATGGAGCGACGCAACGCTCATTCTGCATACCGCTTATAGCCGGCCGCAGTTCGATAAGTTTTTTATCGAACGCTACGCACCAACGCCTGTTGCGAACCCGTGGAATAATGGTGCAGGATTCGACGGTACAGAAGATGCGGCTACGGCAGTAGTCGGTAAAATACGGGTGTCCAAATCCGACCGCTGGATTCCCTACCGGCGTGTCATGCTTGAGATATTCAATCGCTACGTCGCCACCGGTAAACGCGAAGCGTTTTTATCAGCCAAAGATAAAGAAGGCTTCCTTCGAGATCTTCGCCAGCACTATCCTGAGGAGGGACTGGCATGGCTCGATGCAGCCGTTGCCGTCAGTGCCGAGAGAGTTGCTTATCCCTATCTGCTTGGAAGCGGTGGAAACGACGGGCGACTCGATTTTTCGGTAAATTTCGCAGCTCGTGCCCTGGACGTTGTAGGCGATGAGCCGCTAGCGGAAGCCGGAGCACTCCTTAGAGATGCACTAGACGACACGTCATCGGCGCGCTTAACGCAGAGCGCGATCGGCCAGTTTAGTCCAAGACACGCCGGCGGTGCAAACGCAACGAGCGGCTTCGATGCGGGTTCGCTAGTTAATCCCTGGGACTACGTTTTTATGATCGAGGGCACGATCATGTTCTCCGGCGCACTCGTTAAGCGATCGGGGATAGTGAAGCGATCGGGGACAGCGCGGGTTGCGTTCCCGTTTGCGTTTCGCGGTGCGGGAGGCTATGGTAGTGCCAGCAGCGTGGAGGAGTCGCGCGGCGAGGTTTGGTTGCCGGTCTGGATGGGGCGCGCAAGCCTTCCGGCGCTCATTGATCTGTTTCGTAAGGGCCGAGCCGATCTCGTGGGTGCGGACGCATCGCTCGTACGTACCGCCGCGGCGGCATCTGAGGCGGCCGCAGCGGCCCTGACCACAGGCATGAGTATGGGTCTTCAGAAATTGGAGCGGGTTGCGTTTGTCCAACGGAACGGATTGGCCTACGCGGCCACGGCGATGGGAAGTGTCACTGCATCCGATTATACCGACCCCTTCATTTCCGTGATTTCGTCGTCTATCGCGGACTGGGTGGAAGGAATGCGCAAGCGCGATGCGGCGAAGGGCGGAAACGTTGCCGATGCGTTGCGACAATTCGATAGCCTGCTGTTTAAGTACGTCGGAGCAGTTGAACGGGGAGCTGCCCGGAGCAAGGCGCAGGAACTCGTGGCGAGCTTGGCGGCCCTTGACTTTTCCTTAGCGACTAAGGAGCCAGAATGGCCACCACCGCTCCGGTATCTCGATGCGAAGCTCGTAGATATTCTGGATGATGGCTCTCCAGAGCATGCCATTGCCGCAGCGCTGGCTTCGCTGGGTGCGACCGAGCGAAGCAGACGCTTTCGCTTGCATCTTGAGCATGTAAAATACGTGGACGGGGCTAAAGGCTCGCATTTAGTTTACGATCGAACGGTTCAGCCGCTGCTACAGTCCTCAATCGAGAAAACCCTTGCCGATATAGCCGTCGTACGCGCAAGGCGCGCGGACGATGATGAGACCGGCGAAGTCTGGTGGTTGGGATCACGCGGCGCACGCATTAGCGATGTTGAAGCGATGCTTCGATTCGACCGGTTGCGTCAGGACCGGCTTGGAATGCTTATGCGCGCATACGCGATTATCGAGCCCGCGTCCATGCTCGGGCACGAAGGCGAAACCGACGAGCATTCGGCACCCGCCGCTCTCCCGGCAGCGTACGCGCTGATGAAGATCGTCCTCGATCACCCTGAAGCACGGGATCCGCGCATACCCTATCTCCTCAACGCTGGGCACGCAGAGCGCGCGTTGTTGTTGGCCACGCAACGTGCGCGAACGATACGCGGGCTCTTTGGCCGATGGCGCGATATCTCCGGAATCAGGATCGAGAATCCACGCTGGTATGCGGCAGCGCTTCTGATTCCAATCCAACGAACCGTCGAGCAATATGGCGCCCTTCTGCGTGCTGCCATGACGCATGCTGAGTATGTCGATGTGCGCTCGTATTGCGACCAACTGTCAATACCAAAACGGTAAAGGAGTAAACATCCATGTCCGACCCATTAGCTGGGCTTAACGATGCCGCACGCGTCCTCATCGAAGTTAACCTTCGGCCCGCGCAGGGCGCGCGTTTCCAACCGACCGGATTTCCAAGCCTTGGTGCTGCCGTATTCCGCGGCCCGAACAATGCGGAGATGCTCTTAGTTGAGTCAGCACAGTCGATGGCGAATCGTCTGGAAGCTGTTGCCTGGGATGATGCCGCCGACGATCTCGTGCCGCTTCTTTCGGGACTACCGTACGTTGCCACGACGGTCGGTGGCAGAACAACGGATTCCATCCGCGAAGCCCACCGTCTAAACTCTCCCTACTTAATCGGCGGCATCAAAGACGAACTATCGAGACTCGCTGGAATCGCCGGGAAGAAATCGAAGGGCAAAGCTTCATCAGAAGACGGTGAGGCCGATGAAAGCTCAGGGGTAGACCTCCGCAAACTAGCCAGAGCCGTGTTCCATTTCGACCCGAACTCGGTGTTGCACGGCGTTTTCCTCGAGAAGGTCGTTGGTGCGGCGCGCTTGACGCGTGTGCTTTCAGCGTTCATCGAGGCAACCGGTGTCCGCGCTGCGGAGAGCGGCGGCGTAAAAAATGATCGCATCGATCCGGTGGGCCGGGGGAAGGGCGGTGCCGATAAGGGTTTTGGAAATGTCCCCTATGCGCGCACCGAGTACACGGCAGAAAAAATAACGGCTTATTTTTCAGTAGATGTCGCGCTCGTGCGTTCGTATGGCCTCGGGACGACTGCAGAGCAGCTTCTGGTCGCCATAGCGCTTTGGAAGATTCGAAAATTTCTTGAAGTGGGTGGCCGGCTTCGAACTGCCTGCGACCTTGAACAGGAAGGTGAACCACGAGTTACGCGGCCAAGCGGCTTCGCGCTGCCCGCTTCAACTGAACTGGAGAAGATCGTCATTGACGGCATTACGCGTTGCCGAGAGGATGGCTTGTTTGCTGAGCCGGCGAGGACTGTCGTCGACTTCGAAGTCAAAGCAAAATGATCGGTCTGCGCGTCGAATTTCTCGCAGGGCGATTTCATGCGAATCCATGGGACAGCGGTACGAACGAGGGCGACGTAGAGTGGCCGCCATCGCCATGGCGCTTGTTGCGCGCGATCGTGGCTGGCTGGTTTCGCAGCGGCGCGGAAGATCGCGACGTACTACTCCGTGTCCTAGATGCGCTTAGTGAGCCGCCGTGCTTCATGCTGCCGCGCGCAACAGCAGGGCATTCGCGGCATTACGTGCCGCTCGGCGGGCTGAGGAAGGGAAAACCGGAAAAAACGCAGATTCTCGACTCGTTTCTTGCGCTAGAGCGCGATCGCGAGCATGCCGCCGTTGCGTATGCGTCGTGGAACAATGCGATTTGTTCCAGCGAGGAGCGCGCACTGCTTGCGCGCGCATGCCGTTTGATTCCGTATCTTGGTCGTGCCGAATCCTGGTGCGAAGTCTCCGTCGTCGATGCAGTGCCGGCAGACGATGCGTTGACCCTTGTTGACGTGGCGTCGAAGGCAACATACAGCGGCCCGGTTGTGCGAAGAATCGCGCCTGGGGAATCGCTACGAGGCGCCGCCTTGTTACGATCGCTTGCTGAGGAAACAGGGACCATGCGTCGCGCTCGACGGCTAGTACCCGAAGGCATAACTTGGGTGGAATATCGGCTACCATCCGATTTCCTACTGGTGCGCCAGCAGTTCGATGCGCGAGAAGAACGCGTGGCGGCGTTCGGGCCGGTCATCTTACGATTCGCCGTGGAGCGTCCCCGAGAAGGCGTGCTGCCGCCGATTACGAGGGCGATCGATCTTGCGGATGTCATGCGCCGCGCCGCATTATCACGATACAGTCGACGTGACGGCATGCCGGCATCGTTGCGACTCGCCGGGAAGGATGACTGCGGAAAGAGTGTCAGGCGCGAGGGGCATGATCATCCGTACTATCTGCCGTTCGACTCGCGGTCGGATGGGAAAATCGATCGCATCGACGTGTGGTTTCCGAAGGGATGCACGCACGATGAATACCGTGCAGTAGCCTCCATCGACGGACTTTGCAATCGTGCGGTATTCGACGAGGCATTCCCATTAACGTTTCTTGGAAACGTTGCGCCAGCGGACCCAGCGCTGGTGTGGGAAAGCATCACGCCGGTCGTGCTCGATCGATTTCCGAAAGTTCGCGGAGAAGGACGATCGAAGTTGATCGATGGGCCGGCTGAGCAGCTTCAGGCCATGATTCGTCGTCGGTTCGGTGCCGAAGTGGAAATCGATCTTTGGGAGCAGGCAGCGCATGTGAGGCGACATGGCGGCATTGGAGCACGGCTCGATGCGTTTCGCAGTCGTCGTCCTGGCAAGTCCGAGCGCCTTCCTCCTGCTGTTGGTGCTACGCTGCGATTTGCAGCGCCGATTACCGGGCCGATCGTTTTGGGACGACTGGCGCACTTCGGCTTGGGGCAGTTCGCGCCGTGCGACTAGGCGACGTGGACGATTTCCGCGGGTGATAAGGACGCAGGGGCGGATTGGCCCGTTTGCATTAGTCAAGTGCGCCTGGGCCGTTCCCACGCACGCGGCTTAGGGAAAGGGCCACGCACATGATCGAAGACGACACGCCGGAGCTGCTTCCGGCGCGAATGATTAATGAATACGTCTATTGCCCGCGCTTGTTCTGGCTTGAATACGTCGAGCGAGAGTTTGAGGCATCGCACGACACGGTCGATGGTGAGCGCGTGCATCGGCGTGTCGACCGGCCTCGCGGAGAGTTACCCGACGACATCACCCAACTTCGTAGCGAAGCGACGTCCGTTGAATTAGCGTCTGAACGCTTAGGGGTAGTCGCAAAGCTCGACATTGTTCGGGCGGAGGGGGATAGCTCGGTGCCCGTGGATTTCAAGCGCGGCACGGTTCCCGCGCGAGGGCCATACGACCCGGAGCGCGTGCAGGTCTGCATTCAGGCGCTCCTTCTGCGAGAACACGGTTATGCGTGCGACACCGGCCGCATTTACTACGCGGCGTCAAAGACGCACGTCGATATCCCGATTGACGATGCTCTAATTGCGCAAGCGACCGATGCGATAAAGGAAGGCAGGAAGGTTGCACAGCATACTTCAATCCCTGCTCCGCTGGTCGATAGCCCAAAGTGTCCACGCTGTTCGTTGCACGCAATTTGTTTGCCGGATGAAACCAACGCCCTACGCGGGACGAAGCGCGACGGAAGTTCTCGACCTTTTGCGGCACCTGCCGACGATCGCGTGCCGCTCTATGTACTGGAAACGGGGGCTCGGGTCGGTATCAAGGGTGAGGCGCTGGAAGTGCGCACTGACGACGGCGTGGCCGCCGAGATGCCCATGATCGAACTTGCAAGCGTGTCGTTGTTCGGGAACGCGCATATTTCCTCGCAGGCGATGCGTGCCGTTCTAATGCGCGATGTTCCTGTCTACTACCTTAGCTACGGTGGTTGGCTCAACGGCTATGCGCGTTCTGTGAACGATCACAGCCTGGATTTGCGCATTACCCAGCATGAAGCGGCGCGCGACGACGCCGTTCGGCTGAAGCTCGCGCGTGCGTTCGTCTCGGGAAAAGTAAAAAACCAGCGGACAATGGTGCGCCGGTCGCTCGGTGACAAAGGCGCCGCGACGTTACGTGCTATGGCGATGCTTCTGAATCGTATGGGTCATGCAAAGGATACCCAGGAGTTGCTCGGTCTTGAGGGGATGGCTGCGCGGCACTACTTCGACGCGTTTGGCGAAATGCTGACAGTCGGAACCGGATTCGAGGTGACTGGGCGCAATCGACGCCCGCCGACCGATCCGGTGAATGCGATGCTTTCGTTCGGTTACGCGATGCTGGCGAAGGAGGCTCTTGCCGCGATTGTCACAGTTGGATTCGAACCGGGGCTTGGCTTCTATCACCGTTTGCGCGCCGGCCGACCGTCGCTGGCGCTGGACCTGATGGAAGAATTTCGGCCCTTGGTGGTAGATTCAACAGTCCTGAGCCTGATAAACACGAGTGAAATTCGCGTCAGCCATTTCGATCGCCGTGGCCGTGCGATTGTATTGACGAACGATGGACGGAAAGCGTTCATTGGGGCGATTGAGCGACGATTACGCTCGACGATCGCTCACCCAATCTTCGGGTATCAAGTTTCATACCGGCGCGCGCTCAACGTTCAGGCACGTTTGCTGGCGCGAACCATCCAGGGCGATATCCCCGAATACCCGGCGTTTACCACACGATGAGCACCCTTCGCGCCTATCTCCTCTCGTATGATATCGCGAACTCTAAGCGTTTGCGGGCTATGCATAAGCTAGCGAAGGGCTTTGGCCGCCCTTTGCAATACAGCGTATTCGCGTGTCTGCTGCGCCGAGAGGATCGCGTGCGGCTTGCAGGGCGTGTCGAGGCCTTAATTGATGCCAGCGCCGATCGAGTCGTGATCATCGATATCGGCGGCGTGGCGGACCGAGAGAGCTGGCTGCCGCCGATCGAGATTTTTGGCCGCCAGGAGATTCCGGGCCGGCGCGGAGCGATCATCGTCTAGCCATCCTTCCCGTCGAGCGCCCCGGTGCCACGCGCGGCCCTCGTGACCGCTCGACCCTTGTAATCACGGCGCTTTTCCGGAATCGCGCAACCTTTTGGCTGCCCTACGGGGCCACGCTAACCACCCGCTCGAAAACTGCGCAGGAAAGCCAACGAAATCGAGCCAAATCTCCCCGTGCCATCTCCGCGACGGAAACGTTGCGGCCCCATTGAAGCGATCTCGATGAGGTAATCGAGATCATGCCTGCTGGGCGATCTCCGCGACGGAAACGTTGCGGCCCCATTGAAGCGCTGATTGCGTTCATCTCATCCCTCTGCCGCTACAAATCTCCGCGACGGAAACGTTGCGGCCCCATTGAAGCCCGTAGCGCAAGCAGTGCCACCGAGCCGCCGTAAGGATCTCCGCGACGGAAACGTTGCGGCCCCATTGAAGCGAGGTCAGGCGAAACGATCTGCAACAACGCGAAGCATCTCCGCGACGGAAACGTTGCGGCCCCATTGAAGCTGGGACCGTCGCCGAGAAACATCGCCTGGAAAGCAAGATCTCCGCGACGGAAACGTTGCGGCCCCATTGAAGCGCGCAGGCAGGCTTCCTCGCCGGCGGTCAGCTTATCGATCTCCGCGACGGAAACGTTGCGGCCCCATTGAAGCGGGCTTCGGATGGAAGCGGCGCACCGATGCGATAAATCTCCGCGACGGAAACGTTGCGGCCCCATTGAAGCTAACCCAGGGAAGCGCCACGATCACCTTATCTGAGCAATCTCCGCGACGGAAACGTTGCGGCCCCATTGAAGCGCATCGAAAATCTAAGTCAAAAGCCCATCCGACTAGATCTCCGCGACGGAAACGTTGCGGCCCCATTGAAGCATGCCCCCGCAGCACGGGAAGTCATATCACTTCTCATCTCCGCGACGGAAACGTTGCGGCCCCATTGAAGCGACGTATGCCGTTGCAAGTGCTTCGGCAAGTTTGATTGCATCTCCGCGACGGAAACGTTGCGGCCCCATTGAAGCTCGTTGTGTAAGTCGATAACAAGGGCCCCGCGAAATCTCCGCGACGGAAACGTTGCGGCCCCATTGAAGCGTGCGAAGGAAATGCTCGCCACCCCAAATAGGGCCAATCTCCGCGACGGAAACGTTGCGGCCCCATTGAAGCGACGACGGTCGTGAGCGCTCCGCCGCTAGCCATCGTCATCTCCGCGACGGAAACGTTGCGGCCCCATTGAAGCACGCGTACAGGCGTAACAGAAGTACCGCGTCCGTCCATCTCCGCGACGGAAACGTTGCGGCCCCATTGAAGCGTTGAAGTCAGGACGATAGACCTCGTCCATGCGCTATCTCCGCGACGGAAACGTTGCGGCCCCATTGAAGCGAGCGCGCCCGTTGCCCGCAGGGGACTCGCTCGGTGATCTCCGCGACGGAAACGTTGCGGCCCCATTGAAGCCGTTACGCTTCCGCCCGTCGTCGTGACGCCGGTCGGAATCTCCGCGACGGAAACGTTGCGGCCCCATTGAAGCACGATCAGATACCCCGCGCTCAAGTGCAGGTCCGAATCTCCGCGACGGAAACGTTGCGGCCCCATTGAAGCACAGCCTACGGCGCAAACTCGCTGCTTATGGTTATCATCTCCGCGACGGAAACGTTGCGGCCCCATTGAAGCCGGTATTGGCCCCAAGTAGCGGCTGGTGGTGCGCCTGATCTCCGCGACGGAAACGTTGCGGCCCCATTGAAGCTTCTTTGCCCGCCTCGGGCTTACCGATGCTATCGAAATCTCCGCGACGGAAACGTTGCGGCCCCATTGAAGCGATCGTTTCGTAATCTCGCCACGCTCGCAATCGGGATCTCCGCGACGGAAACGTTGCGGCCCCATTGAAGCCGTTGAGCTTCGGTGCAAACGAACTCATGGGCTGGATCTCCGCGACGGAAACGTTGCGGCCCCATTGAAGCCTGGAGCACGGATTGTGGAAGCTCCCGAGCATCCGCATCTCCGCGACGGAAACGTTGCGGCCCCATTGAAGCCGCTCATTTGCCCGGACGCGCCGCCGCTAATCCACATCTCCGCGACGGAAACGTTGCGGCCCCATTGAAGCGACGATCCGTGGTGCAACACGAGGACGACCACGAACATCTCCGCGACGGAAACGTTGCGGCCCCATTGAAGCCCGCTTCCGCGTATGTCGTGACCGTGCCATGAATGATCTCCGCGACGGAAACGTTGCGGCCCCATTGAAGCGCATGAAGTTTTCTCACGCTATACTGGCGAGCATCATCTCCGCGACGGAAACGTTGCGGCCCCATTGAAGCCGATTCCCCACCTTCTACGTTTTGACGAACTCGGTAATCTCCGCGACGGAAACGTTGCGGCCCCATTGAAGCTCGTCGAAGCGGCAAATGGAGTAGATTCCCTCGTCATCTCCGCGACGGAAACGTTGCGGCCCCATTGAAGCGGCGACGGTGGGGGTGGGACTGCTCGCGAAAGAAGCATCTCCGCGACGGAAACGTTGCGGCCCCATTGAAGCCATTCCTGGCAGGTCCTCAGCCCAGGCCGCGCAGGATCTCCGCGACGGAAACGTTGCGGCCCCATTGAAGCTATGCGCCGCGCTTCAGAGACATCCATGCCCCGTCATCTCCGCGACGGAAACGTTGCGGCCCCATTGAAGCGCTTTCTGCTGGCGCTGAACAAGAATACGGTAACCATAATCTCCGCGACGGAAACGTTGCGGCCCCATTGAAGCTTTGAAAACTGAACCCCCGAAGTATCGAATCAAGGCATCTCCGCGACGGAAACGTTGCGGCCCCATTGAAGCGCCGTGCCGTCTGTCGGGATATTCGTAAAGGTCGCCATCTCCGCGACGGAAACGTTGCGGCCCCATTGAAGCACGGCAATGTAGCGGCGCGCTCCGAATTGGATGAGTGCCTCGTCGTTAAGGCGTAGAGAGACACAAAAGGCTCAACCGGAAGCCCGGAAATGCGAAAAGTCATTTATCGAGCATAGCGGACGGCGTAACGAGCGTCGTCCCGAAACTTGCGGTCGCATTCGGGACGTATTGCGCCTGACGCCGAAAAATGAATCGCCGTCTTGCGGCTCTGCGCTCGGTTGCACGCATGACCGGCTTTCCGATCCGCGAACGTTACCGTATCGGTTACCGATAAGAGAGGTGAAACGATGAGTATTTTCAGCACGCACACGTTGCCCGAGTCGGCCAGCACGGCTCGCCTCGAGGCGCTCAGCGATAACATCTTCGCCGTTGCGATGACCCTGCTCGTGCTGGACTTGCGCATTCCCTCGCACCCGCCCGACGCAAGCGTCTGGCCGTATCTTGCGACGCTCTGGCATCACATGCGAACGTTTGCGGTCAGTTTTTTCATCGTCGGGCTCTATTGGGTGCTCCACCACCACGTCTTCGTCTTCATCCGGCGTTCGGATCGCACCCTGCTCTGGTTGAATCTGCTCTTCATGATGTTCGTCGTCGTCACACCGTTTTCGGCGGGCCTGCTCGGAGCGTTCGACGACAGCCGCACGGCGATCGGCGTCTATGGCGCGAATATCGCGCTCCTGGGGCTCTCGCTGCTCGCAATTTGGTGGTATGCGACGCACGGTCGTCAATTGGTCGATGCTAAGCTTCCGAAACCGCTGATCCGCTTGGAAGCGCTGCGAATGATGATTCTGCCGGCGATCTGTGCGTTGGCCGTGGCGATTTCATTCGTTAACACGACGGCAAGCATCGTTATTTTCGTCCTCGCACCATTTCTCTATCTCTGGCCCGCGAAACGAAGGATCCGCACGAAAGCCAGCCCCGCGGATTGACTCTGTCAGTTCGCACCTATATGCGAATCGTCCTGACTGGCGAGTGTCGCTATCCGCGGTGCAGCTTTTGGCGTAGTGTCAAGTTTGCGTGAACTTGCGGCTCTGGACGGGCTGCGTTCTTCTGCTTGCTATTTATCGCTAGGAGTCACATGCATAGATCAGTCAGAGTCGCGGCGTCGTTGCTCGTATTGAGCATGGCGCTGGCTGCCTGCGGAGGCCACTCGGCAATACCCTCCGCACCTACCGGTTCCATACCAGCTGCCGCGGGCGGTGCGGCACCCGGTGCCACTACCGACAGCGTCCATTTCGTTCCCGGCGGCGTACCGCACGCGGCCGGAATGTTCGCATTTTCGGACATGGGGCGGCGCGCGCCGTCCGCTCCGGTCAAAGTCGCCATTCTACTCAAGTACAACAACCAGGCGCAACTCGATCAACTCGTAGCGGCCCAGAGCAATCCCGCCTCCGGGCAGTACCATCAATATTTGAGCAACGAGGCTTTCAACAGCATGTTCGCTCCGACGGCTCAGCAAGAGCAAGCCGTGGCGCAATCGCTGCGGAGCGCCGGCTTCACGATCACCCACGAATATGCGAACCGCACGGTCATCGATGCGGTCGCGCCAACCTCCGCGGTGGAGAGCCTCTTTAAAACGCACATTCATACCGTCACGCAGGGAAAATACGGTCAGCGTTACTTGAATACGCAAGTCGCGACCTTGCCGGCCACGATCGCGCCGTTAGTTAAGGACGTCACGATGAACGATCTCGTGGTCGCGCACACCCGCGCGCGCGTGGTAACGCCGGGTCGTAAGACGGCGCCGCGCCAACTGCGCGCCCTCGGCGCTCCGCATCCGATGATGCATAGCGCCTTCTCTACGTACGCCGCGAACGTGGTTTCAAACCCCGGGTTTGAAACCGGCGCGATCAATAGCGGCTGGTTCCAGTGCGGGAACGCGAACGCGTCGATCTCGAGCCTGCATCCGCATGCCGGCACGTACGATCAGCTCAGCGGCATGACGAACAACGAGCCGAACGGCGATGCGGGCGTCTGCCAAGCCGTCACCGTTCCCACGAACGGGACGTTGACGTTCTGGGTGTACCAGCTAACGGACGAAGTCGACACGAGCTATTCGTGGCAAGAGGCCGACTTGCTCGACCAATACGGAAACGTCGTCCAGAACTTCTACACCACGGCGGCTAATTACGCCGGCTGGGTGAAAAAGAGCGTGAACCTCGGTGCCTACGCAGGCGGATCTTACTACCTGTACTTCGGCGTACACGGATCGCCGTATCCGGGCATGTACGACGCTCAGTACCTCGACGACGTATCGCTCACCAACGGCAGCACGTCGACTCCGACCCCGGCGCCGACGGCAACTCCGACTCCCGTCAGCACGCCGACACCGACGCCGGCTCCGACGGCTACCCCGGTAAGCACCCCCACGCCGACGGCCGCACCCACATCGACGCCGATTGCGGCGAATTGCACGAACGCTGCGGCTGATAACGGCCCGTTGAGCGGGGCGAACGGATTCCTCGCAACCGGCGTGGCAAAGGCCTTCGATTTCCCGGTTCAGCACGGGTGCAACGGCGCGGGTCAAACCGTCGCCGTTGAAATCGATACACCGATCAATCAAAGCGACGTCACCGGCTACCTCAATGCCGCCGGCGTTACGCAAACCGGCACGATTACCAACGTCGCCGTCGATGGCGGCGGTAACGCATCGAGCAGCGATTACATCGAAACGGCGCTCGATGTTGAGACCATCAGCGGCCTCGCCCCGGGCGCGAACATTCGCGTCTATAACTTCCCGAGCTTGAGTTCTCAGTCGATTGAGGACGGCTACAATCAAGCCGTTTCGGATGGCATCGCCTCGGTGATCAACTCGTCGTTCGGCGGTTGCGAGACCGGCGATACGGCATTCACCAACACCACCAACTCGATTGCGCAGCAAGCTGCGGCGAAGGGCATTACCTTCGCGGCATCTTCCGGCGATTCGGGAAGCGATGAATGCGGTACCGGGAATAACCCGCCGGCGCCCAGTTCGCCGGCTTCAGATCCGTACTTCGTTGCGGTCGGAGCGGTGAATTTCACCGAGAGCTCCAGCGGAGTGCTCTCAAGCATCACGGCCGGGGTCGATTCGGCCAACGGATTCTCGTCCGGCGGCGGCGTATCGACGATCTTCGCCCTTCCCTCGTACCAGCAAGGCATCGCCGGGGTGAATACGTCCGGCCGTAATAACCCGGATATCTCGCTACCGGGCGTGGGCGTCATGGTGTATGCCAACGGTACGCAGCAGAAGGTCGACGGCACGTCGTGGTCGTCGCCCGAGTTCGTGGCCTTCATGGCTGAAGTCAACGAACTGCACAACACGCATTTCGGCTTCATCAATCCGAAGCTGTATAGCGTGTTTAGTTCGAGCGGTTACACCGATTATACCGACGTCACGTCGGGTAGCAACGGTGCCTATTCTGCCGTAAGTGGTTACGACTTGGTAACCGGTATCGGCGCTCCCAAGGGCTGGGCTTTGGCCAACGCCCTCTAGCCGCGAGGCCGCGCCGGGTGTGCGCGCCTCAAAACACAACAGCCATCCGCGGGAGCGGATGGCTGTTGTGTTTTGCCATGTGGATGCTTCCGGTTACAGGAGCCCCGCTGCAAAACGCGCCTGCACCACACCTTGGCGCAAGGCCGCTTGTGCCCCCGCCAGCGTTTGGCGAGCGGCGCTATCGCGCAATTCGGCATCTTGTAACTCGAGCGCGGTGCTGACGCCGCCCCGATAGCGAACCTGCGCGAGCCGCAGGTTTTCATCGGCGAGCTTGACCAGATGCTCGGCCGCACTCACGCGGGCCGATGCTTCGTTCACGTTGAGATAGGCCTGGCGTACCTGCAACTCGATGCCGTTTTTCATCTGCTCGACGCCGAGTTCGGCTTGCCGCACGCCCGCGCGCGCCTCCGCCACGCGCCCCGCCGTGTACCCGTTGTCGAACAGCGACCACACGGCCGATAGCCCGACCGAGAATTGGTTGTGGAAGCCGCCAACCACGGCCGGCTGCGTATTGCCATCGGCCACCATCGCCGTAATGTGCGGCAGCGATCCCGAACGAGCCGCGCTCACGGCGTGTTGCGCGGCCGTCACCGCAGCCTGGGCTGCGGCGAGTTCTCCACGTTGCGCGTATGCCGACGCGAGCAGCGAATCGAGATTGAAGGCCGGGGCCGGCCCGGCGAGCGGATCGGTCGGCTGGTAGAGGCGCGTCAACGGCACATCGAGGACGCTATCGAGTTGCGTTTGCGCCAAACTGACGGCGTTGGCCGCGCTCAATTGATTCACTTGTTCGTTCGCCAGTTCGGCCTGTGCACGCAGCACGTCGGCGCGCGGTATCATGCCGCTCGCGAGAAACTGCTGTGCCTCTTTAACATGTCCTAAGGCCACGCTCACCGCGCGGTTTGCGACGTCCCGCATCTGCATGGCCGTGAGCAGCCCGTAGTAGGCGCCCGAGACCTGCGCGATGACGGTGCCGCGCGCCTCTCGCGCGTTCGCCTCAGCCACGGCGAGCCCGGCAACCGTTTGGCCGACGCGCGCCGCCGTCAATCCGCCGTCGAAGAGCGTGTACTGGAGCGCCAGAACCGGTACGTTCGTCGCGTTGACCGAGCTGAATGGGATCGCGCCTAAAGGAGTGCTCAATTTGGCGATGTTATTGACGTAGAGATAATTGTCTTGGAGAGCCAACCCCGGTAGCTCCGGGGCGCGTGCCTGGCGCAACTGCGCCACGGATGCATCGACGGACGTACGCGCCGATGCATACTGGAGATTCTGCCGCAGGGCGATCGCGATCGCGTCGTTTAACGTTAGCGGGATCGCAACCGGTGGCGCGGGTGCCTGTGCGAACGCTGCGCCGCCTGAGAAGGCGAAGATCAGCGCCGCCGTAGCGGCGCGGACGATGTGTGTGCGCTTAAACATTTTCGATGACTTTCCAAGCGGGTGCGGGAGGCTGCGCCGAGCGCAGCGTGACGTATTGCTTGCCTTGCAAATCGCCATAGGAACTGGTGAAGACGATCTGGGTGTGCTCGACTCGGAAAGGCCCAAATACTTTCGCGACCGCATCCGTTGCGTCGCCCTCACCGCGGAAGATTTCCGCATCGAGTGCGATGGTCTCGCCTTCGATCACGCGTGGCAGCGTGGTCGACTCCATCACGAATCCGTCGAGTTCGGGGAACGTGACGAAGCTCTGGAGGGACCCTTGGTACGCGGGCAAGGCTTCGCCGGGCTCGGGCCGTTCCGGCGCGCGCTGCTTTCCGGAGGCCACGCGCTGGTAGAGTACTGGAATTGCGAGCACGGAGAGCACGGCCGAGGCCGTCATTCCGAAGACGAGCGCCCAGGCTAGGCCGCTCCACACCGGATCCGCCGCGATGACGATCGACGAGAGCACGCCGGCGGCTGCCGTTAGGAAGATCGGGCGCGTACGTGCGGTCGTCGCTTCGATCAGCGCCTCGCGCATGGGCAACCCTTCTTTAAGCTTGTCTTCGATAAATTCGATTAGGATGATCGAATTGCGGACGACGATGCCGATGAGCGCTATGAGCCCAATCATCGCCGTCGCGGAGAAATAGACGCCGAACGGTGCCAGAAGTGCGAAGCCCGGCAGCACGCCGATCACCGCGAGCGGCACGGCCGCCAGCACGACGAGCGGGATGGTAAACGAGCGGAACCGCGCAACCAGCAAGAAGTAGATCAAGATGAACGCGATCAACATCGCGCGCCCAAGATCGGCGAAGACGGTATTGGTCAGCTTCCATTCGCCGCCCCAATCGATCCGATATCCCGTCGGGAGCGGATGACGCATGAGAGCGAGCGACATGTCGATGACCGCGTAGGTCGAGCTACGGCCCGACATATCGGCACCCACGTACGAGACGTTCTCGTAATCGTCACGATAGAGCGGTTGCGAGACTTCCGTCGCGACCACGTCGGTGACGGATCCAAGCGGAACCATACCGCCCATGCGCGAGGGAATCATGATCGATCCGAGTGCCGCGGCGTTGCTGCGGAACTGCGGAGCGAACCGCACGAAGATCCCGACGGGTCGGGAAGCGTCGCGCGTGTGCAACGTGGAAACCGAGGCGCCATGTAGCGCCATGCCAAGCGTTTGTGCGATCGTCTCGGTATCGACGCCCGAGAGGGCGGCCTTACGTTGATCGATCTGCAACTGGAGCGCCGATGGCAATCCCTTATAGCTCGAATCGATGTCCACGACGCCGCTCTCGTGCTGCATCATCGAGGTGACGCGAGCGGCGATCGCGCGGCGAACCTCGGGATCGGGGCCGTAGATCTTCGCGAGAATCGTATCGCGAACCGGCGGACCCGGTGGAACCTGCAGGATGCGAACCGTCGCTCCATACTGCGCCGCGAGGCGTTGGAGATCGGGCCGAATCTTCGAGACCAGCGCCGCCGATTGGATCTTCCGTTGATCTTTCGGCAGCAGGTTTACGCGGATGTCGGCTTCGTTCGGCGCGTTGCGAAACACCGTCCCCTGTAAAAGCGCGGCTAGATCCGGCACGGCGTTGACGCCGACGAACGTTTGATAGTTCGCGACCTCCGGCATTTTTGCGAGCGAGGCGCCGATGGCATCGGCCACGATCGTCGTGTTCTCAACCGTGTTCGATGGTGGAGCGTCGATGGAGAGCAGGAACGAGGTTTGGTTTGCATCGGGCAGCATCCGGAACTTCACGAGGGTGAAAACCGGCAGCAGCGCGCTTGCGATAAACGCCAGCAAGACGATAACGAGGAAGGCGTTGGCGGCGCGACGCTTGTCGACCAAGTTCGTTAACCAGCGGCGGAACGGTTTGATCCACCCCGGCGTACCGTGGGAAGGCTTCGGTTTTTGGTTGCGCAGGAGCGCGTACGTTGCCCACGGCGTGATCGCGAAGGCAATGAGCAGCGAGGCGACCATCGCGACCGGGACGTTGATCGGGATCGGCCGCATATACGGCCCCATCATGCCCGTTACGAAGAGCATGGGAAGGAACGAGAGCACGACGCTGACGGTCGCCAGGGTCGTCGGGCTGCCGATTTCGGCGACGGCGCGAACCGTCGATTCGGCTTTAGAACGGTCGGGATGCACTTCGTAGTGCCGGTGAATATTTTCGACGATGACGATTGCCTGATCGACGAGGAGACCCAAGCCTAAGATCAGCGCGAACAACGTGATGCGGTTGATCGACTGGCCGGTCATCATCCCAACGCCCAGCGTGATGAACAACGTGAGCGGAATGGCCGTGGCTACGACCAGCGCCTCGCGCCAGCCCAGGACCAAGAGCAAAAGCACGACGATGACGATCGCCTCGACCAAACGCTCGATCAGTTCGTTGACGGCCAAGTTAGCTTTGGCGCCGTCGTTGCGCGTCACCGTAACGTCCACGCCGGGCGGGAGTTCGGTGGCCTTCGTTGTCGCTAAAACGCTCTGGGCAACCGAGACCGCGTTGCTGCCGGCCTTTTTTGCGATGGCGATGCTAACCGCGGGTTGCGGAGCCTTGGAGGCGTTCCTCTCGGCTCCCCCGTACGCGAATTGCGTGCGAGCTTCTTCGGGAATATAACCGAGTTGGACGTCGGCCACCTGGCCGAGCGTGACAGGCTGGCCTTTGCTGACGCTGACGATCTGCGAACGCACCTGGTCGACGTTGGAGAAGGCGGTGCCCACGTGAATCGTGAGTTCGTTGCGAGCGTCGCGGACGGTGCCGACCGGACGCGTGAGGTTCGTCACGCCCAGCGCCTGTGCGATTTGCCCGGGTGAGAGGCCGTACGCCGCAAGCTTGACCGGGTCGATCGTGACGTTGACTTCGCGCGGACGCCCGCCGTACGTATCGATCGTCGAAACGCCGTCGATCGAGCGAAGGGCGTCGATCAGGTGTTCCGCCGCCGCATCGAGCTGTCCGCGGTTGTAGTTCGCGCCGTGCAAGGTGAGGACGACGATCGGAATGTCGTCGACGGAGAGCGGCGTGATCTGCGGCTGCGATGCTCCGGGCGGTAGTTCGTTGAGGTGCGCAAAGACCTGGTCGTATAGGCTAACGAACGATTTGGTCGGGTCGTCGCCGACATGGAACAGCACCGTCATGATCGAGACGTCCTGCGTCGATGTCGAATAGATATGCTCGATACCGGGGACCTCTTGAAGAACCCGTTCGCCGCGTTCCGTGACGAGCTTTTGCACTTCTTGCGACGAACCGCCGGGATACTGCGTGACGATCGTGGCAGCGGGCATCGTGATTTGCGGATTTTCCTGACGCGGGGTCTGGAAAATCGCCATCAATCCCCAGACGCAAATCGCGATGACGATCGCGGGGGTCAGTTTCGATTGGATAAAATACCGGGCGATGCGCCCGGCCATGCCTTGTTTGCTCATGAATGCGACACCGTAACGCGCGCGTGATCGGTGAGTTGCGCGATATTGGTGACGGCGACGCGGGTGCCGGCGTGCAGGCCGCTCACTTCGACGGACGTACCGTTCACGACCCCGGGCTGCACCGGCATGAACGTGGCTCGATCCGATGCAATCGCGAAGACGCCGGATTGCCCGGCGCGCGTCACCATGGCTGCGAACGGCACGCTCACGCCGCGATGCGTGCTACCGGGAACCGAGACGCGCGCGAACATTCCGGGCAACAGCCCGGCGCGCGATGCGACGGAGATGCGTACGGTCGCAGAACGCAACGCTGCGTTATCGGACGGGACGACGGCGCGCACCGTTGCGGGGACTTGCGCCCCGCCCAATGCGTCAACGTGCACGGCGACGCTTGCACCGGGCACGAGCGATGCCGCATCGTCCTCGGGGACGGCAACGTCCAATTCCAAGTCGTGCGTGTTTTGCACGGTCGCAATCGGGCTACCGGGGCCGACTACCGAGCCGGGTTCCACGAATTTTGAAGTGATGACGCCTGAAAACGGGGCGGTAATCGTAGCGTTTTGTAACGGGACGCTCGCGGCCGTGACGCCGGCTTGCGCTTGGGCCGTCATGCTCGCCGCTGCGCCGAGGCCGGCTTGGGCCTGCGCGACTCCGGCGCGCGCGGCGGCTAGGCTCGCCTGCGCTTCGTCCTGCTGTTGCTTGGAAATGGCGCCCTGCGCGTAGAGCGAAGACATCCGGCCGGCCGTCGTCTGGGCGAGCTGTAGGCGGCTCTGTGCCTGTGCCAACTGGGCTTGCGCGGCTTGTTGGCTATCCGAGGCGGCTGCAGCTCCGGCACGCGCGCCGACTAGTTGCGCCCCGTATTGTGACGTATCGACCTGCGCCAGCACCGTCCCGGCGCTCACGCGATCGCCCAGGCGAACGGAGACCGACACGATGCGCCCGGCCGATGCCGCGCCGACCGTGGCATTGTTGACGGCGCTGAGCGTTCCCGACAGTTCGATCGGCGATGAAAAAGAAGCCGTGCGAGCGACCGCGACGGAAACCGGAATGCTCTGTTCGGCCGAAGTATCGGGGCCGTGGGACGCGCAGCCGGAGATCAGCACCCCGCCTGCCAAGGCTGCGGCGATCACGCTGTTACGCATTGCGCTTGTTGCCTCCGATGCCGAACATCGCCAGAAAATTAGACATCAGGCACCAGCCGGTCAAGGACGACTGCAGCAGGTTGACTCCCACGAACGCCGTGAGCCACAACCAGCGCCGATCGAGCAGCGCCAACACGGCGCTCGCGAGCACCATGGTTCCGGCAACGCCGCGAACCGCGGCTTCGACTCTCCACCCGCGGTCTTTGGCCGGGCAGAGTAATGGATTAACGGCACTCATCGAATGTGAACTCCTTGCAAGCGGGGGATCTCGCCGAATATACCATACCCCCTAGGGTATTGCAAGTCCGACCCGATACCGGGTAGAGTAACGGTATGGCAAGAAAAAGCCGGGAATCGATTGTGCAGGGTGAGGGTAGGCTCGACATCGATCCCGAGACGACCCAGGCGATCTTGGCGCGCTTACGGCGCGTCGAGGGCCAAGTGCGGGCGATCGCCCGGATGATCGAGCAAGGGCGCGATTGCCACTCGATCGCGCAACAAATGGGCGCTGCGAAGTCGGCGCTGGAACGCGCGACCGTGCAGTTGATGGCTTCGAGCTTAGTTCAATGCATTCGGCCGAACAAAGACGGCGAGTTCGACCAAAAAGAGGTCGCGCGGCTCACCGATACGTTCGTAAAGATTTTGGGCTAAACCGTCGACGCGTATGCCCGCTGTTCGTCGCGCGCGAGCGCGAAAGTTTCGAGGATCGTGCGGTCGAGGTAGCGCACGTGTCCGCGTTCGCGGCGGACGCCGCCGGCTTCTTCGAGCCGAGCGATAGCTCTGGCCGCAACTTCCTTTACCGTTCCGACCGCCGCGGCGATTTGCGATTGCGTCATCGTTTGCAGGGGCGGGAGCGCGACGGCCATTCCGGCCGTGGGCGTTGCGTACTGCAAGAAAAACGACGCGATGCGGTTGGTAACGGGTTCCGTCGCCTGAGCGAAGAGCGCGTCGGTGACGATGCGCAGCCGTTGCGCGCAGAGCGCGGCGAGCGAAAAGAGCAGCTCGGGATGTTGCCGTGCCTGCTCGCGCAATACTTCACGGGGTATCGCAAGGAATTTGGCGCTCTTCGATAAGACGATCGTGCGCCCCATCGTGGCGCCGTCGTCCAGAAATGGGACGAGCGCGAAGAGTTCGCGCGGGGCGATACTGTAGAAGAAGCGGTCGCGCCCCGTATCTCCCGCAGCGTTTGCAAGCGTGCCCTCGATGACCAATCCGACGTACGGCCACGCCGCATTCTTTCGGATAACGGTTTTACCGCGGCGCGCAACCTGCACTTTGGACGCCTGCGCGATGGTGTGAAGCGAGCCTTCGGCTAAAGCGCGGAACGCGGGGACGCTGCGCAGCGTTGCGACGATCGCGTCGTCGTGCGGCATCGGGAGCACGCGCGTGACCTCGGCAAACCACTGGTCGTCCGACCATTTTTTGAGCGTAACCATGAACGAGCCGGGGCGCCGGGCCTCCAGGACCTCGCGAAGCCAGCTTGTGTCCTTCGAGCTCGAGAAGGTCACCGGCCGAAGCGGGGTGAGATCGTCGCAGACGCCCAGGAGTTCTCGCTCGTCGAGCGAGGCGATCGCAATTGTGGTCATGGGTCAATTTTACACATCGATGCCGA
>Ga0207416_1001492_pt1 | contig 30469 bp, 26 predicted proteins | sample PaiPotPPM11metaG_FD_184107 | JGI IMG/M metagenome (GOLD analysis project Ga0207416, IMG submission 184107) | Iron sulfur acid spring bacterial and archeal communities from Banff, Canada, to study Microbial Dark Matter (Phase II) - Paint Pots PPM... ... | reverse complement strand
TTTTGATCAGCGCGCCCGAGTCAACCCACACATAACGCGCCCAAGCAGGAGCAGAAGCGGGCGACACGCCATAGTCCTACGTTATTTTTTTACGGCCACTAAGAGCTAGGCAGGCGTTCACCCGCGAGGTCCCGATGGCTGACCCGAACGACCCGAACGACCCGTATAGCCCGGAGAACCTGTCATGGAACTGGTCGAGGGGCGGGCCGAATTGGCGGCCGTTCAGCGGCCGGCGCGGGCCGCGCGTTCCTCCGCCCCCGTGGGCCAGGAAGCCGCCGAGGCGGAGTAAGGCCGAGCGCGAACAGGAAAAGCGCGCCGAAGCACGAGCGGAGCGGCTGCACCTGGCTGGCCTGACCAGCGCCGCGGTGATCATCATGGGCGTGGCCATCGTCGCGGTGGTGGTCATGGTCGCGGTAGCGCTGGCCAGCCATCATTAGGCACGGGTGGCGCGGTCGGCGCGGTCGGCGAGGGCCCGGACCTCGTCGGCAATCTGCGGGTAGACCTCGGCGGGGAGGTAGTGCCCGACCCCGGGCAGGATGACGAGGCGGGCTACCCTGATCGCCTGGGCGGTACGCCGGGCCGCGGCCGGGCGCAGCAGCGGGTCGGCGGAACCGTGCAGGACCAGAGCCGGCACGCGCAGCCCGGACAGCCGGCCGCCGTGCCATTTCGCGCCGGCCTGGCGGCTTTGCGCGGCCGCGTCGCGCACCCCGCTGACCTGGTCCCGCGCCGCCGTCCGGCGCACCGCCTGCTCGTCCACGGGATAGGCCGGCGAGGCAACCGCGTGCGTGACCGCGACGGCCAGCGCGAGGTCACCCTCGCGGCCCTCCGGGAACTTCATCCGCGCCAGCCGGGCCACCAGCCCCAGGTGGACATACCGGCCCGCCCGCAGGCCGCCGACGTCACCCGGCAGGGAAGCCGATGAGGTGAGGCTGCGGACCCGCCCGGGGTGGCGCAGGGCCGTGCGCTGGGCCACCTGCCCGCCCATCGAGTGGCCGAACAGGTGCGCCGAGTCCCAGCCGAGCGCGTCCAGCACGGCGACCGCGTCGTCGGTCATGTCCTCGGCGCTGTACGCGGGCGAACGCCTGCGCAGCACCGCCGCGAGCGGGCCCCCGGTCCTCGCGTCCGGAAAGCGGGTGGACTCCCCGGCATCGCGCTGATCGTAGGCCACGACATGAAACCCGCGGTGGACGAACTCGCGAACCAGGTCATCCGGCCACCAGAACCGGGACACGCCCAGCCCCATGATCAGCAGGAGCGGATCGCCACCGGCGCCCCCGAGATCTTCGAACGCGATCCGTACTTCGCCGTTGACCGCGTACCGGGCCTGCCCGGAACGGGCCAGCGCCATGTTCCCTCCCGCTCGCTTCGCAAACGATGTTCGCAAATCAGCCTACCAGTTCGGGCACAGCGTTCGCAAACGAGAATCGGGAACGCGGATGGCGGTCCGATTCGACGCCACCGCCGTCGCGTCCTTGTCCTACCTCCAGCTTGTGCACCAGGTGGAGCACGCGCTGCGGCTCGGTTACCTGAAGCCCGGTGACCATCTCCCCACGGTCCGGGACGTGGTCGCCTCGCTCACCATCAACCCGAACACGGTGCTGAAGGCCTACAAGGAGCTGGAGACCAAGGGCCTGGCCGTGGGCCGACCCGGGCAGGGCACGTTCGTGCGGGCCACGTTGAGCCAGGTCGCGCTGCCGGAACTGGCCTCGCTGAGCCGGTCGCTGCTGGCGTGGCTGGGCGCCGCCGGCGCGGCAGGGCTCGACGATGACGGGATCGCCGCGCTGTTCGCCAGCGCGCTGCGGGATTTCTTTGACCGCCGCGGCGGCGCGCCAGGACGCCGCGGCACGGCCGGCAGCGAGACGGAAGGCGTCGCATGAACGTCATCGAGGCCAGCGGCCTGGGCAAGCGTTACGGCAGCACCTGGGCGCTGCGCGATTGCACGGTGGCGGTCCCGGCCGGCCATGTGGCCGCGCTGGTCGGCCCCAACGGCGCGGGCAAGGCCACGCTGCCGAACCTGGCCGTGGGCCTGGCCGCGCCGACCGCGGGAGCGGTGAGGGTGCTCGGCGGCGAGCCCGCCGGTTCACCGGCGGCGCTGGACGGCATCGCGTTCGTGGCCCAGGACGCGCCGCTGTACCGGCGGCCGCGGCTGCTGGTGCTGGATGAGCCGCTGGCGAGCCTCGACCCGCTGGGGCAACCTCCCCCCGAACCGTCGCTATCCACCGTCAGTAACGGACGAGCGCCCCGATAAGACGTGGATCGTCCGGGTTCACATCCGCTCGAGGCCGGTACTTCTGTACGCGGTCTCCGTAGTCCTCGCAGACGTAGAGATTGCCTTCTTCATCGGTGTCGAAGTAGTGGATGCCCCAGGTAGCGCCAGGTGCGATCCCGAACTGCCCCCATGATGTAAGCAGCCGACCATCGAGATCGTACTTAAGGAACTTCTGGGTGAATCCGTCGCCGACCCAGATGTGACCATCTCGGGACAGCCGCAAGGTGTACGGCGCCAGAATGTTTCGCCACTCGTCGAGAAAGTTCCACTCCTCGTCGAAGACCTGGATCCGGGAGTTGCCGCGGTCGCTCACGTAAATGCGATGGCGCTCCTGGTCCAGCACCAGCCCGTGCAAGTCGAGAAATTCTCCGGGCTGGCTTCCGCGCTGCCGGATTGAAAATATGTGCCTTCCTTCTTTGTCGAATCGGTCGATTCTCCCGAGGCCAGCAGTAATAAAGTCCTCGTTGGGTAGCCAGGCAATGTCCTGGGCCTTCCATGGGTCACTCTTACTGCTGCCTGCCTCGACCTCACCGATCGTCATGACCAGACGCTTTCCGTCATTGGTAAATTTGTAAACCTTCTGCTTCACGCTATCGGTCACCCAAATATGCTTCTCCGGGTCATACGGGCTTATGAACACCCGGTTGAGCTTTCCGAAGAGATGATCGTTCCACGTCCACGACTCAACGAGCCGCCCTTCGCGGTCGAAAATGACAACGTGATGCTCGGGCCGCTTCTTCCTTGTTGCAAAGGTAACGTACGGAGAACCCTCCATCGAGAAGACATTGCGGCCCCAGACGAGTGGGGTAACTCGCTCTTCCACCAGGCCGAAATGGGACACCACGATCACGCGATCCGGCGACTCCGGGTAGACGCCCGCCACACCCGACATCCGCCAGCCATCTTCGATGGCCGCGGGCCAGCCTGCGACGGGCTCATAGGGCCCGCTAAGGTCCTCGCCGCCCTTCCCGTCGACGGGCAGGAACGGCTGCGCCATCATATGCGGAGAGCCCAGTTTCGGATCCGAGTACAAGGTAGGCGACTTTTGAGGACGAATGCTATCCGGGACAACCTCACCGCCTACGGTGTCATCCGGCACGTTACCGGGGGCGTTCATCCTGTGGCCTCCTTCACGATGAGCGGCTATTCCGTGCTGTCCGCAGCCTCGGCGCGCCAGACGCTGTGCGACGTGCCGCGCAGCTTGAGCCACACCCCGGAACCCTCGGGTATCGGCTCGTAGCGCGTTCCGTAGATGACAATCGCATCCTGGCCGGGCACCTCCACCTGGTACTCGACCCGTTCGCCCACAAAGAGCGCGGTATGGGCGATGCCCGCGATCGCCCCCGCAGGATCCGGCGGCAAGGCGGCCGATGCTATCTTTATGTCCTCCGGGCGGACGCCAAGGTGCACCGGTGTCCCAACGCCCATCGACGCGCCCACCGAACTCCGGCCCGTCACTCGGCACTCGGATCCGCTGAGCACGACGGTCAGCTCTCCCGAGCTGTCGACGGCCTCGACGGATCCGCGGAAGAGCACGGTCTTTCCGACAAAGTCCCGGACGAACTCGTTTGACGGGGCTTCATAGAGATCCAGCGGGCGGCCCAGCTGCTGTATACGACCATCGCGCATGATCGCGATCTGATCCGACAGGCTCAGGGCCTCCACCTGGTCGTGCGTCACGAAGACAACTGCTATTCCGAGCCGTTTCTGCAGGAGCTTTACTTCCAGGCGCATCTGCTCGCGCAGCTTTGCATCAAGATTGCTGAAGGGCTCATCGAGGAGCAACACCCTGGGTTCGGGCGCGAGTGCGCGAGCCAACGCGACCCGCTGCTGCTGGCCTCCGCTCAGGAGAGGTCCGGGACGTTTTTGGTATCCATCCATGCCAACCAGCGCCAGTGCCCGCGCGACGCGGTCGGCAATCTCCGCCCGGGGGTACTTCTGCGCCTTCAGCGGAAATGCGACATTCTGAGCCACGGTCATGTGCGGCCAGATCGCGTAGGACTGGAATACCATGCCGATGCCACGTTTGTCTGGCTGGAGCGACAGCCCCCGGGAGCTATCGACAACCGGGCGGCCGCCAAAGTGGATGGAGCCGGTATCGGCAACCTCTAGGCCGGCGATGATGCGCAACGTCGTAGTTTTGCCGCAGCCACTCGGGCCGAGCAGCGTGAAGATCTGCCCCTCTTCAACCGTCAGCGACAGATCATCTACCGCGGGCCGCGATGTCCCCTGGTAGGTCTTTGAGAGATGCTCGATCCGCACCGCAGGCTGGGTGACCTCAGCACGCTCCGCGCTGCGGTCGCTCACGGCACTGGCCGGCACGTCGATCCCAGTTCGTGGCATGGTCTAACACTTCCCGGCGGCCGCCGACCGGCGACGGGCTCCTCGGCTCTGGTCATACATGCAGCGTCTCCGATGCGTCGATCCGTAGGTCGTGCCGAACGCCCATGCGGCGGGCCAGGCTCCGCATCGGCAAGGCCACGCCGAGCGACAGGACCAGGATGATGAGGCTCAGGATTCCGGCCTCCTCTAGCTGGCCGTTGGCCGGGCTGCCGATCGTCAGCGCCAACGTGGCCAGCGTCTGGGTGTTCTGCGAGGCGAGCAATATGATGCTCGATGTCGTGTTCGCCGCGGCCACAAAGCTCAGCATCCCGACCAGCACCATGCTTGGCATAAGGACAGGTATGACGACCCTGACATACGTCCTGATCCAGCCGGCGCCGGACACACGGCCCGCTTCTTCAAGGCTGGCGCCAAGCTGAACGAACACGCCCTTAAGGACATTAACGCCGGTCGTGGCACCCGCCGCGATGATCACGATCATCAGTACCCAGATCGTGCCGAACAGCACCTTGAGACCGGGCGTGATAAGGAACATCAGCAGAAGCCCCAGCCCCAGGAGGATTCCGGGCATCGCCGCCGATCCCCAGATTATCGAATCGAGCAGCGATCTGCCTCTCCAGCGAGTTCTGACGATCATGTACGCAAGCAGCGAGAATATGATCGGGCTGGCCACGCCAGCGACCACCGAGACAATGAGCGTCGTGAGCAGCGCGCTCGTGAACTGCGGGTCGGTGAACACGTTCGTCCAGTGCATGGTCGTCCACAGCGGTGTTGTATTAAAAAAGCCAACACGTTCCATGAAGCTGCCCACAATGAGGACCAGAGCCGGCAGTCCCGTCAGCACGAAGAGCACGAGAGCAACGACTCCGAACGTGGGCCACTTCCATCGGCCGAGATTGATCAGCGTCGGCCGGAAAGAGCTTGTGATCGTCGTATACGGACGCCGCGTTGTTACCCATCTCTGAATGGGGATGATTATAGCGATGATGAGCAGTGTCACCGAGGCTAGAACTATCGCCTGCGAATACTGCGGTACATCGGACAGCGTGACGAGCTGGTAGATCTTCGTCGAGTAGACGTAGAAATTGAACTCCGAGCCGAGCAGGTACTCGGTCTCAAACCCCTGGAAGACGGTTACCAGCTGCAACGCGAGCACCAGCACGATGGGGCTCGCCATGACCGGGACGGTCACGCGTAGCAGCGTCCTGATGCGCGAGGCTCCGGCGGCCCGGCCGGCATCCTCCAGCGCGCCGTCCATATTCCGGAACGCAGGCGTAAGCAGAATTACCTTGAAGGCTATACCGGCGCCCATCAGGCGGGCCCATACAATCCCCGGGATGCTGTAGATGTTGAGCGGGCTCCCGTGTATGAACGGCAGAAGGTCGAGCAGCTTGTTCAGAAACCCGTACGTGGGCTGGGCCAGCATGATCCAGCCGAACGTCGATGCAAGGGGAGGAAAGATGAACGCTATCCAGAATACTACCTCTATGGCGTGCGAGAACGGAATGTTGGTGCGCGCGAGAACCAGGCTGATCGCGATCGCGATGGGGAGACTTATCGCCGCGACCAGGAACCAGATGAGGAAGGAGTTCCACAACGAGACCAGCAGGCCAGGCGTCTTCCAGGCATTGATCCAGTTCGACAGGCCCCAGTGGCTGGGCCCGACCAGGATGTCCCGCGCGGTATCAAAACTGAGGATGAGCAGAATGACGATGGGATATATGAGGTAGACGCCGAGCACGAGAATCGTCGCCGTCATGATGATGCCAGCAGCCCCCGGGCGGCGGCCGATGATGTGACGGAGCATGCCCCGCGGCGGACCGCCGACGCCATCCGCCGGGCGGGACGGATCTTGTTGAAGTAGTCCGGCCATCTGTGGCTCGATCCGCCTCTCTCGCTCGTCCCGGGGCTCTCATCTGCTCATCGCACGGGCCTCCCGGTCCCTAGAACCCGCCCACGTGCAGCCTCTTGAACTCCGACACCCACCAGGCCAGGGACGCCGCGTCCGCGGTCTCGAATGCCGCGTTGAGCGGAATGAACTTCGTCTTCGGGCTGCGGGCCAGGGCCCAGATGTTGGCCGGCACCGCGCCTCGTGGGACGTCTGTACGCAGCGAGAGGTCATCCAGGTTCGTGTTCAGGGCGTTGTAGGCGGCCTGGCCCTGCTTGGACAATAGCCAGTTCACGAAGAGCTTCGCGGCGGCCGGATCGGCGGGCTGGGCGAAGACGCCCAGATTGCCGCTCGGAGAGACGCAGGTACCTTCCGAGAATGTCTTAGGAAACCTGGCGACGGGCAGACCTGCTTTCTGCGCCGACTGGAATGATGTGTCGTCGTCGATGAACATGGCGAAGTCCCACTTGCCGCTGGCGAGCTCGTTGGACATCTGCAACGACGATCCCACCGGTAGCACGGTCGGGTCGGCGTCCTTCATGAACTTCGCCCAGTATGATTCGCCCAGCCCGATCCAGCCGTAGTCGCGGTCGCTGGACGCGACGTCTTGCCCGACATCACCGATCGCGATCTTGCCCTTGTACTTCGGCGCCAGCAGGTCGTTCCACGACTTTAGGCCAGCGAGATCCTGCTTGGTTACGTTGTTCGTGTTGTACCAGATCCGGTCAACGTAGTTGAGCGTGGCCGCCGCGGCATAGGCTGTGACGTACTTTTGTGCCGTGTCGTCCGCGTCCCAGGGAATGTAGTTGATAAGCCAGCCCGTCTTCCGGTTGATAGCCTCGGGGCTTATCAGCAGGGGCCGCAAGGGCTGGTAGACATGAGCATCCAGCATGCGCTTCGTCGAGCCGCCTCCGGCGAGTGAGATATCCACGGTATGCAAGCCCTGCTGCCGCTCGGCCAGCACCCGGCTAACGATCTCGTCCGGAGACCCGGTGATCTGGGTGAGCTTGAGCCCGTATTCCTTCGCGAATGCCTGGTAGACAGGTCCCTCACCCGTCGCGACGTTCGGGCCGTCGACGATGACGAGCTGGCCTTCTTTCTTGGCGGCAGCAATCAGGCTCTTCCATTTGCTGTCGAAGGCCGCGTTGCCGGCCGGGTAGTCGCTCGCCTGGAGGTGAGCGGCATCCGACAGGTTGCCTTGGGTACCGGCGGCGGCCGGAGTGCCCGCGCCGCCGCCGCAGGCAGCCAGGGCGAGCGGCAGCACGGCCGCGAAGATCGCGAATGGGGCTGCATACCGAGCACTACGACGCCGTGCGTTCATCGGACGACTTCCCTTCCGTTACCCGGGATCTGCAGACAATCACCCTACATACTGTATACAGCTACGTCAATGGTTCAATTTTGGATCCCGGTGCCTGACCGTCTGGATGACCGTCAAGCCGGGCGTCGATCCGGCGGGACCGGGCCGCTCGCGCTTCGATAGCACTGGCCGCTATGGCCGCGTAGCCGTCATCGAGCTCGTCCAGGGCCTGTTTGCGTACCAGCGCCTGCCGCTCATCCCAGCTGACCATCTGGTCCTGCACGGCGAGGGTGTCGCCGCTGCTCAGCAGGTGCTCCGCGACCCGGCGCATCCCGAACAGGCCGGCCCGGAGCACGGCATTCGCGTACAGCACCACGGAGAACCCGAGCTCGCCGAGCTCGGCCAGCGGCAGGATGGGGGTCTGGCCGCCCTCGACCATGTTGATGACGTGCGGGCCAGGGACCATGCGGGGAATCTCGCGCAGCTCAGCGACGCTCTGCGGCGCCTCGATAAAGGTGACGTCGGCGCCGGCCTCGAGGTAGGCACGCGCGCGATCGCAGGCCTCGGCCAGTCCGTGCTCCGCCCGGGCATCGGTTCTCGCGATGATCAACAGGTCCTTGTCCCCGCGCGAGTCGGTGGCCGAGTAGATCTTCTGCACCATGTCCTCGGGTGCCACGACCGACTTGCCGACGAAGTGCCCGCATCGCTTCGGCATCACCTGGTCCTCGATCTGGACCGCGCTGGCGCCGGCCCGCTCGAGCGCGCGGATCGTCCGCCGCACGTTGACGGCGTTGCCGAATCCGGTGTCGGCGTCTACCACGAGCGGTAGGTCGACGGCGTCGCGGATCGCGGCCACATGGCTGACCAGCTCAGTCAGGGTCAGGAGCCCTACGTCGGGCATCCCGAGGAAGGTGTTCGCGATGCCTGCGCCCGAGACGTACACGGCCTCGGCGCCGAGGTCCTCGAGCATCCGCGCCGTCAGCGCATCCGGCGCACCGGGCAGCAGCAGCGGAGGGGAGCCGGTGAGTATCCGGTCGCGGAGCAGGGCACTGGGTGATGGGCTCACGCCGAGGACCCGCCCCGGGCCTCGCCGGAGAGCGGTGCCTCGACATCCCCGGAGGTCTGGGAGATGCGCAGCGCATTCGCCAAGGAGAGCTGCAGGTGGCGCATCATGAGCACGGCGGCCGCGTTTGCATCGGAGTCCGAGATGCAGTTGGCGATCTCCCGATGCTCATTGAGGGCCTCTTGGGCTCGCTCGGGAACGTGGCCGGAGCGGACCCGTTCGAGCTGGATTTTCCGCCCGACCGAGGTGCTGATTTCCACCAGATGCCGGTTACCGGTCAGCTCCATGACCCGGCCGTGGAAGTCGAGCTCGCTGGGGTATGCCGCTGAGCCGCTGCTGCAGATGGTCTGCTGGGTCTGGTCCAGCAGGGCGTGCAACTCGGCCAGGTCAGCGGCCGAGTGCCGCCGGGCCAGCAGGCGCACGGCATGCGTCTCCACGGCGATGCGGGCCTCGTAGATCTCGCGCAGGTCGTCTGAGGTGTAGCTCGGGACGAAGGCACCCTTGTGCGTGACGATGGTCAGAAGCCCCTGGCTGGCCAGATCCCTGATCGCCTCGCGCAGCGGGGCCCGGCTGATGCCGAGCGCCGCCGACAGCTCGACCTCGTTGAGCCGCTGTCCCGGCCGCAGGATGCCGCCCAGGATCATCTCGCGCAGTGCGCCGGTACCCCGGTTCGCGAGTGAGAGATTCGGGCTCAGGCGACGGACGTCCGCCAGCGAAGGCTCCGGGGCGGAGCCTGAATCAGCCATGGGCCTTTAGGGGGCTCGGACGCGCCGGGCGACCCACGTCCCCCTTCCCGGCCGGGTCGGTGGGTGCGGATACGCCATGGCGGCGCGGGGGCGAATGTCTGAGCGCTCGCTGCATACAGCGAACATACTGTCTGCCGTATACTGTCGTCAACAAGTCACACTAGTCGACGCAATCGGCAGATAAGGCGCCGCGATTCCACCAGCGGCTGGGGGTTTCGGTATCTCATGGCTCCGCCGCTGGGCGGCGATTGGCTACCGTGCTTTGTTTCATCGGAACCACTGGCGTTTCACCGGCGCGTGGGGGCTGTTGGGCCCTTGTCCTCCCGCATCGAGATAGAGGGCCTGCCCGGCGCGTGCCTGAGGCCGTCCCGCCACCCGGTCGCTCAGCCAGTCCAGCATGAGCAGGTTGACCGTCTCCCCTCCGCTGAGGCTCAGCTTGTGGAATTGGTCGGCGAAGACCCAGAGTTCCGCGGGTGCGGTCAGCGCGTCAAACACACGGTAGACGTAGGCGATGGGGTCCCGCAGGTCGTACTCGCCCGCCAGCATGAGAACCGGGCAGGCGATCTTCGCTACCCGCCCGTCGAGGGTGATCCTTTCCATCAGCTCGTCGAGTTCGCTCTCGCTGCTGGCCTGCGTCATGTAGGAGAAAAGCTGCTTCCACCGCGGTGACTCCTCGTTCATGAGGTAGTACTTGTCGGCGTAAGTGGACTTCGTCGCCGCGGCACGCAGGCGCGGTTCCTGGCTGGCCCAGCTCATGGCCCAATAGCCACCCATCCCGCCGCCGAAAGCCACCACGTTGCCCGAGTCAATCTCCGGGCGCGCCGCGAGCATGTCGAGCGCGGCGCTGGCCGCGCGCTCGTAGTTATCCGGAGTGAGCGGAATTCCAGCCATGTTCGATGAGCCTTGCCCGGGCCCGTCGAAGGAGAACACGTGGAAGCCCCGCGCGTGGGCCGCGTTCGCCTCCGGGGACGGCCAGCCCTCGCAGGTCACATCGCAGCCGGGCAGATGGAACATCAGCGGTGCAACGTCCGCCGCCGGGTTGAGGTGCAGGTACCCGGCGACTGCTTTGCCCTCCCAGGGAATCTCGATGCGCTCGATGCGGTACGGGCTGAGGTCCCGCACCGCGTCATAGCACCGCCGCAGGCCTGAATACAGGAACACCTTCTCGTCGTTGTTCTCGAAAATGGTGTGCTGGGCCTGCATGAACTGCCTAGCCGCCTTGAAGTACAGCGAAAGGGCGGTGTGCTCGTGGCCGACGGCACGTTCGGTCCTGGCCAGCGCTTCGGTCTGCAATGCCTTGCGTCCGACGTGCTTGCTGATCATGGCGTGGCTGCGTACCGACTTCGGGAGCCGGTCACCGCCGTCCGACCACCAGTGGTAGACCTTGCCGGTCTCCTGGACCAGGTAATCGAACAGCCATTGCTGATTGTCGCGATCGAGGTGCGGGCGCCCTCGTTTGCGATCTCTCGGGCTTGGCATGTCAGCGCGTTCCGGTGAATGCCGGTGCGGCCACGATGCGGTTGCGCAGGACGCCGATCGGCGCCGACGACAGTTCCACGACGTCGCCCGCCTTCAGGAAGCGCTCCGGGTCCAGGTCATCAGGCCAGCGCTGCCCGCCCGGTTTCATCCGTGACGAGTCAATGGCGCTCCCGGCCCCGCTGCCCCCGCTGATCATGTCGCCGGGCCAGAGCGTCATCGTGCGGGTGAGGTACTCGAGATACTCCACGTGTGAAAAGATCATGTCGCTCGTGCTGTGGCGCTGACGAAGGTCCCCGTTGACCCGGACCTCGATCTCGATATCGGCCGGGTCGAACTCACCGACCAGAATCGACGGGCCAATGGCGGCAGAACCGTCGAAGTTCTTGCCGGGGACGAACGTAAGCGAACCGCGGCCGCTGACACCGCGCAGGCTCAGATCGTTCAGGAGCGTTACCCCCCACAGATAGGACCGGCCGGCGGCCGACGGGACATCGCGCGCGCGGCGGCCGAGAACCACCGCCACCTCGCCCTCGTAGTCCAGCAGCGCGGCACCAGCGGGATATGCGATGTCCTCGTCAGGCCCGACCGGGAACGAGAAGTCCTTCCAGAAGCCTCTTGGCACGCCTGTCCCCCGCGTCTTGGCCACGATCTCCTCCTCGGTCGGAACCGTGCCCGCGGTGACCAGGCCGGCTAGGGCGTCGGATGGGTCTGCCTCCTGCGCCGAGAGCCGCGACTTTTGCGACCCCCGGGTGTGAGCAGCGAAGTTGCCGGCCGCGCAGGCGATGCGCGGCCGGCGTACGGACGGCGGGTGCAATACGACGTCCGACACGGCGTGCACGACGAGCGGGTCGTCAGCTAGCTGGGCGCAGGCGTATTCCAGGGCGGTCGCGGCCCGGTGGAGCCCGGCCGGGCCTTTCTCGATCAGCTGCTCAAGCCCGCACGGAAGCTCGCTGTCGCCCGCGGACGCCGCCGACCTGCCTTGCGCGTCACGCAGCCATGCCCGGTAGGCGTGGTTGAGGTCCACGACTATGCCGTGGCGGACCGCCCCGACCCGTCCCGCGTCACCGAACACGACGATGTTCACTGCATGCCTTCCGGTAGCTGCCTTGGGCCAAGCCCATGCCCGCTCGTCCGTAGATTGTATACTGACGGCAGTTTCGCTGACCCGCAGCCCGCGGGCCCGGGCCACCGGAGTGTGTCGCATGATCGTCGGTGCCGGCTCGACCAGGTTCGAGCTAATCAAGGACTGGCCCAAGGTCCCCGATGGCATGAGCCAGCCGGACGTGGCCGCCGTGGCCGTGAGCTCCCGCGGAGAGGCGTTCCTTTTCTGCCGGTCGGAGCATCCGGTGCAGGTCTTCCGCGCCGATGATGGCTCGTTCATCCGGACCTGGGGTGCGGACGTCTTCACGGAACGAAGCGCCCACGGCCTGCATATCGACCGCTCGGACGCGGTGCTGCTCGTCGACATGGTGCGGCACACGATCGGCCGCTTCACGCCAGAGGGCCAGCCGCTGCTCCAGCTGGGCACCCCGGGCCGTGCCTCGGAGACCGGGCACCTCGGCGGCACCGGGGGGGTTGGCGTCACGCGGGCGGCAGGCCCGTTTAACCGGCCCACCGACGTGTGCCTTGACGAACATGGCAACATGTTCGCCGCCGACGGGTACGGCAATGCCCGGGTGCACCGATTCGACCGTGACGGTACGCTGACCGGCTCCTGGGGGGAGCCCGGCCGCGGCCGGGGCGGCCTGACCGTCCCCCACGGCATCGCGATGGGCACCGACGGAAACCTGATCGTCGCCGACCGCGAGAACGACCGTCTGCAGATCATGACGACCGACGGCGAGTTCCTGGGCACGTGGGGCAACGTCCAGCGCCCCGGCCAGGTCTTCATCGACCGGGACGGGCTCGTTTATGTCGCGGAGATGGGCCGCCGCTCCGGTGACGTCACACCGCACGGGGAGGTCGTGCCCGAGGACCTCCCGTCGCGCGTCAGCATCTTCGCTCCCGACGGTGAGCTGATCTTGCGCTGGGGCGGGCTCGACGGGAGCCGGGACGGTCATTTCGTCGCGGCCCACGACCTGTGGGTCGACGACGACGGAGCCCTGTACGTTGCCGAGGTCACCCACACCATGGGGGTGGCGAAAGGGCTCGTGCCACCGGGCACGCGAGCGATCCAGAAGTTCGGGCGTCTCTGATCGGAGGGTGTGGCCCGTGGCCGACAATCCCGCCAGCTTCACGGCTGTCCCCCGCCGCTACGTAAGCGACGCGGACGCGCCGACCGAAGCAATCCTCGCCTCCCTGAAACTGAACGGGATCGACCGGATCTGGTTCGTCTCGGGCAGCGAGATCGGTGTCCTGCAAGAGGCATCCGTCAAGCACCAGGCCCTCGGCCGCCCCGCGCCCGCCATCATGACCATGACCCACGAGAACGCCGCCCTGGCGGCGGCCTGCGGCGATAGCGCGGTCACCGGCCGTCCGTCAGCGGCTGCGTTCCACGTCGAGGTCGGGCTCCTCAATGCGGGCGGCGCGATTCACAATGCCGATCGCGGCCGCCATCCTGTTCTGCTGATCTCCGGGTACCCGCCGTCCGCCGAGCCGGGCACGGCACCAGGCGCCCGGAACGCCCGGATCCAGTGGTACCAGCAGGTCCCGGATCAGGGTGGGATTGTCCGGCAGTACATGCGCTGGGATCACAAGCTGACGCCCTACGACAACGCGGGAGCCGTCATCACCCGCGCGGTCCAGGTGATGCTGTCTGACCCGCAAGGGCCGGCCTACCTGGCCCTGGCCCGCGAGGTCGCGATGGCGCCTGCCAGCGGCGCCAGCTTCCCGCTGCTCGATCAGCTGCGGCCAGTGCCCAGCCCGCGGCCCGATCCGGTACAGCTCAGGCAGGCCGCGCAGTGGCTGCTCGCCGCCACCGAGCCGCTGATCAGCGTGTCGAGAATCGGCCGAAACCCCGAGGCGGTCAACTGCCTCGTCGAGCTGGCTGAATTGCTGGGTGCGCGAGTGCTCGCGGACACTCACCATGGACTGTCGTTCCCGGGAACCCACCCGTTGCTGCGCGGCGTGCCGGGGATTGCACCGATGCCCGGCGACGCCGACTGCGTGCTGGCGATCGATGCCCTCGTACCCTGGATGCCGGGCCAGTTCGACCCGGGTGACCAGGCCCGTGTCATCCACATCGCCAAGGATCCCGTGCACCGCATGACGGCGATCTATCAGTTCCCATCGGACTTGTCGATCGTGGCGGACCCCGGCGACGCGATCCCGCTTCTCCTGGACGAAGTGCGATCGCAGCTGACCGGCGTCCGGGAGGCCGAGATCGCCCAGCGCCGTGCCCGGCACGCTGCGGCCGGGCTCCGCCAGCGCGAGGAGCTCATCGCCCGGGCGGAGCGGGACGGCGAAACGGGCGTCATCAGCCCGCTGTATCTCAGTTACCGGCTAGGCCGGGTGCCCGCCGACGTCCTCATCGCCCACGAGCTCGTCGAGGGAGCGCTGTTCGACCGCAGTCAGCCCGGGACCCTCGCGGGCCCGGGCGGGTCGAGCATCGGGTTCGTCGCGCCGATGGCGATCGGAATGAAGGTGGCCGCGCGCGACCGGCCGGTGATCGCCGCGGTCGGGGACGGGTCGTGGATGTTCGCCAACCCGCAGGTGTGCACCTGGGCGTCGGCTTTCCACCAGGCGCCGGTTCTGTTCGTGGTCTTCAACAACCGCGGTTACCGCACCGGCACTCAGGAGGTGCTGCGCGCGTTCCCCGACGGGTACGCGCAGCGGACCAAGGACCTGACCGGCGGCTGGTTCGACCCGACGCCCCATTTCGCGGCCGAAGCCGCCGCCAGTGGTCATTTCGGCGAGAAGGTCGCCGACCCCGGCCAGCTTGACGGCGCAATTCAGCGTGGCCTGGCGGCCGCGAGCGAGGGCGTGCCCGGCGTACTGGAGGTGTGGCTGCCCAAGCATGTCACCGGCGAGGTGTAGCAAGTCTCAGAACCCGATCGACCGGGGAGCGTTATGTCCGTTATCGATATGCACGCGCATATCTCGCCGCACTTCCTGCGTGACGGCGCCAGCGTGGGAATTCCTGGCCTGGATCTCCGGTCCGTGCTCCGTGGCCTGAGGCATGAGCGCGGCATCGATGAGCGATTGGCCGACATGGACCGCCTGGGCGTGGACGTCCAGGTTTTGTCGACCCAGGGGCAGCTGTACTGCACCGACCAGGATCCGAGCGCCACGCTGGCGTTGCACCGGATGTGCAACGACTACGTCCACGAGATGGTCCGTGCCCACCCGGATCGCTTCGCGGGCCTCGCCATCATCCCGATGCAGGACACCGAGCTGGCGGTCGCCGAGCTGACCCGGTCGACGGTCGAACTGGGCTTGGCGGGCGCCATGGTGGGCGATCACGTCAACGGCGCCTTGTGGGACGAGCCCCGCTTCGAGCCGTTCTGGGCCGCGGCGGACAGGCTCGGCGCGCTGGTGTTCTTTCATCAGGCCCCGCCGACCCTGGTCGCCTCGCGGACCAGGCGCTACCACCTGACCAACACGATCGGGAACCTGGTCGAGCGGACCGTGACCTTCGCGACGCTGGTGTTCGGCGGTATCGTCGAGCGCTTCCCGAATGTCAACATCTGCCTGGCCCACGGCGGCGGCTATGCGTGTTACGGCGTCGGGCGGATGGACTGGGGCTGGCGCTGGCGCGCAGAGGCGCGTCAGCATGCGGAAGCCCCGCCGAGCACCTACCTGAGCCGGTTCTTCTACGACTCGATCACCCACAGCGAGGCCGCCTTGCGCTTCCTGATCGACTCCGTTGGCGCCGACCGGGTGCTGTTCGGGACCGACTACCCGGGTTTCGCGGCCGGCTCGGCGGGCGCCGGCTACGACCCGGTGGCATGGTTGCGCGGGCTTGGCTCGATCACCGACGCCGAGAAGCAGCTGATCTTGTCGGCCAACCTGCTGCGGCTGCTCGGGCGCTGACTCCGGGAGAGTTCACCGCCGGGCCAGGCTGGCCGCCCCGGCCCCGGCCACGCCGACGTCCTGGTCCCCGGAACCGCCGATGACGCCGATGGCGCCCACCACGGCGGAGGGGTCAGACCCGAGCCGCAGCACCACGCCGCCCAGGCCGAACGAGCCCCGGCCGGCGAGCAGGTTCGGCACCGTCCGCCAGAACGGCGTGGAGTCCAGCTGCGGCCCGCTGACCTGCGTGTCCTCGCGCAGCGCGATCGCGGCAAACGCCTTGGCGATAGCCATCTCGACCTGGAACCACCGGTCGTCGAGGCGGGCCACCGCCACCGGGTGGCCGGCCGCATCGAGGACGGCGATGGTCAGCGTCGTGCATTCCATTTCCCGGGCCTTTTCCAGCGCGGCATCGATCACGATCGCGGCCAGATCGCCCGTCAGCAGGCTGGTCACCTCTACCGCGCCAGTGCGCCGATGAGCTGCGGGTCGGCCGGGTCGGCGTCGTTCATCGGACGGAATTTCTGAATCCTCCCCAGGTAGTCTTCGGCCACGTACAGGTTGCCCTCAGTGTCGGTGTCGAAGTAGTGCGGGGACCAGAAGGCGCCGGGAGCGATCCCGAACGTGCCCCACGTGGCCGGGCGCACCAGCCTGCCGTCCAGGTCATACTTGACGAACTTGTGCATCAGGCCGTTGCCTGCCCACAGGTGCTTGCCGTCGGCCGTCATGCGCAGGCTGTATGCGCCCTGGATGTTCGGCCACTCGGTGATGAATTGCCCCTCAGCGGTCGCCACGACCACACGCGAGTTCAGCCGGTCGTTGATGTACAGCGCGCTCGTCTCGGGATGCACGACGATGTCGTGCAGGCCGTCGAATTCCATCCGCCCGCCGCCGGGGGTACCGAAGGCCGTCCGGAACTCCCCCTCGGGAGAGAAGCGCATGATTCCGTGCCAGTGGCCAACCAGGATGTCCCCGTCCGGCAGGAAAGCGACTTCCTGCACGTAGTAGGTGGGGTGCAGGGCGCTGGGCACCCTGGAGGCATCGATCTTCAGGACCAGTTCGCGTCCGTCATTGGCGATCTTGAAAATCCCGGTGTTGCGGGTGCCGACCAGCCAGATGTGCCGCTGCGGGTCGTAGCGGCTCACCTTGAGGCGGTTGACATGGCCCATGTTCGACCGTCGGCCGTCGAGCTTGTCCTGCTCGTGCAGGGCCTCCAGCCAGTGATCCCATACCTCGGCCGGGTTGCCGTCCCGGTCGTAGACGACCACCTCGCTGCGGTGCCGCCCTTCGGGATGATTGGTCTCGGTGAACCGCAGGTCGCGGTAGATGTGCGACCCCCAGACACCGGCCTGCTCGTAGGCCGGCAGCTCCCCGCCGTACAGCGCGATTATCCGGTCAGGTGACTCGGCATAGACACCCCGCCCGGAGCCGGTCCGCCAGCCCGGACTAATGATCTTGGGCCAGCTGGTGACGGGCTCGTACGGGCCGCTGATGTTGATCCCGCCGCAGCCGTTGACCGGGCCGAGCGGTCTGGGCCGACCTGCGTGGATGGGGTCCGGGTCGGCCGCTGCGCGGCGCTGCTTCGACCGGGCCGCTGATCCGATGGCCGGGCTTACCGTGCTCACTGTGAATCACGCTCCGAAAGGGTGAGTCCTTTACCTGACCACCGATGCGCCGCCGTCGACGACCAGCTGCGCGCCGGTGATGAACTTGGCCTCGTCGGAATGAAGGAACGTTGCGGCGTAGGCCACATCCCAGCCGGTACCGACGTGCCCGGCGAGCGGGATGCGCGCCGCGCGGGCGGCGATCACCGCTTCGCGGTCGACGCCCTGCGCGGCTGCCTCGCGCTCGATGACCATGGCCGTGTTCATCGCGCCCGGCAGCACGATGTTCACTCGCACGCCGAACCGGGCATTCATCGACGCCAGGTGCTCGGTCAGCCCGACGAGCGCGTGCTTCGCTGCCTTGTAACCGACGATCGGAGAGCTGTGCAGGACCACAGCGGATCCGATGTTGACGATCGATCCGGCGCTAGTGCGCAGGGCTGGCAGTGCGTACTTCGCCGACAGCCATGCGCTCTTGAGGTTTACGGCGAAGCTGCGGTCCAGGGCCTCTTCGCTGATCTCCTCGGCGTCCGCGTCGCCGCCCAGCCCCCTCCCGGCGCCGACGTTGTTGTGCAGGATGTCGAGCCTGCCGTGGCGGGCGAGCACGTCCTCGACGACCTCGCGGACCTGGTCGGCGGCCGTGGCGTCGGCCGCGAGCGCCGTTGGCGAGCCGCCCTCGCCACGGATCTGGTCGGCGGTGGCCTCCGCGGCGCCCAGATCGCGGTCCACGACCGTCACCGCGGCGCCCTCGCGGGCGAGCAGCACTGCGACGGCGCGGCCGTTGCCGATGTCCTCCCCCGGCGACTGGCCGCCGCCCATCACGAGCGCTACTCGCCCGGAAAAACGGGCTCCGGCGCGGGGCAGGCCGGTCATATCGCCGCGGCCGCTGGGTGCAGGCGGGAGGCAACCCGGGCCCCCCGGACCACCTCAAGCAGCTCGGCCGGGTTGTCGGGCGCCGTGTCCGACCGCCAGGCAACGTGCCCGTCGGGCCGCACCAGCACCAGGCGGGCGGCATAGAGTGCCGCCGCGTCGGCGTCATCGAGGCGGGTCACCGTGAGCGGGACGCCGGCGGCGCCGGCCGCCGCCGTTAGGCCGCTCGTGGCGCCCGTGGCCTCCCCGAACTCGAGCAGCACGAAGCCGCGCCCGAACAGGTCGAGGGTCGAGCGCCCCGGGGACAGCCAGGCGTGCGGCGCACGCGAGCCTGGCCGGGCGGTCTGGGTGTAGGTCTCGATCTCGAGCGGCGGTGGTGGCGTTCCGTCCGGCCAGATGATGGGAGAGCCTTCGTAGCGGTACCCGAGATTCACGCCGATCGTGAACCATTCCCGGTGCATGATCCCGGCGTACCACTCACCGTAATCGCGGCGCGCGGCGTCGGCCTCGGACCCGGGCGCGAGCAGGTTCTCCGGGGGCCTGCGGCTGCGGGTGGCCAGCATGCGCCGCAGGTTCTCGCTCGCCTCCGTGACGTTGCGCTGTGCAACCGGGCGGCGCTCCATCTCATAGGTATCCAGCAGCGCCGGGTCGCCCCAGCCGCTGAGCACAGCGTCCAGCTTCCAGCCGAGGTCCACGGCGTCCTGGATGCCGGTGTTCATGCCGAACGCCCCGGTGGGCGACATCAGGTGAGCTGCGTCGCCCGCGATCAGCACGCGCCCGGCGCCGTAGGAGTCGGCCACGAGCTCGCGCCGGACCCAGGGCATGCAATCGACGACGTGGTAGTCGAACTCCTGCCCCACCGCCTGCCTCAGCGCGTCGTGGATCTCGGCGGGGGCGGGCTTGCGTGGCTCGGAGCTGCCGATGATCTGCATCCGCCACAGGTCATTCCCGTTGACCGAGGTGATCGTGAGCCACGTGCCCTGCGGGCCGATGAACAGGAAGCGGTAACCATTGCCCTTGTCGTGCAGTGTGGGCAGCTCGGCCGAGCGGAACAGCACGTGCGTGGTGTAGGTCAGCGAGTGGTTGCCGGTCATCGTGATGCTCAGCAGCTCGCGAACCCTGCTCGTCGCGCCGTCGGCCCCGACCAGGTAGTTGGCACGGATGGCGCGCTGCGCCCCGGTGTCGGCGTCGCGGACCACGGCCCTGACGCTGTCATCGAGTTGCTCGAGCGAGATCAGCTCAGTCCGGTAGTTCAGGCTCGTGATGTCGAAGTTCCGGACGAACTTCTGCAGCAGCGGGTCGAACAGGTGCTGAGGGCAGCGTTCCCGCTTCTGCGGACTTTGCGGCGGCAGTGGCTCGTCCTGCCGCGTCGGGAACCGCTCCCTGGCCAGCTCGTACCCGCCGACCAGGGACGTGACGTAGATGTAATCCTGCGGGTAGTCCCGCGGGTAAGGGCTGTTCTCCACCCAGTCGGCGATGCCCCAGCGACGGCAAAATTCCATGGTCCGCACGCCGACCAGGCACATCTTCGGCTGGACCACCACCCCATCAGACTTCTCGACCAGCATCGAGGCCATACCACGCCAGGCGAGATCCCCGGCCAGGGCCAGGCCTACCGGGCCGCCGCCGACGATGAGGACCGGAGTTCGCTGCTCCGTCATCAAGCACTCCGCGTGCTCGGGGGCTTCACGTCGAAGCCGCGATGGATGGGCATTAGCGGGCGGGCTAGCCGGCCGACGCGGCCTGCAGATCACCGCTCGCCGCGTCGCTGGCCTGCGCGGCAGCTGGCTGCTCTAGTACGGGAAAGCCAAGGATGAAGAACTCGATCGCCGAGGCCGTGCCGACGGTTCCGCTCTCGCCGGGCTGCAGCAGCATCGAGTCGCGCTCACCGATCTCCTGCCCGTCGGCGGACCCCGAGCCCGAGGTCACGAAGAGCAGCGTGGTCTGCCCGGGTGCCGGGAACCGGTAGCTCGTGCTGCCCTCCAGCCGCAGCATCGCGATCCGGGTCTGGCGCTCACTGAACCGCCCCAGCTCCTTGAGCTGGACGCCGGGCTCGGTCTCGATCCAGGCGAAGTTCTGCGGCTCGATGTTGATGGGGGTGGTGTAGCGCGGCTGAGGAAACTCAGGCTTACGGCCGGTCGCCTCCTCTTGGCCAGCCTCAAAGCCGTCCTTGCTGTGCCGTACGCCGTTCTCGTCGACCCACCAGTACCGTCCGTCCTTGAACGTGCCCCGCTCGGCCAGCCGGTCGCGCGCCCGGATCAGCGACGGGTAGTCGGTGAACGGGTAGCCGTTGGCCCCCTCGAACTGGATGTGTAGCTGAGCGTGCCCCGCGTAGCGCTGATACGGCCCGTACCAGGTACCCGCGGGCACGTAGCTGATCGCTCCCGGCGGCGTGGCGACACCGGGCACCCACTCGGGTGACCCCGAAAGGGTCAGCCTGACCTGGTCGAATGTGTGACGGTGCCGCGGGAACGTGCGTGTGGAGCCTTCGTCTGACTGCTGCGACCACAGCACGATGGCCTCGAAGTTCCCCGGGGCTCCGGGCACCCCCTGCAACAGGCGCCGGTGCAGGCTACTGCCCTTGCTGGCGCCGGGCCTACCGGTAGGTGTGCCGCCGCGAAGCCCGTTGTTGCGGGTCCACGGGACCTCTTCGTACTTGACTACGCGCATTTCCGTACGCCTCCGTCGTCTAGGCACGCTGCCGCCGCAGCGCTAGGCAGGTTTGTCTTCGTCGGTGAGATCGCGGCGTACAGCACGCGCGCCCGCGCGGGCGATGCGATCGTCGGTATCGGCATCCGGCCCGCCACTCACGCCGATTGCCCCGCTGATCATCTCGCCGAGACCGTGGTGATACTCGGTCACGCCGTCGTCGCGCAGCAGAACTCCGCCCGGGCCGAGCGCGATGCGGCCGGCCATGAAATCGGGCATGCTGCGCCAGTGCGGCCGCGAGTCGAGCAGCGAGCCGGTGAGCTGGCCGTCACGGCGCAGCGCCGCCGCGCTGTAGGCGCGCGCGATCGCGATCTCGGCCTGGAACCACCGGTCGTCACCGCGGCGCATCGCGACGATGAAGCCACTCGGGTCGGTGACAGCGACCGACACCTGGTCACCGCAGCCGAGCTCGCGCGCTGCGGCGAAGGCTGTCTCCAGCGCGCGCGCCGCCTCGGCGTAGCTGATGGGCCTGGATGGCATCTCCGCTCAGCCCTCGGCTCTGGATCCGCTCAGGGTCGCCGGCAGCTCCCAGTCCGCGCCGCGCAGGAATCCCAGGGCGCGCAGCACCGGCTCATCCGACACGCGCAGCAGCAGCGCGTCGTCGAGCGCTTCCCAGCTGTGCTCATGCCAGCAGGGCACGGTCAGCAGATCCCCGAAGGTAAGAACATCGTCGATGGGAGCGTCGATAGCGGGGCCGCCGATGGCGAACCGCACCGATCCGCGCAGGACGACGTAGATGTTGTTCTCCGTCGACTTCGCTCGCTGGCTGCCTTCGGATCGCTGCATCTTGTGCAGTTGCAACCCGATGCTCGGGATATGCCCGTCTCCGATGTCGACGACCTGCGATGCGTTCGGCCCGAGAAGGCTGCCTGGTCGCAAGCGCAGCGGTGAGCTGTCGTCCTGCCGCTCGATGGGCTGGAACCCGCCGGGATACCACTCAATGAACATCGACTCCAGGTGCTGAACCAGGGGTACGTCAAGAAAATCGATCCAGTAACTGGCCCGTGACCCCTCATTGCCGTGCCCGTGCCAGCGCCAGTTCGGGGTGAGCACGACATCGCGGTCGGCCATCCCGATCCGCGTGCCGTCAACGACGGTGTACGTGCCTGGCGCGATGTCGAGCGCTACGCGCAGCGCCGACGGCGAGTGACGGTGCGTTCGGGCCCGCTCGCCCGGCAGGATCATCTGGTACGCGGCGACGAGATTGCGCGACGTCGCGTACAGGTTTCCGTCGGCCGGGTTGACCATGATGAGGTTTCGCCGCTCGGCCATTACCGCGGCGCTGTGGGGCGAGTCCGTCGTCACCGAGTCCCCGAACTCGTCGAGCGCCTTGCGGGCCTCGGCGAAGCGCCACAGGGCGGGCCGGAGTTTTGGCTCGGGCACGGGCCAGATCGTCCGCTGCTTGCGCGCCCAGCCGGGCATGAGATGCAAGCCCTCGACCCGTTCGTAGGTGTCGCTCAGGTCAGTGTGGGTGGTCATCGCGCCCTCTCTCTGAATGGGTCCCGGGTTCTGGCTGGCAGCCCGCCGCGTCGCCCGGTCATGGCGCCCGTCGCAGCAGGCGCAGCAACGGCGTGACGTCCGCCAGGTCTGCGAGCCCGAGAACCGCCTCACGCAGCCGCACGGCACGCTCGCGCCCGAGCACGTCGTCGGCGAGGACGTGGAACTTGTCCACGACCTGCGCCTCGGTGGCGAAATTCGACTCGCTGCCGCGCGGAGACACCACCCGCCCGGCAAGCCTCGTCCCGTCCGCCAGGATGACCTCCAGCTCGATCTCATGCCGGTGGGCCGGACCTTTGGCCGTGATCGAGGGATCTTCCACCACGAGAACGCGCCCCGCCAGCGCGATGCGGCCGGGATCTGCCACCGCGGCGTCGTCGAACTGCTTCACGAAGACGTCGCCCTCGAGCAGCAGCGTCGCTATGCAGAACGGCAGGTTGAGCTGGGCCGACGTGAGTCCTTCGGGGCGGTACGGCCAGCCGACATGATCGGCCGTGGCCCGGGAGCCGCGGACGGTCACTCGCTCCACCTCGGCCGCGGTGAACGGGTGGCGGGCCTGGAGGATCCTGATCGCGTCCAGGGAGGTATGACTGCTGGCGACGCACGAGTAGAACTTCAGCGAGATGCGCATGGTCTCGAACGTGTCGCCGAGCCCAGCGCTCAGCGCGGACAGCTCAAACTTGTCCTGAGAGGCCGAAAACGTTGTGCAGAACCCTCCGTAGCGGCTTTCGAACACGTCACGGATGCCGGTGAATCCGGCCTGCGCGAGAAGCGCCGCATACAGACCGCTCTGGGCCGACCGGCCAGCATGCATGCGCTTGACCATGGCCCCGTACTGCGCCGCCATGAGCCCGCAGGCCTGGGTGCCGGCGATGCCCAGGGCATGGACGGTCTGCTCCGCAGACAGCCCGAGCGCGGCCGAGGCGGCCGAGGCGGCCGAGAACACGCCCACGGTCGCGCCGGGATGCCACCCCTGGGTGATGTGCTCCTGGCCCATGCACATCCCGACCCGGGGGCCGATCTCGTACCCGGCGACCGCGGAGGTGAGAAACCGCGATCCCGGCATGCCGGGCTGCAGCGCGCAGACCGCCAGCAGCGGCGGCAAGGAGACGGCGCCTACGTGCAGGATTCCCTGGCGGTGAACGTCGTCGAGCTCGAAACCCTGGACCTGCGTGCCGTTGACCAGGGCGGCGTTCGGAGCAGAGAGCCGCATCTCACTGCCCCACACCTCGACGGATGCCGTGGTGTCAAGCCGGCCGAGCGTGTCATGCAGGATCTTCGCCCACGGCAGCCGTGACCCGAAAAGGCCGCACCCGAGCGCATCCAGGATCAGCAGCTGGATCCGCTCGACCACTTCCGCCGGGATCTGCTCGAAGCGCAGGCCGGACACAAACTCGGAGATCGCGCTGGTGAACGGAGCGGTTACCGCGACATCACCGGCGGTGGCGGCCCCGCCCATCGAACTCAGCCCCATCCCGCCTCCGAGCCTTGGCTCTTCTGTATACGGTATACGGTAGATAGCTGGCGGTCGCGGTGTCAACCGGCCGACGTCGCCAGCACCGCTCCCGCTAGGCATTTTGACGGGCAATGAAACCGGCGATCAGCTCGATCGCCTCGACCGACTGCGGCTGACTCGGGTCCCGGGTGATGAAGCCGTGCGGCATGCCCGCGAACAGATGCAGGTCTACCGAGCCGCCCGCAGCCCGGTAGGAATCGGCGAACCGCTGAGGCGTCCCGGCCGGGATGTTGACGTCGGCCGTGCCCTGGACCATAAGCAGGTCGGGAAGCGCGGCTTGGTCATGTTCCCGGCGATCGAGGATCAACTGCGGGTTCCCGTCGGCCATGGCCGCCTCGTCACCCCAGTACCGCTCGTGCAGCAACACCAGCTCATGCAGACTGGCCCGCCGCGCCCAGCGGTAGCGTCCCAGCGGGTCGGTGACCGGCCAGCACAAGGCGAGGTGGTGCAGCACCCGAGAGGGAACAGGTGGCGGAGCAGCCTGGCCGAGAGGTAGCGCGGTATAACGAGGGTCGCCGGCCCGCAGCGCGTTGAGCAGCAGCTGATGCCCGCCCGACGACGTGCCGAGTCCCCCGAGCCGGTCGGCGCGCCCGCGAAACCGCGGCGCGTTGACCCGCGCCCAGCGAGCCGCGAGATTCACGTCCGCGATCGAATCCGGGTACCCCGCCAGCGGCGGCTGCCGGAAGTCGGCCGCGATCACGAGAACTCCCCTGGCCGCGATGGCTCTGTCCAGCGGGGCATTGGTATGACGGCTTCCGGAATTCCAGGCGCCGCCGTGCACGCTCAGCACCGTCGGAAACGGTCCCGGGCCGGGAGGGCGGTAGATCCGCACCAGCAGGCTGCGCTCGCCGTGCCGGACGTAGCTCTCGTCATAAACATCGACGGCACCCTGGATCGGCGGCATCTACCACCTGCCCCCGTCGATAAGGGTCGCTTTTAGCTGGGTGAACTCATCGATCGTCTGGGCGCTGTCGGTACGGCCGAATCCGCTCTCTTTGTAGCCGCCGAATGGCGCGCCGATCATGCCCGAGGTGCCATAGGTGTTCACGTAGACCTGGCCTGCCTGCAGGCTCCGGATGAACCGGACGGCTCGCCCGACATCCCTGGTCCAGACCGACGCGGTGAGCCCGTACCTGGTGGCGTTCGCGATCTGGATCGCTTCGTCGATGTCCTCGAAGCCGATGACCGACAGCACGGGTCCGAAAATCTCTTCCTGGGCGATACGCATCTGTGGCGCGACATCGGCGAAGACGGTCGGCTCGACGAAGTTCCCGCTGGCCAGTCCGGCTCCCGTGATTCGGTTTCCGCCGGCCACCAGCGTCGCGCCCTCGGCTCGCCCGACCTCGACGTAGCGGAGCACCGCCTGCATGTGCTTCGCGCTGATCAGCGGGCCCATTTCGACGTGTTCGAACGCGCGCCCGACGCGGATGCCTCGCATCCGGCTGGCGACGGCCTCGACCACCTGGGGGTAGAGGCTGCGGTGGACCAGCAGCCGGGTGCCGGCGTAGCAGATCTGGCCGGCGTTACGCACCACGAACGACACCACCCGGGGGATCGCCTGATCCAGATCGGCATCGTCCATGATGATCTGCGGGGACTTGCCGCCCAGTTCGGTGTGGACCGGAATCAGACGCTCCGCGCAGGCACGCAACACTGCCCTGCCCGTGGCCGGAGACCCGGTGAAGCTGACGTGCCGGACGTCCGGGTGAGCCGTGAGCGGCTGCCCGGCATTCGGCCCGTATCCGGTGATGACCGTCAGCAAGCCGGGCGGCAAGCCGGCCTCCAGCGCCAGCTTGCCGATGAGTTGGCAGGTCAGCGGCGCGTCCTCGGCAGGCTTGACGACCATCGCGTTGCCCGCTGCCAGCGCCGGCGCCACACTTTTCATCATCAGTACCGAGGGCGCGTTCCACGGCACGATGGCCGCACAGACGCCGCGCGGTTCCCGCAGCGTGAACGCGAGCGAGCCGGCCGTGTCCGTCGGCAGGCTCAGCCCGGTGACCTTGTCGGCGAGGCCCGCGAAGTAAGACACGGTCCGTCCGACCTCGCTGGGGCCGGTAAAGGGGCGGCCCACCTCCATCGACTCGAGAGACGCGATGCGGTCGCCCCACGTGGTCAGCAGCTGCCCCCAGGCACTGAGCGCGCGGGCCCGCTGCCGCGGCGAGACAGCGCTCCACTGCTCGAAGGCTGACGAGGCGATGGCCACGGCGGCCGCCGCGTCTGCGGCCCCCCCGGATGGCACATGCGAGATCACGGCTCCGGTGGCCGGATCCAGGACCTCAAGCGTCTGGCGGGATTCGGCCCCGACCCAGCGATCACCGATCAGCTGCTGTCCCTCGGGCAGCAGTTCACGCACGTCGAGCCATTCACCGCCCACGACGAACGCTCCTTCGCCCGAGAGACCGCGACGCGGCATACTGTATACCGCTACTCCGCTCGGTGCCCAGTGTCGGTGCACCGCTGGCAGGCGCCCGGTCCGGCCGGCCGGCTCGCGGAGTCATGCGGCGGGCCGCCTGGTCATCCAGGTCCGGAACATGTCTGCATAAAGGCCATCCCGCGCCATGAGCTCGTCGTGCGGGCCGGACTCAGCGATCCGGCCGTCATCGACCACGATGATCCGGTCGGCGTGCATCGCGGTGGAGAGCCGGTGGGCGATCATGATGGCCGTGCGCCCTTGCAGCAGGACGTCCAGCGCCGCCTCCACCTTCGTCTCGGACATCAGGTCCAGGTTCGACGTTGCCTCGTCCAGGACCAATACGCGGGGCGCGGCGAGGAACGCCCGGGCCAGCGCGATGAGCTGCCGCTCCCCGGAAGAGAGCGACTGCCCGCGCTCGTGGACCGGCGTGTCGACACCCAGGGGCAGGCGGTCGATGAGTTCCTCCAAGCCGACTGCGCGAATGGCCTGCCGGATCTCGGCGTCGGTCGCGTTCGGCCGGGCGAATCCGACGTTGTCGCGGATCGTTCCGGTAAAGAGGAACGGTTCCTGCGGCACCAGGCCGAACTGGCGTCGAAGCGAGGCGAAAGTGACATCGCGCAGGTCATGCCCGTCGACCAGCACGCGGCCGCTGGTCGGGTCGTAAAAGCGGGTGACCAGCTTGGCTATGGTCGACTTCCCAGCGCCCGTCGCTCCCACGAAGGCAACCGTCTCCCCCGCGGCGACATGGATGTCGACGGCCTTGAGCACCGGCGTGGCCGGGTCGTAGCCAAAGCACACGGCCTCGAAGGTGATCGAGCCATCCGTGGGCGGCAGTTCGTAGGCAGTCGGGCTTTCCGCCACAGTGGGGTCAGTGGCCAGCAGCTCCCGGAGTTTCGTGACCGCCGCCTGGCCCTGTTGGTAAGTGTTATAAAGCTGGACGAGTTGCTGAATCGGCTGGAAGAAGGAGCCCAGATAGAGGATGAACGCCACCAGTACGCCGATCGGCAGATGGTGGTGCAGCACCATGTCGCCGCCGATGAGCACCAGCGACAGCTGGCCGACCAGGCCGACCAGGTCGCTGCCGGCGCTGTACATCGCGGTTACGCGGGCTGTGGCGAAGTTCGCCTTCCGGTAGTGCCCGACGATCGTTCGGTGCCGGATGATGTTGTTCCGCTGCCGGTTGTAGAACGCGATCACCCGGACGCCCGACAGGCTCTCGGCGATGTCGCCGATCACCGTGGCCAGCGCGTCGCGGGCCCTCAGATAGGCCCGTAGAGACGCCGACCGGAACCACAGCGACAGCAGCGTCAGGGCCGGCAGGACGATGATCACGGTCAGCAGCGCGAGCCGCACGTTATAGGTGAAGAGCACGGCCGTGACGATCACCATGGTGCCGGCCTGGATGAAGAACTGCGCGATGCCGTCCTGCAGCAGCTGCTGCAGGACCTCGATGTCGGCCGTCATCCGGCTCATGGTCACGCCGGCCTTTACCTCGGTGAAGTAGTCCAGTGAGAGGCGCTGGATATGCGTGAAGACCTTGATGCGCAGGTCGTTCATGACCGTGGCCGCGAGGCGACCGCAGGTCCGGACCCGCTGGCGCTCGACGAGGATGGTGACCGCGACCGTCAGTAGATAGATGAGCCCGGTGGCGAGGAGAACCCCAGTCCGGTCTTTGGCGATGCCTCGGTCGATACCGATCTGGGTGAGGTACGGCCCGGTCTGGTAGCCCACCGATTCGACGGCGACCAGCACCAGCGCCGTGATGCCGAGCCGCCATCGGTGGCGGATGAGCCTGCCCAGCGTCAGCGGGTGCCGGTCGGGGTTGCGGGCGGTGAACCTGGCGGCCGGCTCGGCATGATCCGGCTCGGTGGCGAGGAGTTTCCTGACCGGTCCCTCGAGCTCGGGCGGGATCCCGGCGAACGGCCCGCCGTCGCTCCCGCGACCGGTGGCGCTTCCGGCCGCCCGGCCGACGCTGGGCCCGCGCAGCCCGCCCCACATGGCGTTCCCGCCGAAGCTCATGCTCATCGGTGCATCTCGCGCAGCGGCCTCAGCCGGTTGGCGGGGGCTGGGCCGGCGTCCCGGCCCGGCTCGGCTTCATCGCGTCCTTCGGCGACGACCTTGGCGAGCACCTCGGCGTACCGCCTGTCGGCCCGAAGCAGCTCATCGTGGCGGCCGGTGGCAACCACCTCCCCATCGTCGATGAGGATCACGCGGTCGGCCAGGCCGATGGTGGCCAGCCGGTGAGCGATGATGAGCGTCGTCCGGCTGGCCATCAGGTTGCGGAGAGCCGCGTGGATGCGCTGCTCAACCTGGACGTCGACCGCGCTGGTCGCGTCGTCGAGCACCAAGATGGGCGGATTCACCAGCAGCGTGCGGGCCAGGGCGAGCCGCTGCCGTTGGCCACCCGACAACGTGTACCCGCGCTCCCCCACGATCGTGTCGTAGCCGCCAGGCAGCTGCGCGATGAACTCATCGGCGCCTGCCGCCCGGGCCGCGGCGGTCACGTCAGCCACGGACGCATCCGGCCGACCGTAGGCGATATTGTCCCGGATCGAGACCGAGAACAGGAACGGCTCGTCAGCGACGACGCCGACATTCGCCCGGACGCTCTCCAGAGTCAGGCTGCGCACGTCCTGGCCATCGATGAGCACCCGGCCCTCGCTGACGTCGTAGGACCGGTTGACCAGCCGCGCTGCCGTCGACTTTCCCGAGCCGGTGCGTCCGACCAGGGCCACCGTCTCGCCGGGCCGGATTTCCAGGTTGACGTGCGACAGGATCGGCACGCCCGCGCGATAGGCGAAGCTGACATCCTCGAACTCCAGGTGGCCGCCGCACTCGGCCAGGTCTGCGGCATCCGGGGCGCTGACGATTTCCGGGGCGTTGTCGAGTATCCCCAGTATCCGCTTGGCCGCGGCCGAGGCCCGCTGTCCGTTCATGATCACCAAGCCGAGCTGCCGGAACGGAGGCTGGAACAGCAGCATGTAAGCCTGAAAGGTGAACAGCAGGCCGACCGCGGTGGGCACCGGCCCCAGCGAGCCGTGCAGGGCGAGGATTCCGCCGTAGAGCAGGATCACGGCCAAGCCGGCTCGCGGGAGGTTCTCCACCATCGGCGCCCATGCGCCCCTGATCTCGGAGTCCTTGAGGTAACCCCACTGGAGCCGGTCAGCCGCGCCGGCCAGATTGGTCACCTCGTTCTGCTCGGCGGCGAACGACTTGACGATCCGGACGCCCGACACGTTCTCTTCGACGATCGTGGCGACGTCCGCGAGCCGGGCCTGGATGAGCCAGGACACCGGGAAGATGCGCTTGCGCATGATGATGCCGAAGACGAACGTCAGCGGTAGCGACACCATCGTCACTAACGTGAGCGGAATGCTGATCGCGAACATTTCTACGAAGGCCACAATGACCACCGCACACTGCACGAACACCGTGGGCGCGGACACGAGATACTGCTGGACTGCCCGCACGTCGGAGTTCGCCCGTGAGATCAGCTGGCCCGTGTGAGCCCGGTCGTAGAACGGAAACGACAAGCTCATGTAATGGCTGTACAGAATGTTCCGCAGGTCGTACTCGAAGCAGTATGCCGTGGTCAGCAGACAGCGGCGGCCGACGTAGTTGGAAACCTCGCGAATCGCGATCATCACCGAGATGATCAGCGCAAAATGCGTCAGGTTGGCGAAGCGCGCCTGGGCGCTGCCGACCGAGCCGATCGCATCGCCGAGTTCTCGCGGGATCTGCACCTGGGTGAGCAGGGCGACGAATGAGCCGGCCAGGGACGCACCCCATACCCACTTGTGCGCTTTGACCAGCGGCCAGGTC
>Ga0207416_1001490_pt1 | contig 30505 bp, 32 predicted proteins | sample PaiPotPPM11metaG_FD_184107 | JGI IMG/M metagenome (GOLD analysis project Ga0207416, IMG submission 184107) | Iron sulfur acid spring bacterial and archeal communities from Banff, Canada, to study Microbial Dark Matter (Phase II) - Paint Pots PPM... ... | reverse complement strand
GTCCGTTGAGGTCGTACGGGGGCACGTTCGATCCGGTCGGAGCGATATACGGTGCGCCGTCTTGCGCAACCATATAGGCGTTCAAGCCGCCGAGGTCGTTCGGGGTGCCGTAGTAGAACGTCTTGAGGGACGAACCGCTCCAGAGAACCTGGAGATCGTCCCTCTGGCCGTTCTTACGCGGGATGCCGAAGTGGAAGTTGACCACGTTCTCGCGGTCCGTGATGAGGCTCGTGTTCCCGGAGTATCCGAAATACGGATCGAGACAGAAGCTCGTGCCGCCCTGGTACGTCGCCGGAAGGATGCCTACCACCGTCGCGGGCGTTGCGCCCGTCTGGGTGTTACACTGCGGCAGTGCGCCGCCCGAGATCGGCGTATTGTAGCCGAGACCATCGTTGGCGCCCGAGTAGTCTGAGTAGATGCCGCCCGGGCCCATCAGGTTCGAACCGTTTTGATTGTTCAGGAAACGGAACGCCTGATTGGTGCCGCTCACGCCTACGTAATAGCTGAAGTTACGGTCGGGGCTTGCGCCGCCGGCTTCGACCTTCGCCATGTGGTAGAACGCGTTGGCTCCGAGGCCGCCCGTAAGCTCGGCGTAGCCAGGATAGGTACCGGTCTTGATGACCTGGTTGATGAAGCCAGACGTACCCGATGACGAGTTGCTGGCCGGGCCACCGCCGGTGTACACCTGGAGCTCTTGCAAGCCCAAGTTCGACTCGGTCGATGAGTTGTAGTTATCGAATGCACGGTTGACGGGGACGCCGTCATACTCGTAGCTGGTGAAGAACGACTGCGAACCACGAATGTAGACCGCCTGGTTCCAGCCCATTCCACCGATCGGAACGTTCACGCCCGGGACCGATGCGATCGCCGAGTAGGCGTTATCTAAATTGCCGCCGCCCCCGAGCGCAGCGGTTTTGCCGATCGTTTTCGAATCGACAGAGTACTGGTCTGCGGTAACGCCCGATTTCACGAGCGAGCCGGCCGAGACCGACTTCACGCGCGCAATGGTCGAAAGCTTTTTATCTTGCGTGACGTTCAGCGTTTGCGTTTGGTCGGCAAACACGACGACGCCCGGAACGGACTCGTCGGCAAAGCCTTCTTTCGAAACGGTGATGGTATATGTATCTGGGGAAAGGGAGAGAAAGTTAAAGTGTCCTTGTGCGTCCGTGGTTGAGGTTGCCGTGCCGGATGGCGAAACGGCGCGCAGCGTTGCGTCTGCAACCGGTGCTCCGCTGGTTTCACGCACGTATCCCGCGATGCCACCGGTAGTCCCGGCCAGTGCCCATGTTTCCTGGCCAAGACACAGACTAGTAGCAATCGCGAGTGCAACCAATGAACGCTTCAACGATAGTCGTCGCATACGTTTGGTTCCTTATTTTAGCGAACGGTGCGAGCATCATGTGCTCGCACGCACGCTTTCTTATGCCTGCGTCCGACGGACCTCCGCATATGCGAACGCGCACCGCAGTTTAGCCCACCACGATATGTGATAGAGTTTTATTTTGATTGTATTTTATTATTGCATGGCTTTGAGGGACCGACTCGAAGCGTGTCTGAGATGCCGGATCGCATGCCGCCAGATTTCGATACTATTCGCCGCAACGTCGTTACATTGCTGAACCACGCTTGCGACCCGCCCTCGTTATGCGCGCTCCCCTTCTCCTACGCCCTATGTAAGGCGCTGGCAATCCCGGATCCATCGACCATGGTTCATGCGCTCATCGAACGAGCATTGCAGCAAGACGTAAACGGACGCTGGCTGCGCGAAGCTTTATATTTGGCCCATCTCAGTGGATACCCGACAAAAACCAGTGCGGCCCACGCCATGCATATATCGAGACGCCACTTCCACCGGATTCATGCCGCCGCCGTGGAGGGGGTCGCGGCGTACGTTGCGCAGACCGTCACAATCCAGGGGCCGGCGGAGCTATTACTAGGCAATGGACCAAGCATACTGGGACGTCACGATTCCGAATGTTGAAATGCGTCTGCACACGCGCGGGTCGAGCGAGGGGCGCTCCTGGACTGGGTTCGATGCGGCAATCTTCGATACGTCCGGCGGTTACGTTCGCCGCCCCCCGACCGCAACTCATCACGTCGTCATGCATGTCGGCGTGCCGATTCACGCAGTATGCCAATGCGATGGTCCCGCGAAGGAGCGCTACCTCGTGGCTGGAGAGGCCGACATCGTTCCGGCCGGGTGCGACGCCGCCTGGGACGACGCCGGCCCTTCGACCATCCTCTCCATTAATCTCAGTCAAGCGCTCCTTCGTGAAACTGCGGATCGCCTGCGCATCAATACAGACGTCGTTAGGATCGTCCCGAGCCTACAGGTGCGCGATCCGCAGCTAGAACACATCGCCTGGGCAATCAAAGCCGAGATTGAAACGCCATCCTTCACGGATCGACTCTTCGGTGATTGCTTGGGAACGGCGCTCGCCGCGCACCTTCTAAGCCGCTACAGCACGGCCAAGAACGACCTGCGTGCTGAGCGCGGGCTCTCCAAGAGGCAGATTCGGCGCATCGACGAGTACATTATCGAAAACCTGGATCGCGATCTTTCGCTAGCCGAACTGTCGCACGTGCTAGGTATAGGTTCGTCGCACTTTAAGGTGCTATTTCGAGCGGCCCTCGGCGTGTCGGTACATCAATACGTGATCAAACAGCGCGTAGATCGCGCGGCGCACATGCTTTCACACCGGGGCGCGACGATTAGCGAGGTCGCATTGCATGCAGGCTTCGCCGATCAGAGCCATATGGCACGCTGGATGCGTCGACTCTTGGGCGTTACCCCGTCGGAAATCCGTCAAGCGACGCGGTAGAGGGTCGCCAGCGACCTCTTTGTGCCCCCTCCTCCCGCCTTGTTGGCCGATGACTGTCGGACGGAACCGCGGCAACGTTTTACCGTCCAGTCATCTTCAGCGCCGCTTCGGGCAGGCGTTCGCCGACAACGTGGATTTGGGACACCCCCTCTTCGATCTCCCGCAGATCATCAGCGGTCAATTCAACCGTAAAAGGGCTCCTAGGTTCTCTTCCATCGCCGCCGCGCAGTTCTACGCCCGTATCGACGCCGAATACCGCGCTAAGTTCCTACAACGCCTACGCGACCTCAATTCCCGCAATCAACCGGAGCCTCGCACGCGCCGGCATCCGTCAGCTTCCCGCCCTTCCCAAATAGCCACCGGCGCACTAGAAGCGCACGGGCACCTAGAGCCGGCGTTACGCGCCTGGTGGGGCAGTCGCACCCGCGATAGCGGTTACGATGGCTTCACCTGGGCATGCATGCCGACCGGCCCCGAAGTTGAACTTCGGTGACGTCAAGAGGACCGCGAGGGCGTCGCCGCGTTTGAGCCGCGCACCGAACAGGTCAATGTCGCGTGCTGCCCAGCGCCGCGTCATAACCACGGGCGGCAGCGCGCGGCCGTGCTGGCGGTTCTCTAACATCGTCCCGACCGCAGCGTAGGCCTGAAACAAGAAGCCGAGCAGGTTCGCGCGCTCGTCGGGATCGCCGTTTGGTGGTAGGAGCTCCAGCAAATGCGGCGCTGCAGAGACCCCTCGCGCAATTGCTTCATCCGATGCGCCGCCGGCAATTGCACCGGCGAAGTCACGGATGAGCGAGATGGCTTCCGACGGGCGGTTCAAGCCAATCATCGCGGCCACGACGTAGGCCCCAACGTCTGCCGAGTCCACCACTTTAGCAGCATCGCGCGCAAGGTTAGCTACTCGATTTGCATCCCACCCCGAGATGATGTCGTAAACGCGCCTGCGGAGCTCGCCGTGCCGTTCACCTTCGTTCATTCGCACCAGGCGCCCATAGACTTCTCCGAGGGCGGTCCCTCCCATCCCCGCGGGAACCTGTTGCCGCGGTGGCCGCACGTGTAGGTCCGGATGATTCAACACGGCCTCCACCTCGTCGTCCCTCGAAACAATCCATGCATATTCCATGCTGGAGACTATCGCACATAAACACTTCATGCGCGCATGAACCGTTACGGCGCTATTCTAGGAGCATGATCGCTGTAATCTTTGAGGTGCTCCCCGCGGAAGGGCGCGAGCCGCAGTATCTCGACATCGCGACGGCGCTACGGCCAGAGCTCGACGGAATCGACGGCTTTATTTCGATCGAGCGGTTTCGCAGCATAACAAACCCTGGAACGATCCTTTCACTCTCGTTCTTCCGCGATGAAGAGTCTGTAACGGCGTGGCGCACGCTTCTCTCGCACCGCAAGGCTCAGAGCCGAGGACGAGACGACATCTTCGCAGACTACCGTCTTCGCATTGCCGAGGTCGTTCGCGACTACGGTATGAACGAACGGCGCGAGCAAGCGCCGGCTGACAGCGCGACCTGTCATGGGACACAGCCGTGAAGAAGATCGGCATCGTCGGCGGCACTGCGTGGCCATCCACAGTGCACTACTACACGTTAATATGCAGGCAAGCCGAGGAGCGCTTCGGCGTTACGCCGGAGTTTGCCATCGAATCGCTGGATTTACGTCTCGCCGTGTCGCTCATCGGGAACGACCACGACGATCGTTCGTGGGATGCCTTTGATAGCTATCATAGAGAAGGGCTTCTGCGCGTCTCGCTTAGCGGCTGCAACGTCGCCTGTTTTGCGGCGAATACTCCGCACCATCGGTTCGAACAGATCACCGGCGGCGTGCCAGTCCACGTTGTGAGCATTATCTCATCCGTCGCGCAAGCAGCCATCAAAAACGACTGCAGGAAGTTACTCCTGATCGGGACGCGTCTTACCATGACGTCGGCATTCATTCGTCGTACATTTTCCGACGCGGGCGTAGAGGTCGTTTTACCATCCGACGAAGGCCAGCTTGCGGTGATCGACCTAATCGAACGTTTGCAGCAAGAGCGGTGCGATAACGCTGGTAGCGAGATCACGCGACTGACCGGCGGGCTCCCGGTGATTCTCGGATGCACGGAACTCGCACTCGCGTTTCCCAATGCGATCGGCGACTGCGTTTTTGACTATAATGATTCGGTTTTCTTCAATTCGCTCGCCATCCACGCTGCCGCCGTTTTAAACCTTGCTGCAGCGTAACGTTCGATACAATATGAAGTCTCTACGTGGTATACTGAGGTCATGATGCCTAATGTCGCCAAGATTGCCGGCCTCATCGGCGAACCCGTGCGCGCGCAAATGTTGTTTGCATTGCTGGACGGAAAAGAGCTCTCCGCATCGGAACTCGCATTTCGAGGCGGGGCTTCGCCACAATCGGCAAGCGCGCACCTTGCAAAACTGGTACATGGTGGATTGCTTCGGGTTCGCAATGCGGGTCGGCAGCGCTTGTTTCGCTTTGCTTCGGATGAGGTCGCTCATGCGATCGAAGTCTTGGCAACTATTGCGCCGAGCGCCCCGATCACGTCATTGAATCAAGAGATAGCAATGCACCGGCTTCGCCGGGCGCGGACTTGTTACGATCATCTCGCTGGCCGGCTTGGAGTCCGCATCACCGAAGCGCTCACCGGGCTCGGGGCTCTGCACATGAATTCGAACGCGTTTGCGATGACGCTAATCGGCGAGCGGATCTTCACCGACATCGGCGTTGATCTTCAGGCCGTTCGCGCGAGTCGCCGTCACTTCGCTCGCGCATGCATGGACTGGACGGAACGCCGCCACCATCTGGCCGGCGCGCTCGGCGCGGCACTTCTCGATCAGTTCATCCAAAACCAATGGGTTCGACGCGACGCTCGCGACCGTTCGCTCGAACTGACAACGCGCGGCCACGGCGACATCGCAACAATGTTCGGCGTTACATTCGAGTGAAGATGCACGCGGACCAAACGTTTCCGTGACTCAACGTCCTTAGCCCGGAAATGAACCTCGAAGCGGTCCCAAAGGGGCGCGCCGGAATCAAGCCGATTGGATCGCACGCGAACTTGGGAGCATTTCGCATAGCTTCCACCGCCAAATCCCGAATATCAACGGTTGGTGCGCAGCATTCAAACTCCGACCATGCTTGTCGTCGGAGACGCCGGAGTGGTTTCGCTCGATACTGCAAGAGAGCTGCAGAGGCTCAACCCTCGCGTCCGTATCGAACAGATTAAAGACGCAGGCCATGGGCTTCAGTTTGACCAGCCCAAGCGCTTCGAAGTGCTGGTCAGCTCTTTTCTTCGGACGATACGCGACGCCACGCCGTCGTCATAACGAGCTCGATGTTGGCCACGGTAAGAAAGTGCGCAATGGTAACCCCTCTATCTACTCTAGTGCGGCGCCGGCGATCCGTCGGACCAGTTGAGCACCGGTACCATAATTAGCGTCGATAGATAGGGGCCGCGATCAACGGACAGAGTCGGCGAATTGTCGACGTTGGCGCCCCAACTAGCGACTTGGTCTTGTGGAATAAAAAACATCATGTGGGGACGCCATGGTCCGTGGGCATGATTAAGATACCCCTTCTTCGAGAGCATAAACCCAAATGCACCAGGCTCCGGCTGATTGAAACGATGATCGGCGAAGGCAGCTTTCGTTCTTTCCGCCATTTGCTGCTTACTGAACCCGGTCAGGGCCCATCGCGCCTCCTGAAGTAGCTGCGGCATCTCGGTGCGCACCGCGGGAGGATTGTAACAATCGGGCCCACGCTCTTTCGGATTCCAGAACTCGGAATCGCTAAATGACGAACTCCAAGAACGTTCGACGACGCACACGAAGCCGTTCGTTCCTTTCACCGCCGTCTCGAAGCCGTGGGAAGAAAGCACAAGCACCTCAGCGTTCGCAGCGATCGATGGCGGAGCGGCGCTCCGCGCCAAGGCAACTTCGGCTTGACGATCGGCCATAAGATATGGAGCGATTGGGCCCCTCGTCGGCAATCCTTCGCCGGTGGCGGCTCGCACCACAAATGGCACCGCCGCAGCGGCGAGGAGCAGCACGAGTACGCAACGCAATCGAAAAAGAAGCACGCTCGGGCCCTCCGTTTCAGCAGCGTGCGCGTTAAACGCGCGGCTCCCGGGCATTGTGACGTCGCAAACCCTTTAAACGGGGATATCTCGTTCTGCTACCGTACGCTGATTCGGAGAAACTTGTCGCAGCTTATGTAAGATCCTCCGTTCATATTTTTCGACTTTTTCGATGGGGGCGTTCGGATCGACGGCATGCTGATAAAACAAATCGATACGATCGCGGGGATCCGCAGGAACGTCATCAGTCGCCGGGCTGGAGGCCTTAAGGCGCGCTGCGTCAACTCGCATCGACGTCGACGCGCGTGATGGCAAGATACGCCACAAATGCGACGAGCAGCAGGGCGAGCACGCCGGCAACCGGTCCGTCGCCGTAACCTAGCCCACCGAATGCTTGCGGCTTTCCGGTCCAGTCGGCAAAGGACGCGCCGAGCGGACGCGTCAGCACGTACGCGGCCCAGAAGGCGAAGACGGCGTTTCGCGGGACGCGCTGAGGTTCGAACGATGCGATTGTGCCGACGGCATATCGAGCGGCACCGATACACGCAATGAGCGCGGCAAACAGTATGCCGGAGGATAAATATCCCAGGTGCAGTGTTATTGCCGTCAGGTCTCCCGTCGCGGTTCCAAGGGCAAACGTCACCACTACCGTCAGCCAGTAAAACATCTCACGCGAGGGCGTGCTGATGCTGTGAATTGAGAGCGTTCCTTCGGCCTTCCACCACAGCACGAAAATCACGATCAACGCGAGCGCGAAAAAGCCGGAAGAGTACAAATAGGGAACGCCAAGAACGACGTGCGTAACGTCCGCCGCCATTGTTCCAAAAACGGCTACCATGGTCACCGCGAACCAGTAAACCCATGCGTTATATTTCCGGGCCCGAAATTGCACGGCGAGCGCTACCGCAAACCCCAACGCTCCAAGGCCGACTGCCACGTACGGATTGATCGAAAAAACGAGATAATCCGAAATGCTTTCTCCCAGCGCCGTCGTCAAGATCTTGACGACCCAGAAGAGCGCAGTAATCGCCGGAACCTTCCTCCTAAAAATCACACAATGTGGAACGCATGTACAAGCCGCGGCGTTTCAAGAGACAGACCCCAGTGTCACCCTGAGCGTGCCGAAGGGCCCGCGCGCTCAACGCCTAAGCAGCAATCCATGCGTTATCTTCTGATCTCGATCGCGTGCGCGTTCGCTCTGCTCGCTGGGAGTTCGGCAATCGCGGCCACGACCGCGCCGACCACCTACACGTTTCCTCAAAACGTGCACTGGATTTCCGACACCGGCCACGGCGTACCGCCTGGAGCCTTCCACGCGGATCTGCGCGGAAGGAGCACCGACAAGTGCGGGCAACTCATCCGGCGCAAATTTACCAACGGCTTCGTCTATCCGTGGCACGTCAACGGCGTCTACGCCATCTACACGGTGATCCAAGGAACGCTCGTCATCGGTTTCGACAAAAACCACCGCGCAGCAGGAGAAAAAGTCTTACCGATGGGCTCCGTGATGCAGGGCCTCACGAACGAACCGCACTATGGCCGCGCCATCGGCGACACGATCTTCGACGTCTACGTTCCGTGTAAAAGGCCGTAATCACCGCTCGAGCCACGCCACCGGCACCGACGGCCTATTCCCAATCCCCGCGCCGCCTCGTCATGGCGGAGCTCAAGACCAGTTGCCATTTGCAGCAACCTTGCAGAGTACGGAGGAAACGCAGCGATGCCCAGGCCTAACTCGCGATCGGCTCCGGATGCGCCGACCCGCCGTTGAACTGCAGTCGGGTTCACCTGCGAATGCGTACCAGGAGTGAGTGCGCTCAGAATCTTGTAGGCCGCGATGACACGATCCGGGATGGGATAGTTCTTGTTTGCGAGCATTACAACTCCCAGCTTCTTCAACGGAATGAATGCCACGTACGCTGCGAAACCGTTCGTCGAGCCAGTCTTATTCAGCCAGGCGCTCTGCATAGGCGGCTGTGGAGGAGCCATTGGTTTGACGGGAGTCGGACGAAAAATCATTTTATAGGAATTGCCGTCCAAGAGCGACGGCAGCGCGACCGGATACGAATATTGTTCCCAGATGAGGTCCTGCGTCATGGGTCCGGCATGAAAATATCCCGTGTGGGTCTGCATGATGGCTTCCCGGATTGATGTCGGCAGACCGGACGGGTCGATGTTTTCCTGAAGGAACCGAATCATATCGGCGGCCGTCGTCCTGATCCCGTAGGTTTCATCCGAAAGCATTCCGGCCCTCATACGGATCGGCGCATTTTCGTCTGTATATCCCCAGGCGTAGTCGGCTAGTTTGTTTTTGGGAATGGAGATGAAGCTGTGTTGGAGACCGAGCGCCGGAAACAACCGTCGCTGCATGAGCGAGCGGAAATCCTCACCCATACTTTTTGCAGTGATGAAACCGAGTAATCCGATGCCTTGGTTGGAGTACGTTCGATATGTGCCCACGGGGTACGTAGGGCGCCACCGCTGGAAGTACCGCATGAGCTGAGCGTCGTTCGTGAGGTCGTCGGGGAATTGCAAAGCGATGCCGCCGGGCGTATGCGTGCCTAGGCTCAGCAGGCTGAGGTTTCCGAACGGCGTGCCTCGCAACGCCGGAAGATATTTCGCCGTGCGCTCGCCCAGCGAAAGGCGGTGCTGAACTTGTGCCCACGCCGCGAGCGTGGCGGTGAATATTTTGGTGACCGATCCGAGTTCGAACAAGGTGTCGTCGTCTACGGGAACGCGCGGGTTCACCGAAGCGACGCCGTAGTTGAAAACATAGGCTTTGCCGCCATCAGTCACAGCAACGGCCATGCCGGGGATGTGGTCCTTTGCCATGAGCGCCTGAGTGATTGCGTCGACGGTTTGCCGGATGGAGCTACCGCGTTGTTCCTCTGCGCTGCGCGCCGGCAAGGTGGCGGCTGCCAGAAATAATAAGGCGAGCTGTATGAACACCAGTCGCTTCAATGCATTGGCCCATCGAATCTTCATGTCGGTTCACATAGTAGTCCTACTGTGTAGGATATGTCAATCGTCGCGCGGAACACATCGGCCATCATGAGCCGGCCATACTTGGGAGATTTCGAGCACCTCGTGCTCCTCGCGGTGATGCGTTTGGTTGACGCCGGTTATGGCCTTGCGATCCGGGACGAGATCGTGCAGCGCACGGCTCGCGACGTCTCGACCGGAGCCGTGTATACCACGTTGGATCGGCTCGAACGCAAAGGCTTCGTAAGATCGACCGTAGAGCAAGGCACCGTTGCCCGAGACAATAGGATACGACGCCGCTACGAGATCACGCCCGCCGGCCGCGGAACGGTCAGCGCGGCGCAGCGTGACATCCGCGCGATGTCACGTGGACTAACATTCCAGGAAGATCACTGATATGGCCATCGACATCGAGACCGCACTCGTGCGTGCCATCGCGCCATCTGATCTTGCCGATGCGATCGTGGGAGATCTCCACGAGCGCCGCGCGGCGCTTGTACAAACACACGGGGAGGCGCAAGCGCGCGTCGTTTGTCGCAGCGACACACTGCGCTCGCTCCTCCCGCTGCTCGCATGCTCCGCTTCGCGCGCGCTCGCCGACAACTGGGCGTTCGCGCTCGCTTACGCCGCCGTGACATGCGCGTTGTGCTTTGCGACCATCCCGCTCTGGGATCATCTTGGAATGGGAGGCATAGGATACCACATACTGCGTCTTGCCATTATCGGACTGGTTCTTGGGAGCATACCGCGCGCGTCCACGATGAGCTGCCTATTCTTACTCCTGCTGATCGGAGTCGCCGACTGGGCGATCGGCGCGCATGAAACGTATTTCCTCCTAATGCAGGATGGCACAACCATGACATCCGTACTCATCGTGCTGCGGCTTTTCAGAATGATTCGAACATTACTTTTCGGCAGCTTGGCTGACAATTAAAAGCACAAAAGCTCGACATCTCAATGATTTCGGGCTCTAGTTGGTAGCGCCAACGGGAATCGAACTTTCTGCGCATCGCACGGATCCGGCGTTTCCCTAACGATTCCGGGCCCCCGGTTCCCGCTACGTCCCGTCTTCCGGCCCCGTTTGGCTAACAATGGGCTGACGTAACTGCCGCATGTCGATTTTCAGGCGATTCGTCTCGGGCGCGTGCTCGCACGAAACCCAAACGCCTCATTGCGCAGAGCGCTGAGTGTCTGCTGGTTGCGTTACGCCGTAGCGAGCCTCACGCTGCGGCTGTAGAACGCGAGGATGACGAGGATCACCGTTGCGATCGCGTAGGGAACCATCGCCGCAGGTTTCGTGTAGTCAAGCGGCGTGTCGTTCATAGGGCCTACATACCACAAGACCAAATAGGCGACTTCGAAGAGTCGGGTTGTGCCGCTGAGTGCGCCGCACGCAAGGGCAAGGGCGGGAATAAACAGCGCGCCGACAACCACGGTGAGAATTCCACTGGTGTTTCCGATTGCTAGATCGTGTACAATCGCGCCGCTTCCGATCAAGAGTGTCATCACGATCCCTGCGCACAGTTGTGCGGCAAACTGCCGGCGCAATGGGTGAAGTGACGGATAGACGAGTTGTTCGGTTTGGTGCAGCGTTTCGCGCGTTCCCATTTGCGAGAAAATCAGGATCGGCCAGATCCACGCGATGGCGAGCGCAGTCGACTGCATCGTGTCTGGCGCGAAGAGGGTAAAGAACCACAGGCCGACGCTCACTACATACCACCAGAAATTGGACCCTTTGAGCATGAGGCGAAGCTCGGCGAGCAAGAGTCCGCCGAAACTCGAAGCGAAGATGATATCAAGGATCGGCTGTGTGATGCGCGCGACGCGATCGGTGACGTTCGCGAAGACGCCCGGCTTGCGGCTCGCCCGCACCCGGTGCGTGGATGAGAAGCGGTCGAAACATATCGCAGCTAGCGCCACGAATACGAGCGCGGCTGCCAACACCACGAGGCGCTCAACGATCACATCGCTACCGATGGTCATGCCGTTGAACACAAACGTGTGCGTACCAAGACCTTTCGAATTCGAGTCGATCACGGAGATTTCGTTTGGCGTTGCGCGTGGGTCGATGTGTGAGAGGACTTGCCACACACCGTGCGTCATCGCAGCGAAACCGAAGGCGTCGAGCTGGGTCGGCCGCGTACCCATATTGCTGCCGGCTGCGCCGACGGTGAGGAGGCCGGTCCAGAGAAAGAAATACACCACGTTCCCGATGCCACCGCGGAGGATCGGCAGCACTTCGAACAGCACCGCGACTGCCGCTATCAGCGCGAATACGGGAACGACGAATACAGCCGTTGGCCAGATGATAGCGATGAGGTCAAGATGACGATCTTCGCCACGCACGAGTTGCATCACGACCGCATCGACCAACAGAATCGCAGCGATCGAGAGAAGAACGGCGAAGTTGCTTATGGCCTTGCCAAGCACATACTCGAATTTTCCGACCGAAGTCGAGGCGATGATTTCACCGACGCGCGTCTCGCGGTCGCGCTGTACCGCGCCCTTTACCAGGTAGAAGCCAAAAAGCGTCAAGAAGCTCGTCATCACAATGGCGAACATAATGCCCATCCAGGCGGAGTTGTAGATGCCACGATAGTTGTCGACGGCAAGCGCGATGTACTTTGCGCTCAGTGGGGGAACCATTGCCGACCCGACCCACAACGTAATCGCGAGGGTTGCGAAGTATTGAAACGTTCGCGTACGTTCGAAGAAGTCGGCGCGAGCGAGCTGATACAGGGCTGCGATTCGCCTCATGCAGCTTGCTCGCTGTTGACGACGTCGATGTAGGCGCGCTCGAGTGAACCGCTCTTGGCAACGAACGTTGCTGGGGTTTCGAGCGAGCGCAGCGCTCCGGCCGCAACGATCGCCACCTGCGTGGCGATGCTTTCGACATCGGAACAGATGTGCGTGGAGAAAATCACGATGCGTTCGCCGCTGAGTTCGGTAAGCAGATGCTTGAAGCGGATGCGCTCTTCTGGGTCGAGGCCGGTGGTCGGCTCGTCGACGATGAGGAGTTGCGGATCGTTAAGCAGCGCCTGCGCGATGCCGACGCGCTGGCGCATACCGCCGGAATAGCCACCGAGCGCGCGTCCACGCGCCGACGAGAGGTTGAGCATTTCTAAAAGGCGGTCGATTTGCATGCGTGCCGTTTTGCGATCGAGTCCTTTGAGCGCGGCCATGTATTCGAGGAACTCAACGGCGTTGAGGTGCGGATAAACCCCAAAGTCTTGTGGAAGGTACCCGAGTATCCGACGCAGCGAGTCGGGATTTCTGCACACGTCCACACCATCTAGCCGGATGGAACCCGACGTTGGCCGTGTGACCGTTGCGAGCATGCGCATCAGGGTTGATTTTCCGGCGCCGTTGGGACCGAGTAGCCCGAGGATGCCGGGGCGAAGGGTCAAGTTCAGGTCGCGCGTCGCCCAAATGGCGCCATACCGCTTTTTTAGACCTTCAATCTGTAGTTCCATTGCACCACATACTAACGAGGGAGGCCAAGGTTTCGATGAGCCCACTTGACCTTCGAGCCACGCGCCGTCGCTCTGTTCGCCGCAGGATGGAGCGGCGCGGATCGTCCTACGCTTGTAGCGACGCAATTTTCCGTTCCTGCTCCGGAGCTGATTTCACCATGATCGCACGCCTTGTTGCATCGGTGACGGCTGCGATCTGTCTATTGGTATTGCTTCTACCAAGTGGGTCTTCGGAAGCCGTCAAGGCAGTTTCCACCGACGGTGAGGCGACGGTGTATCTCGCGGGTGATTTTTCAGGCGCCTTTGACGTCGCCTACAACGCCACGCTGCTCGAGGCGCCCAAAAACAAAGGGTGGTCCGGCGTCAGCCTGTTGCTCGTCGGGGCGGTCATTCCGGGTCCAGGTATTTCAATAGGCCTCTCAACCGGAGACCCAAGCGAACGCAAGGTTTATGCATTCACGTCGGCGGTTGACACGCACGGTCACCAAACCTACAACAGCACGCCCGTGGTCTGCGGTGCTGGGTGCCGGATAGAGTTGCGCGGAACTGCGACCTCCCTCGAGGCGCTTCTCAACAATCGAGTAATATCACGCTGGTCACGCACCAGCATGCCTCTCGTGAAGCCATCAATACAGATAAACGCTGAGGTCGCCAAAACGGGAGACAGGATTCACGCTGTCCTGACTCCGGTTTCAATCATTAGTGGAACACACAAATTGGCGAACCCCACGTGTGCATTTACAACACAGGGGGTAGATCCGAGTGGCTTGGGAACGCTGACGTTTAAAGGAGCGTTTCGGCCCGGGTCGCAAGTAGCATTCGTATCGCTCAAGACGGGCCACCGCGGCGACGCCTGCGATCACCCGCCCGACCGATAGACCAGCGGGGATCAAATGCGTCTTTCTTTCTCGATTGCTTTGTTCTCAGTGCTCGTCCTCGCGGCGTGCGGTGGATCGGGTTCGACCACGACGCCTACCGCGACGTACAGCGTCTCTTTGGGCGTCATCTCTTCTTCTGGAGCCGCCCCGTCACCCGAGCCGGCCGTCGTTCTCTACGACGGGCAGTTTCTCGATCCGTCCCACGTAACGGTGCTTCTCGGAGCAGTCATCGTTCCGGCTGCACCCAGTGCAACGATTACCTGGACCTCGAGTAGCGCCGCGATAATCGCCCAACATACCCAACCCGACACCATTGGTACGATTCCGACCGCGCCGCCGGATTCGACCTACGCTACGCTCGGGAGCGCCTACGGCGTCTCGACGCTGCAAGCGCAGGTCGGCGCGCCCGTCAATCAATCCGCATCCATTTCGGTATATCATTTTCCGTCGCTCTCGTTCGGCTGCAGGTTCCGATACACGCCGGCGTTCAGCTTCGATCCGGGCAGCACGGCAAGCGGTTCGTCGAGCGATTTCTACGATACGATGGGAATCGATCAGCTCGGACCGCTCGATCCTTGCTTAGGGACCCCGCTTGCGACGGCGGCCGGAACGCCGGAGGTCTGGCACGTTCCCTACGGTGGCACGTTCGTCGCGAACGCCACGCTCGCGAGCTTCGCAGCGATTGCCGCCTCCTCTTAGCAGAACAGCGGCACGACGTTCACGCCGGGAAGCGGCGCGCTTATCTTCAAGACGAAAGGCGGCCTTATCGTGAAAGCGATGCTCCCAATTGGCCCCTATGAAGTGAGCAATTCGAGCGGAACGTTTCCGTACTAGCCTTCCTCGTCGCCTCAAGAATCGGTACTTAGGCAGTCAGTTACGCAGGCAAACGGGTATTAAAGAGCCGGACATCCTTATTTTACAAGGCTTTCCGGCTTCTTGATTGGTAGCGCGAACGGGAATCGAACTTTCTGCGCACCGCACACCTTTTCACGTTTCCTCGTGAATTCGTCTCGTCGGAGTCCCCGTCGTCCCTCCTCGTCCCGGCTCGTTGGCTGACATTGGGCTGACGGGGAAGGTGTCGATTGAAGGGGCTTCGCCTGATAGATGGCGCCAGAGGAGAGCCGCCTCCGTCCTATGCCGGACCCCAAGTGTCGACAAGATGGTCGTGATGTAGTTCTTTACCGTTCCCCCGGTAAGGAAGAGCCGCCCCGCGATATCGCGATTAGTGTGGCCCCTGCCAAGCAACGCCCAAATCTGCCTTTCACGCTCGCTGAGACGCTTAGCGCGTTCGCGCATCTGATCGTTTGCATCGTTCACAGGTCGCTGAACGTTCCCGCGGCCTATGGAAATGTAACCCTTCGTCGCAAGACGGAGGATGGCGACGAGATCATCGAGTGGCGTGCCCTTCAGAACATACCCGGTCGCACCCGCACCGATCGCTTCTTGGATCAACCGGTCATCATCAAACGTCGTGATTACAAGAATCCGAGCATCCGGCCACGCTTTACGAATTGCCATCGTCGCCGCGATTCCATCCACGCCTGGCATACGAATGTCCATCAGAATGATGTCTGGGCGCGTATCGAGGGCGATTGCGATCGCCTTCTCGCCGTTTCCCGCCTCGCCGACGATCTCGACGTCAGGAACACTCGCCAGCAGGTCCCGCAGGCTTTCGCGGAACTCCAGCTGATCGTCGACGAGCAATGCTTTCACAGCGCGCGCTCGAACGGAATGCGTGCCTCGATACGCGTTCCGCCGCCCGGGAACGACGCGATGCAAATCGTTCCGGTTGCGGATTCAACGCGACTACGCATGGACGCAAGCCCGTTTCCCTGCGCCGTGCCTGCATCGAATCCGCATCCATCATCTTCGATTCGCAAGCAAATGCGGTTGCCATCATCGTGCACGTCGACCCTGACTTTTTGGGCCTTGGCGTGCTTAATGACGTTTGTGAGGCCTTCCTGAAGAACCCGATAAAAGATGATCGCCGACCTTCCCAACGGCTCACGCGGAAGCGTAACATTCCACGATAGCAGCGCCGGATACGCCGATTCAAAGTCGGCGCGCAGCCGTTCAAGCATGGGTGACACCGGCATCGGTTCGACGGCGGCATCGCTTTGAAGCATGTTTACCGTCTCTCGAACATCATCGAGTAGTTGCGCGGTTACAATGCCTGCGCGCTCGACATAGATGCCGGCCTTGTCAGAGTCCATCACACGCAGGCGTTCGGCATTTTGGAGATGTACGCGAAGCGTTGTCAATCCATGTCCAAGTGAATCGTGAAGATCGAGTGCGATGCGGGCGCGTTCGGTCGCTGTCGCCGTTTCGACGCTTCTTCTGGCGTAGAGCGACATGATGCCTATGAACCCGAAGAAAAGCGTAAACACGAGGCCCCAAAGAACCGCATCGGCTGAAGCCTGTACCAGGCTGGCAGACGTAGACTTCATCACATAATCCCAGGCGATTCCGCCCACTTCGCTGACGATGCCTAACGCCCACGTCACTGCGGCGCCGAGAAAGCCAAAGGCAAACGTGAGGCGAACCCCAAGAATCAGGAGTAGAAAGAGTGACGAGGCCGTTTGTGTTGGATCTTCCATCAGGGCGCCGTTGGCGAGCAATGCTATGGCAACGACCACATAGCGACGATGCGGCGCATGAGGACAAGCAAACGTTGCGGACGCGGCTATGAAAAAGATGGCAACGAATAATGCAATAGAATGCGGGTCTCGCGGGTTGCCATTCACACGCCCGATCACAAAGCCGATATCGAGGATGAACGCGCAGATCATCGCGGTCCATTCGAGGGCGATAAGGGCACGAAGGGGGTCGGACCTCATGCGATCGAGCATGGTGCCGCCATCCGATGGAAGCCGTCTACGAACCTCCTGACCAAGGTCATATGACGTTATTCAGGTGCCCTCGCGAGCCCCTTTCGCTAAGGTTGATGGCATGATGAGATTCCTCACTTGTGCATCACTGTCGCTCGTGCTTTGGATTTTAGCTTTGCCGGCCGGCGCAACACCGGTTCCTCAGGGCGCAATACGCGACACGCTCGCATTGTACGTAAAAGCCCATCCTTATGCGGTCGTCGCCATTGGCATTATCGACGGTGGCCGCGCGAAGACCTACTGTGTACGCGGATCGAAAGCGACAGCCCCGTGCGACGAACGTGCGCGCTTTCAGATTGGGTCGATTACCAAGGTATTTACAGCCACGATCCTGGCACAGATGGTGCTGAAAAACCAGCTGAAGCTCGCCGATCCAATTCAGCCGATTCTTCCTGCAGGCGTCGCCGCTCCTACCTACAAGGGCAAACCCATCACCTTGCAGTCCCTCGCAAATCATACGTCCGCCCTGCCGAGTAATCCACCAAATTACCAAAATGGTTACACGACAAAGATGCTGGACGATGCACTTTCCGCTACGAAGCTTGACCGCGCTCCGGGAAGTCGTTGGGACTACTCGAATTTCGGCTTTGCGGTGCTCGGGCAGATTCTAGCTAGAAAGGCCGACTTGCCGTACGACGAACTCGTCAAGAGGCGTATTCTCGATCCGCTCGGGATGAGCGATACCACCGTTCCGCTTTCTGTTGCAAGCGTGCGCGATTTCGGTCCGACATTTCAATATGGTGGTGCACCGTCACAGCCGGAATCTCTCGGCGCACTCGGGCCCGCAGGCTCAATGGAAAGCGACCTTCACGATATGATGACGTTTCTAAAAGCTAACCTCGAAGCGCCGCAAGGTGTACTCGGTCATGAGCTTGCGTTCGCCCAGGCGCAACGAACGCCAGTGCCGGAATGGAACATGTCTATGGGCCTTGCTTGGCAGACCGTGTTAGCACCTAAGCATCGTGTGCAAGGTGATCTGGGCGATCTTGAGCCCGGCACAGTGGAGAAAGGCGGCAATACCAACGGCTACTCCTCGTTCATCGCATTCAACCACGCGTCCAACTGGGGAATAGTCGCGTGGACGAATGTCAATGACGATGATTTCCAGCAGGTCGTGGAGCACGCCGTTTCGCCGCGTACCGCGCAGATGCCGATCCTCTGGGCCCTGGTTCGACGGGAGCCGTCCCCGCTCAACGGCACGTATATCATCCGCAAGGGTATTCAATTGAGCTTGGATATCTTCAAATACAAAGGCGATCTCTACCTGTGGGCATCAAACAGTACACCGGTAAAACTCAGGCCACTAAGCGACAATCGCTACACATTTGACCTGGTCCATCTGATTCTCATGTTTCAGAAAGACGCACGCGGCCGCACGATAGGCCTAACCGTGTCTCAGAACGGCAAGACGTTCGAAGCAAAAAGAGTTCGTTAGGATCCAAGCTAGAGAGGCTCCCAGAGCTGCTTTCGCCACGAATGGCTGACATTTCGAAAATCAAAAGCCCGAAATCTCAATGGTTTCGCTTACGTGGTAGCGCTAACGGGAATCGAACTTTTTGCGCATCTCGGGTAGAGCCTCTCACCGATTGGTGGACATCGGGGGCCGATAGCTTTGTCCATGCTGGCTCAAATGCTCAAAGGCATGTCGCGGTAGCCTACGGGACACATGCCAAGACGTGCATGACGCGAAATTCAGCGCCCGGGCCGAAAAGCCAGCGTCCGCGATGGTGGCTGACAAGTCAAAAATCAAAGAGCCTGAAACCGAGACGCGCGATACATCGACAATCAAACCGCCGGCAACCGGAATGGCGATCGATATCGGGCCCCAATGCCGCGGATCTGGCGGAATAAGCGTGCTTCCCCATGTCCCGAGGTAGGCAAGATCTTCGCGAGGAGCGCCCCACCGAGGCCGACTACGATCGTAAGGCATGAAATAAGCGCCAAGCGCTTCGGGTCGATCAAAAAATCTCGCAATTCAGCGGTTGAGACATGCATCCGAACGTCCTAGCGATCGACTCCGGTGCCTCGCAGGGACGTGTGTCGCAGATCGGTCCTCGCTATAACAAATGTCCCTCGGGGCATCCGGATCGGCACTCGGTCATCTTCTGGTCGGGCACGGACGTCCGCCAGACGCGGAGGTAGGCTATTCGGCATGGTACCATCGCGCAATGGATGATGCGGAGGGGCGTGCGCTGGCCCGATCCGAGCCCGGTCTGGCCTTTATCGCGGCCGCCGTGGCTCTTGCAGTCGCGATGGGCGTCGGGCGCTTTGTCTACACGCCGCTCCTGGTCGTCATGCTCAAAGAAGGCTCGCTCTCGCGCGCCTTCGCGGGCGTGCTTGCAGCCGCAAATCTTGCCGGATATCTCCTCGGCGCGTTGATGGCGATGCATTCGCTCGCCAGCCGACATCGGACGACGCTGGTGCGGGTCGGTTCCGTCGTCGTCGTCGTCATGACGGCCATGATGGCACTCCCGTCATCGGTATGGCTACCGGCCCGGTTCATTACCGGTGTTGCGAGCGGGCTGGTCTTCGTACTTACTGTCAGCCTAGTGCTGGATCTCGCTGCCCGAGTTCAGTCGAAATACGGTATCGCGACCGCCTTTTCGGGCGTTGGCATTGGCATCGCCGCCGCCGGAGTGCTCGCCTTGCCGTTCCAGTCGCTTGGTGGCGCCCGAGCCGCGTGGCTCGGGCTCGCCGGCATCAGCGCAATTGCTCTATCCGCAACGCTCGCGTTTTTACCACCATCGTGCAGCGGCTCACAACGGACCAATGACAAGCAACAAACGAGTGACGGTCCGTTGTTCGGATGGCTCGCGCTGCTCTACGGCGTCGAAGGTGCCGCCTACATCATACCAGCGACGTTTTTAGTCGCGATGGTCGCGGAAACGGCGGCAATTGCGCGGCTCGGCGCGATAATGTGGATCCTCGTCGGTCTGGTTGCCGCGCCGTCGACGCTCTGGTGGAACGCCGCATCGAAGCGGTGGGGCAACTCCGCCGCACTAGTCGTTGCGTGCACCGTTCAGATCGCATCGATGCTTGCGCCCTTCGTCCTCCCGGGTGGCCCAGGCGCACTGGCTCTTGCCGTCGGTCTCGGCGGCACGTTCATTGGCATTGCGTCGCTCGCGATGGCACTCGCGCGTAGCCTTCGCCCGAAAAAAGCGACCGCCGCGATTGGACTACTCACCGCACTCTATGGCGTCGGTCAAATCGCGGGCCCGCTCGTCGCGACGCGCGTCGTGCTCGACACCGGCTCATATCGATTCGCACTATTCATCGCTGCGATAGCCCTAGCACTTGCCACTGCTCCATTTGCAGCGATCGTCGCCCGATCGCCGGAGCGGTGAGGCCGGCTCGCGTGCCGCCGGTTAGGGTAAATCCAACCTTCGTACGAGTGCCGCCATTCGGGCTTCAACATCGCTCTGAGAAGATGAAGCCTTGGATATACAGCTACGTTTCTTCGACACAGCATTTACCGATACGCTGGCTACCGCTTCGGCAGTAGTCGAATCAGCGGCCTCAACGCTTCCCGCCTACGCGCGCTCCATCGCGGCCTGTGCGGATTGAAGGCACCTACAAGTTGTTGGAGCGCTTCGCGGACGCGTTCCGTATCTAGTGGAGGGGGTTCGACGCCTGCACCGGGAAGCAAGCCGCTTCATAGGAGTGCAAAACTTGAATGATATAGATCGAGGTGCCTTCTTAATGACCGGCGCTGCCTTCGCTGCGGCTGCGGCGAGCGGCCTAGAACTACGTCCGGAAGACGCCGTCGCAGCGACGCTTGATTCAGGACAAGCGCGGTTCATGGAAGAAGCGACGCGGCTCGCTATCGAGTCCGTAGAAAAAGGTTGGGGCGGCCCGTTCGGTGCGGTCATCGTCAAAAACGGAGAGATCATCGGACGCGGGCAGAACCGCGTTCTCCTCACCGGATGCCCCGTCTATCACGCCGAGGTTACGGCAATCATCGATGCGAGCGCTCGCTTGAATCCTAAAGCCCTGTTGGGAAGCGACTACGGCGCTGGCACCATGCTGCAGATGATCCCGCGTCCGCCGGGCTCACCGGATCTCGTGCCCGAGCGCGCGAAGATGCTCAAGGGCACCGAGATCTACATCAATGGAGCGCCGTGCCCCATGTGCATGAGTGCCATCTACTGGTCGCGCATTGATCATTTATACTTCGCTGCAAGCCTCGCTGACACGAGCAAGATCGGTTTCGACGACGCGTTCCAATACGAGGACTTCAAGCGCCCGTGGACCGACCGTAAGGCCATCAAAGTTACGCCAAACTTCGAGCGTGACATCGGATTAAAAGCCTACAAAGCCTGGATTGACAAAAAAGACCGTCATCCGTATTAACACGAAAGACCCGGCATCGCTGCCGGGTCTTTTATCTCTACGGCTTCGCGCGCGAAAGCAGCGCCACGTCACGTTCCACGATCTGCGTCAGTCATTTACCACCCTTGGCCATTCCGTAATCTCGACAACGTCCAAACCTACCTGCACTCGGTCGAAAGCCTAGAACGACGCCGCGACTGCGCGGATCGACGCGCTACTCGGTCGGCCGTTTGCGGCGAACTAGCCGGTGTAGACAACCTTCGCGACGTCCGTGCCGCAACGGTACCACGCCTTGCAAGTGGCAAGAAAAAGCCCCGTAAAAACGAGGCTCAAGTGGTAGCGCTAACGGGAATCGAACTTTTTGCGTACCGCACGGCTTCCGTGATTTCCTCACGATTTCGCGCCTCTCGATACCGCGTCGTCCCCCTTCGTCCCGCCTCGTTGGCTGACAGATGGCTGACGGAGGCATCGCGATCGAGCGGTGCGGATGCTTGAAAAAGGATGCGCTTCAGGGAACCTGGTTCAGATGCTAGCACCGATAAGGATGCCGCCGCGAATGTCGCGGTTGCCTTGGATTGTGCCTCCGATGGTAGCCCGACCGGTCTCTTCGATGGTGAGGTCGCCCTGGACCGTACCGGCGAGAAGTAGCTCGCCGCGAACTATCAAGTTCCCGAGAACGTCGCCGCCGACCAAGGCGCTTGCGCCCTCTTCGACGATTAGATTGGCATCGACGTTGCCACCGACGTTAAAGCGCCTTCCGCGCGGGACGATGTAGTCGTTCACTTCCGTACCTCCGTGCTCGTGGTACGCCTTAAGGCCCTACTTTGTTTCACCGTATGAGAGTGGCTCGGGTAGACCTTCTCACCGAGTGGTGGACATCGGCCGATAGCTCAAAAGCCCGAAATCTCAGTGATTTCGGGCTTTACTTGGCAGCGCTAACGGGAATCGAATGCGCCGCCTAGCGGTCGTTGCGGGGCCGCAAGCGGTCGCCCGCGGGCGGCTCTCCGCGTGAGCTCGGCCGCCACGAACCGCCGCGGGTCGCGCGAAGTCGCCTGTGTTAACATCGGTTGAAAACTGACCCGGCGGGAGCGAAATCGCCGATCGAAAAATGACCCACTCTATGACCGGAGGTTTTTGCCGCTGGCGGTTCTGTTCCCGCCGCTATCGTTGAAAAATATATCGTGGATGGAGCGTTCGAAGAGCTCGGAGATTTTGAACGCCAGCTGGAGCGACGGGTCGTATTTTTCCACTTCCAGAGCGTTCACAGTCTGCCGGCTCACTTTTAGATGCTCGGCCAGTTCAGCTTGAGACCAGCCGCGTTCCGCTCGCAATAAGCGCAATGCATTTCTCAACTGTAACGGCGCTCCGTTGCGAATACGGCCGCAGCGTAGCAGAGGCAGATCGGAATCCAAAGCCAGAAGACGTTGAACGTTGGAACCTTTGCGATGAACTGAAGGAGGCCAATACCGAGCACCATGACGATCACAGCGAGAAGCGTGATGAGAAGCGCGTCCGTCTGAATACGGCGCTGCATCTCATCGATCTCCCAGAAAAACAAGTAGCATTCTCTGAAAGCTAGCACGACGGGCAGCAACGTCAACAGGCCTGCGCCGACGTGGACAGCGTCTAATCGATACGGCGGCAAGAAGTTCGTCACAGCCGTCAACACGATTGCGTAAACGGCCATCCACACAAAGAAAAAGAGTCGTCGTCTTCCGCGAAGTTTCATAGCTGGAATAGTAAAGCATACTTGACACGGTGTCAAGCATGCTTTACTATGGATTGAGGGCATCGAGACGCCGGGCTCGTTCAGCCTTGCGTCGATTTGCGCGCAGCTTTTGATGCCGGTAGGCTGATCCCCGCCTTGCGCCGCTCGCGCAGCCGATAGCTATCACCACTGATCATCGCGACGTGCGCGTGATGCAGAAGGCGATCGAGCATCGCCGCGGTCATCGTTGCGTCGCCCGCAAACGCCGTATCCCATTGCGCGAATGGCAAGTTACTTGTGATCAAGACCGAACCGCGTTCGTATCGTTGTGCGATCGTTTGAAAGAAGTGGCTCGCCTCGTCTCTCGAAAACGGAAGATAGCCAACTTCATCGATGATGAGGAGTTTGGGGGATTGAACGCCGCGGCGAATGTAACTCTTGAGTCGCCCGTTCCGCTGGGCTGTTGTGAGTTGCAGCATCAAATCCGCAGCGGAGACGAACCGCGTTTTGATCTCCGCTTGCGTCGCCTTGTACCCGAGCGCAACGGCAAGATGCGTCTTGCCAACGCCCGATGGCCCAAGCAGCACAACGTTCTCAGCCCGTTCGACAAACGTCAAGGTCGAAAGTTCGGTAAGCAACTGTTTTGGCGCGCCGGTCGCGAACTCGAAATCGTATTGGTCAAGTGTTTTGATTGCCGGAAAGCCAGCGGTTCGCGTAAGGATCGTGCGGCTGCGCTCTTGGCGCTCGCGATGTTCGGCTTGCAGAAGCCGCTCGAAGAATGCTTGGAAGCTCGATTCGTTCCGCGCTGCCTCTTCGGCGACATGTGGGAGATGCGTCGCCATGGTTCCAAGAGCGAGGCGCTGGCAGAGGTCGTTAATCCGTTCTAATTCCATCATACCGAAATCTCATGGGCAAAGCGTTCGTAGATCGCAAGTGGATGCTGCAGAGATTCGATCGGTACCGGTACCGCTAACCCCGTTGTGCCTTTAACCGCAAAGCGTTGCCCCGCATATGGCAGCGGCAGAGACCGAAGCGCCGTTCCTTCCAGGGCGAAGCGATCGACGGGCCGTTCTTTTAGAGTCGCGTGAATGCGAGGGTTTGCCGTTTCGCTTAACCACACGCGAACTTCGCGGTTTGCCGTCGCAACGTCGACGAGCTCGCTTTGCGCGGTCTGTAACGGCGCGAAGAACGATTCGCGTAAGTACCGGTGAAATCGCTCCACTTTGCCTTTGGTCTGCGCGCGATACGGTGCACACAACTTGATGGCGAAGCCATAGTGCTTCGAAAGTTCAAGCAGATGCCTGTTGTAGCGATGCTGTCCCTCGGCGTAAGCATTGCGCTCGATCACGATTGTTTTGGGATTATCGCAAAGAATCTGCAACGGAACGCCGCCGAAGAACTCGAGCGCGCGTTCAAGGCAAGCCACCAGCGTCTCGGTACGCTCGTTGTCGGTGAACTCGACGTAGGCGTAGCGCGAGTAGCCAAGTTCGGCGGTGAACGCTCGCAGCGGCGATGGACCTCGCCGAAAATCCACGAAATCGATTTGAAGCTGCTTACCCGGCTCGGTTTCAAAGCGAATAGCCGGCTCAACCGACGGTCGCGGACGGGTCGAGGTCAGGAACTCCTTGAGCTGCGTGATACCGCCGGCGTAGCCCTGGGCACGGATCTCGCGAAGCAAAACCGTCGCGGCGAGCACTATCGGACCTGCACGCTCAAGTCGATCGCGCAGATACGCTTTGTGCTGATCGAGCTTCGTCGGCCGCGGCGCCCGCGGGCCGTAACCCTCATCGCGTTCGCCACGCAGCGCCGCGCGCACCGTGTTACGGGCAACGCCCATCTCGCGGGCAATCTCGCGGATGCCCTTGCCCTGTCGGTGCAAGACGTCAATTTCCACCTGAAACTCCTTAGTCAACATCGCGAACAAATGTTCGCGACCATCAGGTGGGTCAATTTTCAACCGGCCGGGTGGGTCAATTTTACTCCGGCGCTAACAGCCTGAGATGGATACCAAATGGCTACCGGAGGAGCATATCAAATCTGGCACAATAGATTGCGCGAGGCGCCGCAACGCGGGGTGGCACGTGATCGCTATTCAGAACTTCGGTTTGCTCTGGGAAAAGGACAAGGTCGCCTGGGGCACGCCCAGGGTGCGAGGGAGGTTGCTCGGGGTTCGCGCTGACGGGCGCGCGGCGAGCCAGTCGATTTTCGCGAACAAACCGGGATCTACGTTCTCTACGATGAGCAAAGAGCTCCGCTTTGAATAGGTCAGGCAATTGGCCTCTACGACCGGCTGCGGCAGCATCGCCGTGATCATCTCTGGAATCGATGGACGTATTTCATGTGGTTCGACTTTAGGCGAGTAAACGCAAACGGAACGCTCGGTCTCTCTAACAGACTGGATTGGAACGTTCGTGGCACGGCTTTGGCGGCGCGCAATGATATTGAGGCAGTACTAACCCAGGTATTGGAGCCACGTCTCAACAGACAAGGCTCACGCTGGGCGATACGGCAGAGTACCTTCAACACTATGCCAGCCGGGCGGATGAAGCGGAAGACGCCTAACCCGACATTGGCCCATTGCAACGAGTAACGGTTTGCGATTGATGTACCCGGAGCTCAGTAGGGCTTCAGGTGAGCCCATATGTCTGCAGCAAACTCTGCTACATTACCCATTGAGATGCTTCGCGTTTGTCTCAGTTCCCACTCGCCCTCTTTCCAAAAATATGCGCGGACAACCAGATCCTTGCCACTTTCCGCCTCGCAGGTTACCCCGCGGTGCGGACCCGTCCACTCCTGATACCATTGAACCTGATTGCCACCCGAAGTCATCCAAGGCTTTCGATTCGGATTCTTCTCTGGTTCGAGAGCTCGATAGGGTTCCAGTTGTTGATCGACAGCTCGCGACCATTGAGGCATCTCTCGAAGTGTTCGACACAGACTACACTCATTGTTGGGATCTTTTCGTGGCTCAACGTGGTCATGACCGAAGGCTTCGTCATGCATGGTTATCTTCAAAGAGGACGATTCGTCGCTGCGAAAACTCCCCTTACTTGATTCGATTAGCCAGGGAAACTCGAACGTCCCTTGAGGCAACGCCACGACTAGAAGACCAAGATGCCTTTGCTGTCGCTCATAAAGTGGGCGCTGGATCTCAACCACACCCGTGACGTATCCCAGGTTGTTGGGAAGATGGTTTGCTTTGAATTCGATGGCCTCAGACGCCTCGCGCTCCACAACCTGCCACTCGATTGACCCGGTGTCACGAATTATTGGTCGCCGTTCCGAAACCAGTTTCGAGGGATGAGCTGAGGTTGGTAAGCCCACGGTAACGGTAACATCATCGGCAGCTGCGTCGCCGGCATTTTCGGCATAGATATGAAACGCAATTGGTGAGTTCGCTCGGCGATGGCCGCCGATAGGGAAGAACTCATCTTCCCTACCGTTGCCGAGAGAAACCAGTAGGTCAGCCTTCTTTTGCGCCTCTGCTTCTTCGCGTGCCCATCTTGCAGCGTCCCGCGCGTCCATTCTTCCTGCAAACACCGCGGACAGGGCTGGCGAGATATTGAGCGAGACAAACGCTATGATCGCGCAAAGCAACGCGTACTGGTTCGCTGGCGTCATGCTGATGACGACATAAATGAGAATGGTTAGCAGCGCGGTGAACCCAGCGTACTTCATCTATCTATCGCTGTCTCTGGCGTCTTCGTCGATTCCAAAAAACCTCCGAATACGATTACTTACGACATCGCGAAGCCCAAGATGCGCCCCATCGGCGATTCCCCCCAAAGCGCCGCAGGCAACAACGCCTAGAGGGCCCACTATAACTAGCCACGGCGAATGGAACCCCACAAGCATTCCAGCGGTGCCCATCCCTAACGTAATGTACGAGGCCCCCTTCGCAATGTTAGCGAGCGATTCGCCCTTAGGTGGAGAATTTTCAACCGGAATGTTCTCTTTGTAGTAAATCGACTCGACAAACGAGCCGATATCGCGATGTTGAAACGCGTCGATCCGCGCTTCATCCGGACTCCAGTAAGCACCACCTGGTGTCCCGGCACTCAAAATGAACCGCAACGCGCCTTCTGCCTCTTTACGGTCGACGACGCCAAACGGGCGTAGCCCAAGCTGGAGGAGAACGTCCCGTGGATCTCTTTGAAGCGTTTCCCATCTCTGGATGCTGCGCGGCGGTATTACTAGCACGTCCAATCCGCAGTTGAACTCGTCAACAAAGATCGTCGTGGTGTAGATCTGTCCCATTCGCTAACCTACTTTCAGGTCTAACTGCTATCGCAGCGAAAATTCGGCTCGGCGGCCGCCTTCGGTCGAGAGCCCCAGGCGGCCCCTAAAGACCGCCGCCGACGATGTCTAGAGTCATGCTAACAAAATGTTGTAGCTCGTTATCGTCAGGAACGGGATTCGGGCCCGCAACAGTCTCTGCGTGGTGGTGCCTACGGGAAAAATCGTTAATGTCCTCAAGATCCGCTAAGATGCCCGCGAGGTGATGCAGCTCACCGACGTCGCGGACTTTTTCAATCATTTTTCCCAGCGCATCATTCTCAGCAAATTCACCAGGGCACACTCGGCGACAGTAGCCCTCAAGGACAGGTCTGATCTTCTTGACAACATCTCGCGCGCCGCCCTCATTATCGTCGTAGTACCTGCGAAGGTCGTAAAAATCAGTAAGATAGCTATCTTGAACCGCCTCATTGATGTCCCACTCAACAATATTCGTGTTGTGCTTTCCGGCTCGGGCCATTTGCAGCGTTTTCCTATCTAACGTCGAGGCTCTGTCCCACACCAACTTCAAGAAGTAGGGCTCGTGCGACAACAATATGACCTGGGTAGATGCCGGCACACATCGGACTATTTGATTCACGGTCTGACTTCGACGAAAGGCGTCGAGACTTGTAAAGGGATCATCAAATACGACGATCTTGTAGGCGCGATCTGGTTCGCATTCAAGCTGCGCAAAAAAGAACGCCAATGCGAGAGATCCGCGATCACCCGAGCTTAGGGTATTTTTGAAACTTGCCTGATCAAGGGGCGTATCGGCGTCCCCCAATTGAACTGTTGTATCATTGATGACTATCTGATAACTAGTGTTGGGAGCCCCGCCTCGGTAGTTATGCGCAGGTTGAGTGATAGTAAATCCCGCGTTGAGTCTATTTAAATAGCGGTTGATGCTTTGCCCGTAGTGCGCGATGACGGCGACCGTATGCTCGTCGAGCAGCCCCTTAAGCTCAGTCTTCTCATTGTCAAGTGCCTGCCTCCGCTGAGCATGCGCGGCGTCTATCTCGCAGAGCTCCCTTGCATCGTCGCGGCTTCTCAGCTTCGTCGCTAGAAGCAAATTGAGATCATTTTGAACCTTATCCGCGTCGGCCAGCCCAGCCTCACTCTTGGTGGCACCGATCAGCGCGTTGACCGCGGCAGCGCTTTCATTATAGCGAGCGACCTTGGCGCGGAGCTCGTCTAGTCCCGCGACCGCCGTCGAGTACTCTTCACCCGGGGCTAACGGTTCCAAGGGAAACTGCGCTTTACGCGCGAGCAAATCCGTGGAGACCAAACGCAACGTATTTACCACCCCTCGGATTTCTTCCACCTGTAACGGCGGAAGTGCATCGAAGGCGCGGTATTCACGCCAAAACTCAACCGCATCGTTGTTTCGCGCGACGACGTGCGCTAGAGAATCCGAAACACGGTCGCAGAACAGAGTTTCGATCTGTCGCTGTAGAGCAACAATGTTCTCTTTAAAGGTCCTGTAGTTTTCGCCAAAATACGCAGTATACGCCGCCACGAGGTCAGACCCGCGTATGCTCTGCGCACAAAATGGGCACTCATCATGAGCAACGTATCCAACCCCCTCGGCGAGCCAAGTTAGGCCGCGCTCAGCCATACGGTGACGAGCCACGTGAGACGCAACCGTCTTTTCCGCATCGCGCGGCACGCCGGTGAGCGTTGCCCCAAAGATCTCCGCAACGGATGAGGGGTAAGCAGGTAGCTCAATCGATTCCAGACTTCGGCCCTGTTGAACCGTCGTCGCACGTTGCGCAACGACGAGCTCTCGCTCTTTCGCCGAGATCTTAGCATCAATATCGACGTCATTCGACAAAGCAATAAACTGCTCGACGCCGACGGTGGATGGAAGCAAACGCGCTATTGCGTCGCGGTTGTTCCGAATATCAGTGTTCGTCGAGCGAACGTCACCGTCAATTGCGCTTATCCGCCGCGCGAGGTCTACGCCCTGACGACCTATGATGACATTGTACATATTGCGACGGTTTGTGGTGTCAACGATGTCTCCAGCAAATACATTCTGACCGATATAAGTGCCGTCGAAAATACAAAGCTCTGGATGTACCTCATTCCATTGACTGTTTCTAAAGTCGATGTTCTGACCTTTGATCAGTAATTTGACTTGTGGTTCATTGTTTTCGCCAAGGGTGCGACGCCCTAGCACCAGATCAGGGCGATTCTCAGCTAGGGAGCGCAAGATGGCGCAGAACGTGGTCTTCCCGCGGCCATTTTCCGCAAAAACCAAAGTGATTTGACGAAAGGTAACATCGCCAGCCGCATTACAATTGTGGAAACGGCCGACGTTCTTAATAGAAATGATCCGCTGCAACATCTTGGACACCAATCCCGTAGGCCCCGAAAAGGTCCGCCGGACACTATTTGCACGACCTATGCTCACGCTTCACTAGCCGAAGCCTTGAATTCCCGCCGCCTGGTTCATTTGGACTACCGCTCTAGTTTATTTACGCCGGTTACTCAGATCAACGTCACAAACAATATCTGCGCCTCCGTCGTGGCATGGCTGAATCCAGGCTCGAGTGAAAGCGACTTAGATCACCTGATCGAGTCGTTTCTAAAGTTCAAGGAGTTCTATCGTATTCGCTCAGATATCGTTCATGGGAGGATTGCATCTGGGCCGCTGAGCGACTCGGCGCGGGCGCTTCTACAAATCCTGTCAGCGTGCTTGGGAATAGCGCTCGGGCTTGGCGTGAAAGAGCTTGACGGCGATACCCTCTTTCAGCGCTTCGCAAACGTTGCCGGGACAAAGCTGCGGGAACGAAAAATAAACATCTATCCTCGCTAGCCCGAGACGGAACGCGGTGGATAAGAAACGATGGCGCGTGTCGCCGGGCCGAAAGCAAATGGCTACCGTGAGGCCCACAAAAAAGAAAAAGCCCCGTAAAAACGGGGCTAAAGTGGTAGCGCTAACGGGAATCGAACCCGTCTTTGCCACGTGAAAGGCGGCTGTCCTAACCGATAGACGATAGCGCCATGATGGGAACGCCTCCAAACCCTACAGGGAGGAGAGGCGTTCTGTCAACG
>Ga0207416_1001489_pt1 | contig 30540 bp, 28 predicted proteins | sample PaiPotPPM11metaG_FD_184107 | JGI IMG/M metagenome (GOLD analysis project Ga0207416, IMG submission 184107) | Iron sulfur acid spring bacterial and archeal communities from Banff, Canada, to study Microbial Dark Matter (Phase II) - Paint Pots PPM... ... | reverse complement strand
AACACGTGGGTCTAATCATGACGAGCCTGCGCGACCGATCTGTTCTGGGGAGCCCGGTGCGGGAAATCTGCACGCCGGGTTCTGACCGGGGGGTGGGGAGGCGACTCCCCATCCCTACCGGACCCTAGCCGAAACAGCTCGGCCGCTCGTTCATAAGCCTGCGATCTACTCATCTTCTGGTGGGCGCGGATGGCATCGCTCATCTGCGCGCCAACGGGTAGCACCGGATTGAGCGCGTTCATGGCGCTCTGGAAGACGATCGACACCTTACTCCAGCGAAAGTCCTGGAGCTCCTTGCGAGAAAGGGTCAGGATGTCGTGCCCCTGGAACAGCATCTGCCCGTCGCTGATCTGCCCCGGTGGCTGGATGAGACGCATGATGGCGTGCGCCACGGTGCTCTTGCCGCAGCCCGACTCCCCGGCCAGACCGAAGACTTCCCCGCGGTCGATGGAGAAGGACACGCGGTCGACCGCCCGAGCCGGGCCGAGTGGCGTGAGGTAATCCACCGTCAGGTTGCGTATATCCAGGAGGGCATTCGAGCCGGGATGCAGGGCACCCACAAGGGGTGCCCCTACAGCACTGTCCGATGTAGGGGCCACCTTCGTGGTCGTCCGCTCCGCCGCGCTCATATGGCTACCTCGGCATCCTCAACGGCGCCGCTCGCCGCGGGGGTAAGTCCCTGTTCCAGGCCTTGTTGCCGTCGCATCTTGATGGTGCGCAACCGAGGGTTGCTGATCACGTCCACGCCATAATTCATGAGGATCATCGACATGACGGTTATGGCGATTGCCAGTCCGGGGAAGACGAAGTTCCACCACTCGCCCGAGTAGAGCGTCGAGCTCGACTGCGCCCTGTTCAGCATGGTGCCCCAGGTGACCTGACTGATACTTCCGATACCGAGATAGTCCAGCGCTGCCTCGGTCAGGATGGCCCCCATGCTGGACATGATGACCGTGTTCGCCAGTAGGCTGATCATATTTGGCATGATCTCGCTGAAGATGATGCGCGGCTTCGACTCGCCGGAGACAATCGATGCCTGCACGAAGTCGCGGCTGCGTAGCGTCAGCGTCTGGCTGCGGATCACACGCGCCCCCCAGGCCCAGCCGGTGATGGTGATCACGATGATCATGGTGATCGCCGCGCCCATCGGATCGTTACCCTTGAACGGCACGTACGCCGCGATGACTACGAGCAGCGGCAGCTGAGGCACTACCAAAAAAATGTTCATGACCATGCTCAGCAGATCGTCGAGCCACCGACCCACATAGCCGGCCGTCATACCGACCACGGTTGCCAGCAATGTGATGCTTAGTCCGGCTCCCAGCCCAACGGCCAGGCTGTAGCGCGCGCCGTAGACAACCTGCGAGAAGATATCCTGCCCGACGTCGTTGGTGCCGAACCAGTGCGAACCGGAGGGCGCGGCTCCCAGCGGCCCGACCATATCCAGCGGCGCGTACCGAGTGAGCAAGGGAGCGAAGAGCGCCGCCAGCGCAATCACGACAAACGCCAGAACTCCGGCACCGGTCAAAGGCGTGCTGAACAGCAAGCGGAGCCACTGCGGCACGTAGCTCCGACCTCCCTGTCCGACTCCCACCGGTAGCGTGTAGCTCGGATCTCCGTATCCGACTCCCGCGCCGACGTTGTCGGTGCTAGGTCCCCCGGCGTTGCCGGTGCTAGATCCCCCGACGTTGCCGGTGCTAGGTCCGCCGGCGCTGCCGGTGCTAGGCCCGCCGGCGCTGCCGGTGCTAGGCCCGGGGGATGGCGTCACTACATCGGGTTGCATGATGGTGTGCCCCTCATGACGAGGCCGCGCGCGGGTCGAGCAGCGCGTACGCCAGGTCTGCCAGGAAGTTCGCGGCCAGCATGCCGACCGTGAGCAGGAAGAAGATTGCCTGCATGAGCGGATAATCCGTCGCCTGCACGGCGTTCACCATGAGGTAGCCGAGCCCTGGATAGGCAAATACATTCTCGATCAGAACCAGGCTGGTGATTGCGTATCCCAGGACAATGGCGAAGCTCGTCACCTGCGGGAGCAGGGCGTTCCGCGCAGCATACATGAACATGACCCGGCGGTTCGACAGCCCCTTTGCCTGCGCCATGGCGATGTAGTCCTCCGACAGCGTGTTGATCATCACGGCGCGCATCCCCAGGAGCCAGCCTCCGATGCTGGAGAGCAGGAGGGCAAAGATCGGCAGCGCGGCATGCTGGAGGGCGCTTACCACGAATGCCGGGTTTGGCCCCGGTTGGACGTTCTCACCGTAGGCATGGTTGATGGGGAACCATCCCGCCGTGACGCCCACGAAATAGAGGATGAGCATCGCGACGAAGAAGGCGGGAAAAGACTGCGTGAACATGGTGAGCGGCGTGACCACCACATCGACCACCCGGCCGCGCCTCCAGGCAGCCATGATGCCCAGTAAGGTGCCAATAGAAAAGGCCAGGATCGTGGAGAGACCCGCCAGGAAGAGCGACCAGGGCAGCGCCTGGCCGATGAGGGTATTCACCGACGTGGGGAACTGGCTGTATGAAACGCCGAAATCAAGCCGTGCCAGGTGTCCCAGGTACTGTACGTACTCGACCGGCAACGACTGGTGTTTGAAGTCGAAGGCCGGCCGCAGCGAATCGAGCAGATGAGGGTTGCTGGCGAGCTGGCTCTGGTAGCGGGCCAGGAAGTAGTCGATGGGGTTTCCGGGCAGGAGCCGAGGCAGCAGGAAGTTGACCGTGATGGCGGCCCAGAATGCTACGAGATAGAACCCCAGTCTTCGAAGCAGGAACTGCATGGCAGGCTCTCCCGTTCGCGGCTATGCCCCAAGGATCTCGGCGGATCGATGTCTGATGATAGAGCGCCGGCGATCGACCCCGCAGGCTCGACCGCCGGCGCTACGGTGCAGATGTGTCCTTACTTTACAGGACGGATGGTGGTCATGATCTTTACGTCGTCTGGGTACGCGTAGGTCGCCCCGATCGCGTAGTTGTTGTTCTTGTCCGGGAAGCCGGTAAAGTGCTTCGTGCTGTAGTTGTACCAGTATGGGGCATACACCGTCGGCACGAAAGGCAGGTTGTCGAGCTGGATCTTCTCCAGCTGGTAGGCGATGGCCTTCTGCTTCGCCACGCTCGACGTCTGACGGAACTGGGACAGGAGCGATGTCCCCTTGTCGCTGTACCAGCCGGACAGGTTGGCGAGACCCCCCGCAAGGGCGTCCTGCCCGACCGGGAAGTACGAGTCCTTCGACATGTACTTGAAAAAGTAGTCGTAGGGGCTCGGACCACCCAACGGCGACCAGAAGAACCCATCGAGCAGCCTCTTCGACCGCTGGTCCAGCCACGCAGTGGCGTCGGATTGGGTGACGCTCGCGTCGATGCCGATGGCCTGCAGGCCCTGCTGGATGATCGTCAAGGAGTCCACCCAGTCAGTCCAGCCCGCGGGGCAGCTCAACTCGATACTGACCCGGTTGCCCTTTGGGTCGTAGAGATCATTGCCCTTGTAGGTGAAGCCGGCCTTGGTCAGCACCTGCTTCGCCTTCGAGGGATTGAGCGTCGCCAGCGCCTTTGCCCTGGTCTTGAGCTTGGGATCGACCCAGGCGGGGTACAGCTTGGACAACCCAAGGGCGTCCGTCGGCGGCTCGAACCCTTGCTCGGCGATCGTGTTGATCTTGCTACGATCGATTGCCATGCTCATCGCCTCACGCAAGGCATAGATGCTGAACGGGTACTTCTGGTCGTTGACGTAGAGACCGAGCGGGTAGGCCGGCTGTCCGTAGAAGTAGTGGTAGTGCGTCGGGTCGCGACTGACGTACGTCTTCTGCACGTTGGAGATCATGCTCCCCATCCAGTCGACGTCGCCCTTGATTGCCGCGGCCAGCGTCGCGGTGTTGCTGGACAGCGCAGGGACGCGGATCCCGGCGTACGCCGGCTTACCTGTCTGCCAATAGTACGGGTTCTTCCCCAGGATGAACTCCTGGCTCGTAAACTTCGCAACCCGCGCAAATGGTCCCGTGCCCACCGGATTCGGGTTGGCGAAGGTGTCCGGGTTGCTTATCTTGGACCAGATGTGCTGGGGGACGATCATGGTGTTGCTCGAGAGGAGCTGAGGCAGGACCGTCGTGTTGACCGTCTTGAATTGGAAGGCGACCTGATCCTTGCCGACCTGGTAGACCCTGGCAATCTGGCCGGTCTGCATCAATCCCGTCTCGTCGGCGGCCTTGTACTTCTTGCCGTAGTTGAAGGTAAAGACCACATCGGCGGGAGTGAACGGCTTCCCATCCGACCACTTGACACCGCTACGGATCGTCACGAGCACAGTCTTATTGTGGTTGGTCCACTTGTAGTGCGTGGCCAGCCAGGGATAGGTGTGGCCTCGGCCGGCTATGGTGATGATCATGAGCGGCTCGTAGATGGCACCCTGTGTAAAGTCCAGGCGTGCCTGGGACATGAACGGATTGAAGTTGCGCTGGAACGTGCTGGCGTAGTTCACGAACGACGTGAGGTAGACATTGGACGCCGCCGTGCCTGTCGCGTGGGCCGTGCTGCCTGAAGCAGGCGTCAGCGCAATACCCGAGACAAGCACAGCAAAGAGCGCCGGCCTGAGTAACGAGGTGAGAGTTGAATGTCGCATGGTCTTTCGGACTCCTTACTTCCTACCTGCCAAAAGTTGAACATCCAGGTCCGCGCTGTCGTCTGCCTCCTTTCGTCTCCCGGCCGGGAGAAGGTTGCTTCCTGCCGGGTCTTCCAGTGATTTCCAGTCGGTTTACGGAAAGAATAACACTCGGGCCCTCCCCTGTCAATAGGCTTCTCCCGCAAATCTACCGAAAAATTTCGGTAACCTGAGCCTTCAGATGGCCGGACGCAGTGACACTCAGACCGAACTGCGACGAAGACCGAAGCCCCGAAAATGCCTAAGGGGACGGGGAAAATGGACCTTTAAGACACGTCAAGCCCTCATCTGATTTTGAGGAGGACGAGGCAAGGCAGACAACTTCCGGCACAACATTTCCAGACGAAAGTGAAAAACCCTCTAGACAACCGGTAATTTCACCGCTATAGTACAAGAGTACCGGAAAATCCGGGAGCGAGATGCTTGCTCGTTCCGGTAGACTATCGTAAATACTGCTTCATGCCCGGCATGGGTGATGAGGAAGCCTGAAGAGACAGGTGGCTAATGTGAGACGCCGAGACGATGTAAATAGCCCGCGCGTAACCATCCAGAATGTGGCAGAGCTCGCCGGTGTCTCCATTGCTACCGTGTCTCGCGTGCTCAACAGCCACCCGGACGTTTCTCCCGCCACCCGCACCGAAGTCATGAAGCATGTGCGTGACCTGGGATACGTCAGTAATCGGGTGCCTGAGACGCGGACGAATGGACGTAGCCGAGCGGCCACCCGGACGCGACCTGCTACCCGCACCCGCTTGATCGGCCTCGCCGTGCCGGATATGCGGAGTGACTATGTGACGGAGATCGTCACGGCCGCGGTCGAGACACTGCACGATCGCGATGCTCGCCTCGTCATTTGCTCGAGCGGCAGAGAAGATCGGGACAGTATCTGGCTGCGGGAACGGCTCATGCCGGATGTGACCGACGGAGCCCTGCTCATCATGCCGCCTGACGGGAGCACCGGTCTTGTCGCGCTACAACAGAGCGGCTATCCGTTCGTCGTCATCGAGCCGACCATGCCGATCGACGAAGGTATCCCATCGGTCGCAGCCGCGAATTGGGCAGGCGCCAAGACGGCCACCGAGTATCTCATTGGGCTTGGGCACACGCATATCGGCATCATCACAGGACCAAGTGAGTGGCGCATCACGGCCGACCGGCTTGCCGGCTACCATGCCGCGCTCATTGCCGCCGGGTTACCCCTGTCTCGCCAGGTGGTGCAAGAAGCGGATATGTCCATCAATGGAGGGTACGAAGTTGCGCAACGGCTGCTCGCGCTGGCACACCGGCCAACCGCCATCTTCGCATTGAGCGACGCGATGGCCGTGGGCGTGCTGCGTGCCGCGTGTGATCGCGGTCTTTCCGTGCCCCAGGACCTCTCCGTGATGGGCTTCGACGATGTGGAGATTGCATCGGTCACCACACCCGCGCTGACCACCGTTCAACAGCCGTTACAGGGGCTGGGGCGGGTCGGGGCAAACGTGTTGTGGCAGCTGCTCCAGGGTGAGCAGCTCGATGCAACCCGGATTGAACTATCGACCCGGCTGGTGGTGCGAGATTCCACGGCGCCACCACGAGGTACCTCGTTCCTGACGGTCTGAACCTGGGAGGTGGCGTGACATGCACGTGACGGTTGACGACAAGACAGTGCGTGGGAGCGGTGAGATGATCGACGAGCTCGTTGGGCAGCTGGTATGGGCATTCATCAGCAGCAAAGACGACCTCGAATCCGCCGAGCACGCTACGCGCAAAGGACATGTGAGCGGCGTCTGGCTCTTGCCGACGGAGATGCGCAGCCCGGCGGAGACGGCCGGCTTGATCGATCGGTTTCAGGCAGCCTCGCCGCGGCCGCTGCTGGTCGGCGTCGATGCCGAGGCTGGCCTGGGTCTGGTGATGAGCGGAGCGACGCAGCTGCCCACCGCCATGGCGCTGGGTGCGGCCGGCGATCCCCAGCTCGTTCGCGAGGCTGCCGCAGTAACGGCTGCAGAGGCAAGCGCGTGCGGCATCAATACGGTTGCCGCTCCGGTGCTGGACGTCAACCTCAACCCTGCCAATCCCATCATCAACACGCGCGCCTTTGGCGGAAGCCCCGATCTGGTGGCCCGACTCGGGACGGCGTTCATCGCAGAGCTACAGGCCGGCACAGACTCATTGCCGAAGGTGCTGCCCATCGCCAAACACTTTCCCGGACACGGCGACACCACGCAGGACTCGCATCTGCACCTGGATACGGTGAATCAGCCGCGAGCACGGCTGGAAGAGGTGGAGCTTCCCCCGTTCCGTGCCGCGATCGCGGCGGATGTGCCGATGCTCATGACTGCTCATGTGGCCTATCCCGCGCTCGATCCCACCGATACTCCGGCCACGCTGTCACGGCCCATCCTGACCGAGCTGCTGCGCGACGAGCTCGGCTTCCAGGGAGCCGTGGTGACCGACTGCATGAACATGCATGCGGTTGCGCACAACTTCGACGATCGCGAGGCGGCAGTTCGATCGGTGCTGGCCGGCTGCGATCTGGTGCTCACGCATCGATGGGTCTCGGTGTACGAGGCGCTCCTGCAGGCGGTGCTGGAAGGTGATCTACCCGAAGCGCGCTTGCGCCAGGCCGCGGAGCGGGTGAGACGAGTCAAAGCGTCTCTCTTTGGACCCGACCTTGCTCGTCCCCAACCGATTGACGTACGAGCTGCCCAGGCGCGCGTAGGAACGGCGGCACATACCGCGGTGGCCGACCGCATTGCCCTCGCCTCCATAACCGTCGTCGACGGCGCTCCCACGCCGCCCACCGGCCGGCCGCTGATCATGGCCACGCGCATGGCCCGCCGATTTGGCCCCTCTGTCGAGGTGCAGCTGCGCGCTGCTCTGGCCGCTGCCGGGTGGGAGGCGGCTGATGTCTTGATGCTCGATCCGATGCCCGATGCCATGCAGATTCAGGAGGCTGTAGAGCACGCCCGAGCCGCAGACTGGGCTGCTTTGCTCCACTTCAATCGCGTGCAGAGCTTCGATCCCGATGCCGTGCTGGTCGACGACGAGTTAGTAGCATTAGCCGATAGGGTGTCGGACGCCAACGTACCGGTCACCGTGGTATCGATGGGCTCTCCCTATGCGCTGTCGCGCTTTGCCAGAGCAAGGGCGCGGCTCTGCAGCTATAGCACGTGTGATGCCTCGGTCCGGGCCACGTTGCGCATCCTCAAAGGCCAGGCAGACCCGGTAGGCCGCCTCCCCGTCCAGCTGTGAGCCAGATGAAGCCGTGAGCTGTGAGCCATGAGCCATGAGCCATGAGCCATGAGCGATGAGCGATGAGCCGGGTATGTATGGTGGACCGAGAACAATGTAGAATCCTGCCCCCAGCTGCGCCCCGTAACGTTGCCCTGCGTGGCCGCTCCCTCTGTACCACGGCCCTCGGTCGACGGCCCCCCACACCGTGACGCTCTCGCGCAAATACCCCATTTGCATCGGGGGTGGTGCCGCCCGGTGGAATGGGGGGGCTCCGTCCCTGCGCTACAGGTTGAGAGCTTCCTCGAGGGAATGGAGCGAAGGCTCGACGGGAATCGGGGCAGGCGCTGCGCGCGCGGCTGCGTCGACATCCTTGAGGCCGGTCCCGGTCACCAGCAGCACGACAATCTCATGCCGGCTGTGGGCCGACTCTTCCGTAGCCTCCGCTAAGTAGGCATGCAGCCCGGCAAGCGAGGCTGCGGCGGCCGGCTCGGCGAAGATGCCGGTCATGGCTGCGAGTTCCTGGACGGCGGCGATGATAGCCTCGTCGGAGACGACAACGGCGCGCCCTCCGGACTGGCGCACATCGCGCACCGCCATTGCTCCATTGCGCGGTACGTTGACGCTGATACTGTCCGCCACCGAGTGGGCTTTGATTGCCGAGAGTGTGCCCGAGCCGGCGAGCGCCCGTGCAATCGCGTTCGAGCCCTGTGCCTGGACGGCGACCAGCCGCGGCACGCGGTCGATCATGCCGAGAGTCTGTAGATCGCGGAACCCGCGGGCAACACCGCTCAGAATGCAGCCATCGCCGGTCGGGATAAAGACAATATCGGGCGCGGCGTTGCCAAGCTGTTCGTACATCTCATAGGCAACGGTCTTCTTCCCCTCGATCGTGTAGGGATTGTAGGCAGTGTTGCGGTTGTACCAGCCGAAGTGGTCACAGGCCTGGAGGCAAAGCTCAAAGGCATCGTCATAGCTGCCCTGCACCGCGAAGACCTGGGCGCCGTATAGCAGCGCCTGCACCAGCTTGGCCCGAGGAGCTGAGGCAGGCACGAAGATGGCGGCCGGCATCCCCATTGACGCAGCAAGCCCGGCCAGCGAGGAGCCGGCATTCCCGGTCGAGGCGACTGCTACCCGCTTGGCGCCGATCTCGGCCGCACGGGCAAGCGCCACAGCCGAGGCCCGATCCTTGAGGGAGCCGGTGGGGTTGAGGGAATCGTTCTTTATATGGAGGTGTGGGAGACCGAGGGACTGACCGAGGCGCTGGGCATGGAGCAGGGGAGTCGCGCCGACATGGAGCGGTGGACGAGGAGCGACAGGAGAGAGGCAGAGGAGTTTCTCATAGCGCCACATCCCGGGAGAGGAGGTGAAGAGGCCTTCCTCCAAGATAGTGATGGGAAGACTTGCCGGCTCGAGGATGCCGCTAGGGCCGCAGGCACGGCAAGCGTACTCGCTCTCCTCCGGTGCGTGAGTTTTACCACAGGTGGAGCAGACAAATTTTAGGGTTGGGTGAAGGGTGGTATCAGACGTGGTCATAGCCTTGTATCTCCTCAACCACGTCAGTATGGGGGAGGTGGCCTGCAACACGCTCGTTCGGGAAGTCGGGAGTGACCCTGACCTGAAAGCGGTCAGGCATGCCGCCCCCCCTTCAGGTCAATGCACGCCATCGCATACGGCCCCAGTTCCAGATGCCCCTCAGCTTCTTCGGTACGACGGCTGTTAGCGTCGCCAGACGCGGCGGCCTGAAAGGAGCGATGGTCAAGATAGCGGACGGTCATCTCGCTCCCAGCCTCCACCAAAACTCGCTGCTGGCTCATCGTCAGGTTGCCCAGCAGGATTCGCGTGCGGCCTTCCTTGCGGAGAGCCAGGCCGACGATGGCGAGCGGGTTGGAGGACTCACAGGAGAGTACTTCGGCGTCGCGCCAGCCGGCCAAGTCGGCGAAGACCCAGTAGAGCGGAAAGACCATGCCCGGCTGCGAGGCAAAGGCAGCCGGAAGCTGCGACCCCTCCTCGCGCTCGATCAGCCCTTTCCAACCAACCGTTTCGTAGTAGGTGACCGAGGCGGCCCCGCTCTCCGTCAGATACTTGAGGCTTCCCAGGGTCCAGACTGCGCCGAAGAGGGACGGCTGGCGGGGGTCTACAGGGGAAGGGGGGGCAGTAGGATCGCTGGCTTCTTCCTCGGTGGCAAAGGGGTTGAAGCGGGGTTTGAGCGTGACCGGACTGACAACTACCGGCAGACCGTCAGAGACAGCGCTGGCGGTATGGACGGCGTCACTCTGCGCTTGGAGGTTCTCGGTAAGAGAGAGCTCGTCGCTGGAATGGAGCTGGGGGTTGATGGAGAATACGACAGCGTCCATTCCAGTCACGTCCGGACGGTTCCGGTTCAGATCGGCGAAGTAGAGGTTTGTGCCGCCGATATACTGGGCCCTGGGGTGGTCGGGAAGCAGGCGCTGCTTCACTGCCTGGACCAGAGCGCCGTCGCTGACAGGAGATCCCTCCCAGAAGATGAGGAAGCGCCGGATCGGGAGGCCACGGACCAATGGAGCGAGACGGTCCAGCTCTCCCTTGTAGTTGGCCGAGAGCGAGATAGCGAGCTCCAAACCGGTTCTGAGGCGCGATGCGGCATGAACTGTTGCTTCAATGACTTCCGACAGCGAGGGGTCATCGAGGTGTGCGTCGGTCCGGATGTGGTCAGGGCTCGCGCGGCGTAGGAGCTCGACCTGACGATGGCTGAGGTCGGTGACTACGCTGCTCGTGCCGAAGCCAAGCAGTGGCAGACCCGGGCGCACGGTCGGTCCGAGCCTTATCTGGAGTGGGCCGGCTTCGTCCGATGCCCCTGCTGGAAGGCCCGTTGCCGAGATCTCGACCCGCTGCCGGATAGCCTGGCCGCGCTTGGCGTGATGAGGGAATCCGAGTGTGAGCGGCGTGGAGTACGTCTTGAAGGAGGTGTCTGTCCAGTTCCGTTGGTCTTCCATCTCGAAGAGGTCGCCCTCGAAGTCGAAGCAGAGGGTGATCCCGCCGGCCAGAGCGATTTCCAGGTGCTGGTACGGAGGAAAGATCGCAAGTAACTCACCGTCTCGTTGCAATTGTGGGTGGACGAGCGACGGGAGCGTTCCCTCCGCTTGCTGCTCTGGCGATGACGCGCGATAGGGCCGGCCGAAGGAGCTTGGCGGGTGGAGAACGCAGAAGCCAATCCGGTTGTACTGGAAGTCGTTGTTTGCTCGCCCATCCATCTCACAGCGGATGGTGCCGTCCTGGGAGCCCTCGAAGGTTACCCACGCGGAGAAGTCGAGCTCTCCCTGCACAAAGCGAGCCTGGTAGCGGACCCGGAATCGGTCACCGCCGTCGGATGTCTCGTAGTCCGCCAAAGCAGGCTCAATAGTTGCCCAGGTGACGTCCCGAACCGCCAGGTACAGGCGCTGCACTAGCTCGGCGCCACCGCCGCGCACGCGGCGCAAATCCCGCCCGTGGAGGAGGACGGTCAAGGGCCCCGCCGGCAGCTCACGGGTCCGTGCCGGCGCCCCGCCTCGGCCAGTGAGTAGACGATAGTGATTTGCCAGACCATCCTCAGCTGCCATGCCGTGCCTCCATCGTTGCCCGACTAAATGACTTCTTCCCTCTCAGTGTGCGCTTCGAGCTGCATAATAGCCGGAGCTCACGGAAGGAAAGCAATTGCACGCACCGGCGAGCCGCTTCCCTGTACGATATTGAGCGGCAGCGCCATGAAGAACACCTCGTTGGGCAAGGATCCGAGATTGGCCAGCTCTTCCACGATGTAGATCCCGTTGGGAAGCCAGTGCTTGTTGTGGCCATATGCCGCAAGCTCGACCCCGTCCTTCAGCGCGGTCTCGCACGCGAGGGTGTCGGCGCCCACGGCTTTGACGCCACGCTCCTGGAACAGCCGAACGGCCTCTTCGCTGAGGCCAGGCTGGTTCGAGGCGTACCAGTGGGCATCCCGCCCGGTTGACCAGTAGCGCATCCAGTCAAAGTCGAGGAGGGCGATCTCGTCACCGCCGACGGCAACACCCTCGTGACTCTCGTATGCCAGGATGTCACCGCGTGTGACCATGTCACCGGCGGCCAGGCCGAGATCGCCGAAGTGGTAGACGACCGCTCGACCGATAAGCGCCGTTACGGGCATGCGGTCCACCGTCTGGTGCATGAGATGGGGGTGTTTGTGGCTGGGAGCGTCGACGTGGCTTCCCATGTGCTCGGCCATGCTGATCGACTGGCAGTAGTGGCCACCGTTGCCCTGTTCAAGAGCACATGCACTCAAGCCCTCTCAGGATGCGAGCAGACTGCGCTCGCGCCCGGCCAGTAAAGAAGTAAGAGGCGACGCGGCTGTGCGGGCTTGAGACTCTCGAGTGGCAGTGCCCCGAGCCAAGCGAGAGGTCGCCATGTCGTGCAGGCGATGACAGCGGTCCGACCTGCTCCCGAGGAGAAGAACAGAGCACCTCAGGTTCCCACGCCGGCACGGTCCAACACCAGGACCCAGTCCTGGAAGTTGGGTGGACCCGGAATATGCCACGCGCCTTCCGCGTCGGCAATGGCTGATCCACATGGATGTTGGTGGCCGTTGACGGGATCGAAGAAAAACGCTTCATAGTGCAGGCCAGGTTCGAGTGACGTCACGCGGAACCCGTCCGAGTGCCACAAGAAGCCCGTTCTCCAGGGGAAGTAAACTACGCGCACCCTCTCCGGAATTCCGGCAGCGTAGGGCCGAAAGTAGTTCTCCGCGCTCGCATGGGGCGAACACCACTCTGGGCGGGGTTCAAACTGCCACCACGGATACCGCTCAAGCAACCGTTTGCCCAACGCAACCTGCGTTGAGCCGGGCAGTTGATAGGCTACATCCCACGGCACCTCACCCCACCCGAAACCGTGTGGAGAGGGGCCATACGGCTGATTCCGCCGGTTCAGCTGCCAGATGCCATTGGCTCCATAGGTGTAGCCTGCGGTGCCCGATAGCATACAGGCCCAGAACATTAAGCGCTGGACTTCCTCTCTACTCGCCTCCATGATGCCTTCATAACAGACCTCACCATTAATCACCGGCATGCGTGGGATCGCATTCAATGCCCGGGTAACACACTCAACGGTTGGCCCGAGACTATCGCGGTCCCAGTGGCCGGTCTGCAACATGTCGAAGTCGAGCACCGATGGATCTGTGATATCGTCCCGACTTGAATGCGGACTGGTGGGATGGCTGGTAACAGGGTGGTGATACGGGTCGGTCTTACGAACGTAGGCGGCTAGCCGCGTCCACGCATCCCGCTGCAAGGCGTGATCGCGCTCTCTGTCCTTCGAGAGGTAGTAGGGCATCGCTGCTTCACCGGCGACGCACCAGACCACGGGATATGCGCCGTACCGAGCGATGAGGTTCCGCCAGTGGCGCTCCATTCGCCCAATCCCCATCCAGTGAACGAAGTACCCCCAGCACCCAACAATGCAGGGCACGAGGCCCGCATCGACGAGTGCGCCAAGGCGCAGATCCGCTGCATCGAAGTACGACGGATTGATGCGGCTGTAGTCTGGCTCCCACGGGAATCCGGCCTCATTGGCACCGCGTTCATCAAAGGCAGGCATATCCGGGTACAGGCCAGCGACAATCTGAATGACGCTGAATCCCTTTGCGACGCGATCAGCAATCATGACGCGAAACTCGTCTGGCCAGCTAAGGCGACGGCACAAGCTCATCCACCATGTGTCACCGAGCCAAAAGAACGGTGTCCCGTCGACATGCTCCAGATATCGATGATCTGTTGCGACGCGGATCGGGCCGTGGCGATAGAGCGGATTGCTCCCGGTGTACCCGCTGATCTCGAGCTCACCTTCCTGTCCATGCAGGCTTCGGTTCTCAGGATCGGAACAGACCGTGACGTAACGATGCTGGCCGACCAGGGGACTGGCGTAACGCACGCACCACTTCTGATCGCCCGCCCAAAATGCCGGTACCGTGTGCTCCTGTCCATCTGGATCCGTTACGACGACATCAAGCGTAACATCGTTGAACGGGTCGTCGTACGCCTTGCCCGACCGATATGTCCATTCGGTCGGGCAGTTTTGGATCGCGAACTGCATCTCGTACCCCTCTTTACCGCTCGACAGTTTGCCTTGTGCGATTCCTAATTGTGGGCTTCGAGGACTAAGACCCAGTCCTCACCGGTGGGATTCCCTGACACCAACGGGTCGGATCCTGCTGACAGTACGAGCTCCCCGGTGCCTGCGGCTACGTCGAATCGTGGCAGGTCCGCGCCGGTTCTCGGGTTGAAGTAGTACGCGGAATACTCCAGGTCGGCTTCGAGCCCGACGACTTTGATCCTCCGCAATGAGACCGGCCAGTCGGCGAGCGCCCCGTTGGGATTGAGGAACCCCATACTCGGGAAGTAGATCACTCGTACTCGGCCGGGGATGCCTGCGGCATAGGGCAGGATTCTGTCGTCCTCGGTCCAGTGGGGCTCAACCCACTCGGGATGCGGCTCGAACCCCTGCCATTTGTAGCGCTCAAAAAAGCGTTTCCCGATTGCCACGTGGTGTGAGCCTGGGAGATCGAATGCATCCTCCCATGGCTCGTCGGAACACCGTGTTTGGCCAAGGTACCGATCGTCGCGAGCGCTGAAGGTCGATATCCCAAACGTCCCATAAGTGTGGCCAGCCGCCCCACTCAGTAGGTGGGTCCAGAACAGGAACCGCTGCGTGTCGTGCCAGTTGTTCCCGAAAATACCCTCGTAGCAGACCTCGCCATTGATGACTGGCTTTTGTCGCTCCTGCACCGCTGCGGTGAGGTGGAAGAGCGTCGAATCAAAACAGTTCCTCCCTGTATGACCGGTTTGGAGCATGTCGATATCGAAGAGACTCGGGTCATGAAGCACATGGCTTGAGCGGTAGGTTGCGATGGGACAAGGATGCACGGTAATGAGCCGGTGATATGGATCAAGGGACCGAACATACCGGGTCACCTCGGCCCATCCGCGATGCTGTTCCTCCACGATGGACGACATGTCTCCGCTATTTCGGCCGGTCAGGTACTCGTGCGCACCTGGGAATAGGGATGCTTCACCCGCAATGCACCAGACCACTGGGTGCGCGCCATACCGGGCGACCAGATAGCGCCAGTGCCGCTTGATGACGTCGATGCCCGCGAGTCGGAGATACTGACCCCAAGCGCCCACAAGGCAGGGCACGATTCCCGATTGCACGAGCAGCCCAACCTTGAGATCGAGCGCGTCAAAGAAAGCCGGGTTGATCTCGCCGTAGCGCTCCGACCATGCGAACCCCCCTTCGTTCCCTGCTCGTGCGTGAAAGGGCTCAACTTCCGGAAAGAGGCCTGCAACCATCTGAACGACGGTGAAGCCTTTCTTGACGCGATCGGCAGTCAACGTCTGAAATACGTCTGGCCATCGGAAGCTTCCAGAGCCTGCAAGCCACCACGTGTCGCCGAGCCAGAAGAACGGCGTGCCATCGGCGTGCATAAGGTGCAGCCCGTCGCCACTCACTCGGAGGGGCCCATGCGTGAGCAGCGCATTCGTACCCAGATACTCGGTGACTTCGATGGACCCCGTACGATCATGCAAGCCTGCATCGTGTGCGGCCGAGCACACAGTTCGATAGTGGTGGCGTCCCACCACGTCTGAGGCGTACCGGACACGCCAGATGTTCCCACCAGCCCAATATCCGGGAACGTGCACAGTGTCACCGGAGGGATCTGTCACGCTGAGAAGCAGCTCGATACAGTCGAGCGGCCTCGGGTGGACCTCTTCGGCCACAAACGTGAGCTCCGCTACGCCATTCTGGACCGTGGCACTGTCAGTACCCGACTTCATTCCGTACGCCTTTCCTCTGTTAGGTTCCCCGACGCATGCTGTTCACTACTATTCATTGAACACCAATCACTTCTCACGGAGCCCCCCATACGAGACTGTGAGATGCCGCTGAACCGCCATGAAGAGCAATGCCAGGGGAACCGTCAGGCACACCGCACCGGCCATCCACAGGCTCAGCTCGGGTGTCGTGGCATATTGATTTATGAACAGTTGCAAGCCGACGGACGCAGTACGCACGCTCTCATCAGTCAGGACGACGCTGGCCCAGATGAATTCGTTCCACGACAACAGAATCGTGAAAATCGAGGCTGAGATAAGCCCGGGCAAGCTCAACGGCAGCATGATGCGCCACAGCACGGAGATGCGCGAACAGCCGTCGATCAGGGCTGCGTCTTCGATCTCGGTCGGATATGCCGTCTGGAAATAGCTGCGAAGTAAGAGGGTCGTAAACGGGATCGCCCAGACAACATAGCTCAGCGCGAGGCCAATCCGCGTGTTCAGAAGGCCGGCCTGGCTCAACAGTGAGTAGAAGGGTACAAGCGTGACGACCGTGGGGATCGTCAGCGTGAAGAGCACGACCACGAGGAGCGCAGTACTTCCACGAAAGTGATAGCGGACAAGCCCATAGGCTGCCAGCGCAGCAATCGTCACGCCAACGAGGGTGGTCAGCAAGGCGACGATGAGAGTATTCAGCATGTAGTGGACGAGCGGGATGGTAGACCACACACTTCCAAAGCTCGCGACAGAGACGCTGCCAGGAATCCACGGGGGCGGCACACGCAGGAGTTCGTTGGCTGGCCGGATAGCCGTCAGCACCATCCAGTAGAACGGAACGGCCGCGTAGAGAATGAGGGCAGCAAGGAGTGCCCGGCGTGCGACGGGCGCGACTGCACGTCCCATTTGCTACCCGAAAAGCTGGCGCGTCGAGCGACGAACGTACATCACGGACAACGGAAGCGTGAGGATGAACAGGATCACGCCCAGGGCAGCTGCCTGCCCCACGAGGAAGCTCTGGAAGGCCGTATTGTAGATGAAGACTCCGAGGACGTTGCTTGCGTTGTTCGGTCCTCCCTGGGTTAGGAGAAATGGCAGGTCGACGCCGCCCATACGAAATAGTGCGAGGAGGATGGCACTCGTCTCCACGAGAGGTGCGATCAGTGGCAGGGTGATATGCCAGAAGATGCGGACCCCAGAAGCACCATCGATAGCCGCTGCCTCCTGCAACTCCTTGGGCACGGACGACAGCGCAGCGAGAGTAAAGAGAAAGATAAAGGGAAAGCCTGACCATATGCCGACCTGGACGACCGACCAAAGCGGTAAAGCGAATCCTAGAAAGGATGCACTGAGGTCACTCAAGAAGTCGACCGGTCTCGAGATGAGGCCCAGCCTCTGCGCAATCGGATCGAGCGGACCGGAGTCGCGGTACAGATATGCCCATACGTAGGCGCTGATCACGGGAGGGGTGATCCACGGCAGAAGCAGCAATCCTCGGAGGACAGATCGGCCGCGGCGTGCCCCGTAGAGAAGCAGTGCAGCGGCCACGCCGACCACAACCGCACCGAACACCGAAACCACGCTCCACACCACAGTCTGCACGAAGATCTGCCAGAATGTCGTCGACCCAAGGTAGTCGGTGTAGTTGACAAGTCCGACGAATTTGCCTGAATCGGGGCGCAACAGCGAGGAGTCGGTCAGGCTGAGAATGATGCTCTTGCCGATAGGAACGTATGTAAACGCAATCAGTGCCGCGACCATAGGAAGGACCAGCGCGTACGGCCCAAGTCCATACGGCCCCAAACCCCGGTGACGGTGCACTCGAGTGGCCATGCCGAAATGACCCTCCCTAACAGGCATCCCAACTGAAGGTGCGGCGGTATGGCGTGATGACGCGGTGGTTACTTGTACTTCGCGAGGATCGCCTTGACGGTCTTGTCGGCGTTGCTGAGGGCCGTGTGGACATCGGCTCCAGAAAAGATGTCGATGGTCAACTTGGTGAACGGTCCGCTAGGCGTGGCCGCACATTCAGCCCATGCGGGTGTAGGCTGATCGATGCTGAATGCGGTCCGACTCTGTTGGTACAGTGCTTTCGTGAATGGGGTTACCATCTTGCCCTGGACAATCGTGTTGGAAGGATCTGTCCCGGTTACCGCGCTCAATTTCTGGGCGACACTGGGTGACGTCAAGTAGCGCACCCAGGCTATGGCCTCGGTCTTGGCCTTCGTGTTCTCAAAAATGGAGAACTGTGCTGTGCTGGCGATGCCATAGTGCTTGTGCGCCGCTCCCTGCGGCGCAAGCGCAGAGTGGGTCTGGTTGAGCATTTGCGGGGCCGTCCCGGTGGCACTGGCAATGACACCGTCGTTTCCACCAAAGAGCGCGGCCACTCTGCCTCTCAAGTAATTGTCATATGGGGGGAGCGTCAAGTCGGTTCCTGCTTGCGCCAGGAGGACGCGCTTCTTAATCATGCTCTGCGTCCACGTGCATGCTGCGACCCAGCGCTTGTCCGTGAACGCGGAGTGCTGGAGGTCCTTGGTCAGGAACTCGATCCCCCACACTGCGCCGATCGCCTTCAGCTGCTGGTACGGCATCCCAATCGTCTGTGCCGCCGATAGCAGGTTCTTGGACGTGACAACGGTACCCCCCTGCTTCGCAAATTCGGTGATTGTCTTTGGAGGCGTTGGCCACAGATTCGAGTCGTAGACGAACCCACGGATATCGATGCGCCAGGGAATGCCGTAGACACGACCCTTGTATATAGCTTCCCTGCGCGCCACTGGTACAAAGTTTTGCCATTTGCCGAATGCTCCGGCTTTCGCTTCCTTCGTAAGATCCAGCGGACCCCATTTCCCTCGGCCTTGCAGAACGCGTGTCGGGAGGTAGAACATGTCGCCAACGTCAGGCACGTCACCGTTTGACAGGGCGAGGTTCCATTTTTGGAGTGCTGATGTCCAAGGGATCTGCTCCCATTTAACCGAGATGCCGGTCTTCTTCTTGAAGGCGGATACGGTCTCGTCGATGAAGGAGTTAAATGCTTTGGGATCGCCATAGGGCTGGGACCAGAACAGGACGGAGTGCTTGGCTCCGGCTCTTGACGGTGCTGCGCGCACTTTCTCCGCAGCTCCAGCGGTGAGAAGCGACCCGCTGAGGGCAACAGCTGTTCCTAGTTTCAGACCTTGCCCGATGCATTCTCGCCGTGTAACCTGTCCTTCCGGCTTCTGGGGATTGTTCTCGCTCATGCCGATCTCCTGTCCTTCCTCTGATGCGTGGCACACAAACGCAGTCATAGTCAATGCCGGTAGGCTGATATCTCTCGGTGTGTTCGCCTCCTCCTGTACGCGCACGGGGAATACTTATAGATCCACATATCACGTATCATGCATGATGCGTGGTCTACTATACAATGCAGAGAGCAGAGTGTCAATCTCTTGTTCTCTCGACTAGAGAAGCTGGTAGTAGAAGGTGGTAGTGGTGCGGGAGCTAAAGGTCAGTGACAATGTCTCTATCCAGATGCCAGGTACGCGGCTCGATGTGCTTTATGAGCACTTCAAGGAGTGCATCATTAATCAGCACTGGCTCCCTGACCAGCAGCTCAACATTGACCGTCTCGCGGCCCAATACGACGTAAGCATTACGCCCGTGCGTGAGGCACTCTCCCGTCTGGCCGCTGATAGGCTTGTCGTGGCCGCTCCGCACCGAGGCTACCGAGTGGCGCCTGTGCCCTCCCGCCAGCGCGTCGAGGAACTTTCGGCCATGCGACTGCTCGTTGAGCCGTACGCTGCCTATGGAGCTGCGCGCCGGGCCACTCTGGAAGACCTCACCAATTTGCGGACGGCGTATGAGTCGCTGTCCCAGCTGCATGCCAAGGGTAATTACGAGGATATGCGTCCTTTTGCCGCGCATGATCGCGCGTTTCATCGCAGTGTCCTCCAAGCGAACCGCAACGCCGCACTGTGCGAGATGTACGACCTGCTCGGTTATGAAGTCAGCTTCGCTCATATCCACTACACGAGAGCCCTTCCTAGCCCACGCGAGGTCTTCACGAGACACCAGGGGCAGGTGCTAGAGGAACTCCGGGTGATTTTCCAGGCAATAGCCGGTGGCGACCCTGACGGGGCCAGCAATGCGATGCGTGTCCATGTTGAACAGGCCGATATCCGCTTCGCAGAACTCTGTCGAGTTGCTCCATCCAACGTGGACGTGCAACGGAAGTCGCGTACGTAACGTTCTACCTTCATGAACAGATGGGGGTGATGCTTACGCTCGACCAGCTACTCGCCGATCGTGTCGCGATCGTCACCGGTGGGGCGCGCGGCATCGGTCGCGGCATTGCGCAGTGTCTGAGCCAAGCAGGAGCACACGTGGTCATCGCAGACATACGCCCTGACCTCGATGCGGCTGACGTTGCTGAAGAGATTGCCGCGTCGGGACGTCGGGTCGTAGTGCGTCAGGTCGATGTAGCTGACCCAGACCAGGTCGATGCTCTGGTGCAGGAGACTGTGGATCATTTCGGCCACCTTGACATCATGGTCGGCAACGCAGGCATCTACTTGGAGCAACCCTTTCTTGAGCTCACAAGAGGGAACTGGGAACGCGTCCGCAGCGTCGATCTCGATGGCGCGTTCTATTGCACCCAGGCAGCGGGGCGCGTCATGGCCGCTGATAACAGGGGCGGGAAGATCATCCTGATTAGCTCCGTGCACGCCGAAATCGCCTTCCCGCACAGTGCTGCATATGACGTTGCGAAGGCGGGCATCGTGATGCTCGCCCGAGCCGCTGCGTGTGAGTTGGGGCCGCACCACATTAACGTCAACGTTATTGGACCGGGCTGGGTTGAAACCGACATGAATCGAGCGCACCTTGCAGACCCTGAAAGACGCAAGGAGGTGGAAGCAACTATCCCTTGGGGACGGGTAGGCCAGCCCGACGATGTCGGAAAGCTTGTGGTGTTTCTCGCCTCGACCCTTTCTGATTACATCACAGGTACGTATATCCGGTGCGATGGAGGCCTTCTGCTTAGCAAGTGAGTTTGCTCTCGTGGCCACCCATCGGAGGCAGAGATGAGAGGGATGGCGGCTGATGTCGCCCTCTATCCATCTAGCCGTCCGGAGCGGGCTGGGGCACAGTGGGATCTCCATGCTTCACTTCTGCTGTGCTCGCCTCCAAGGGCTGGACACATCGTGGCGTTGGATCATCAGAGGCCCAAATGGCTCGGGGAACGCGGCATCGTCAGCACCTTCTCCAATGTCAGGCGCAGTTTTTCGGGTTGCTGATACACTGTCTTCCGGTTATACAAATTCAGGTGCCGACACGCTTCGAGACACAGCTCGAAGGCGTCGTCGTAGCTGCCCTGCAGGGCGAAGACCTCTGCCCCATAGGTCAGTGCCTGCACCAGCTTGGCCCGAGGAGCGGAGGCCGGCACGAAGATGGCGGCCGGCATCCCGATTGACGCAGCCAACCCGGCCAGCGAGGAGCCGGCATTCCCGGTCGAGGCCACCGCCACGCGTTTGGCGCCAAGCTCCGCTGCTCGGGCCAGCGCCACCGCGGAGGCGCGATCTTTGAGTGAGCCGGTGGGATTGAGGGAATCATTCTTTATAGAGAGGTGCGGGAGGCCGAGCGTCTGTCCCAGGCGCTGGGCATGGAACAAAGGGGTCGCGCCGACATGGAGCGGTGGACGGGGAGCGACAGGAGAGAGGCAGAGGAGTTTCTCATAGCGCCAGATGCCGGGAGAGCAGGTGACGGGCAGAGAGTGGTGCTGCTCTGCCTTGTCGAGCTCCTCGGAGCTGGGCGACTCCTCCTCTTCGAGATCGGGATGCTGGACCGGCTCGAGGATGCCGGAAGGACCACAGGAGAGACAGGTATACTCGCTCTCGTCTGTAGTATGAGATCTGCCGCAGAGCGAGTACACGAAGTGATGGTGAACAGTGGATCTGGTGGGAGCGTCCATCTTCCTCCAGTATGAAGGCTCTCGCTGCTGATCCCCCTCCGCAGCGACCTATCGTCGTGACCCACGCACCGCGGTATCTTGGGGCGGCATGATGCGCGGATGCTTAACCCTCCTGATTGGCTTTGTCTTGGGAGCAGGCTTGATGCTCGCGTGGTGGCCCCATCCACCCAGCGGTGTCTCCGCTCCTCGCTCGTCCGATCTGCGCATTGTCATATCCGACGCCTACCTCGCACGCACGGTTGAGCGCCGCGTGTCAGGCATGCGCGTGCCCAGCGTCGACCAGGTCCGCATCGCCTCCAATCCGCCCAGATCGCTGATCATGCGGGTCGATCTCTCCCTTGGCCCCTTGTCGGCGCCTGCTGCCCTCGAACTGTCGCCGGTGGCCAAGAACGGGCACGTGCAGATCCGACTGATCTCAAGCGAGGTAGCGGGTGTTCCCATTCCTCCACAGCTCGCTGGGTTCGTGACCGATGCGATCAACCACCGGATCGCGGACCTACCAGGGGGAGGAGGCCAGGTGACCGGCGTCCGGATCCTGACGTCGGGACTGGAGATTCTCGCCGACTATCCATGATTGGTGTGCGGATGGATCGGAGGTGGAAATGGCCAGCGACAACAGCTCGATGGCCATTTGCCTCCGTTCGCGACGGTTCACGCCTTGATCGAGCCTCGAGCTATCGGCTCTTCCGGGAAACGGCAGCTGGGTGTTTTCCAAGGTGATCAGGCCCGGTGCCTCCGGTGCCGCAATCGCTATATCCGCGCATCGACTGGTCCAGTGCGATTCGGTGAGGTGCAGCACTAGAACACGACGGTAGGGTTGACCGGAGAGCCGGTGGCACGCGGCAGAGCCAACGGTGCCACGGACAGCAGGAACTCGTAGCGTCCGTTTCGCCGGCAGGCTTTGGATAGCCTCTCCATGTCGGTGATATCGAGCATGACCAGCCCCATGGCCACCAGGCCGATCATGTGGAGCGGCAGCGGAACGCGGGCGCTCGGGTAGGGGATCTTGTCGACGCAGTCCCCGCTGTACACGGCGACCTCTCGGTCGTGGAGCCACTGGACAGCTTCTGGGCCAAGGCCGGCGCGTTCCGCCAGATTCTCAGGGCCCTCGGCAGCTTCACGGGCGCCCAGTCCCACCCGCACGAACAGGGCGTCGCCGGATTCGACGTGCATCTTGCCGAAATGTTCGGCTGCTTCGAGATCTCCTGGCATGATGGTCTCCGTTGGTGGAAGCCAATCGATGCCGCGCGCTCCGGCGACGTCGAGCAGTACGCCTCGTGTGAAGATGCCATCGCGCTGTGAGAAGATCGAGCCGAAGGTGAGGCCGGTATTCGTGCAGATCTCTCCAGCGTCCCGGCCGTTGTAGGCCTTGTCTTCCCAGTAGACGTGGGTGATCGCGTCGAGGTGGGTTACCGCAAAGCCGTGGGGAAAGACACCGATGTAGTCCAGCGCTGAGATCGGGCGGTGCTGCTCGTATACCATGATGTGCTGGACCGGCCGTGGATTGTTCTCCCATTGCCGGGTGGAGAGCGGGATCTCAAGTGAGAACGCCTCTCCTGTCTGGACCAAGCGTGCCGCCTCAAGCCGCTTGCGCGGGGTGATGTAGTTGAGCGTTCCAAGCTCATCATCCTCACCCCATCGTCCCCAGTTCGAGCACGTGTCGAACAGCTTGACGATCTCTTCCTCGCTCATAACAGCTGCCTGTGCCATGTCATTTACCTCCTCTCGACCGATTCTGTACCAGGCCAGTTCCTGCCAGAACGCGCCCCACCGCCTCGATCGATTCTCCAAGGTAGGCTTCAGGACGCAAGAGTGACGCCAATGCCTCCTCATCCAGTACTGCCGCGATCGCCGGCTCCTCCCGTAATGCCTGGACAAACGGGATGCCGGTTTCGAAGCTCATCCGTGCCGCGTGGCCGACCAGCTCGTGGGCTCGCTGCCGGCCGATGTGCGGGGCCAGCGCCATCATGACTGCTTCGGCGTTGATCAGCCCGCCCGTCAGCTGGAGATTGGCAGCCATGCGCTCCGGTCGCACCGTGAGGTGGGTGAAGATACGCCGCGTCTGCTCCAGCGCTCCCGACGCCAGGATGGCCACTTCCGGGATGAACTCCCACTCAGCCTGCCACGCCGACATATCGCGCTCGTGCTGCTGGACCATGGCATCGAGCGCGACAGCAGGATGTTGCTGGAGGATCCGGCCAATGCTGACGACGATCTCACACATCATCGGATTGCGCTTCTGCGGCATGGTCGAGGATCCGACGTTCGCTTCGGTGTTCAGCTCTTCGACTTCGCCGACCTCCGTCTTCTGCAGCTGGATCACCTCGTTGGCAGCCTTGGCGCACGTGGCACCAATCATCCCCAGAAGGAACGTAAACTCGGCCAGGGTATCTCGTGCCGTGTGCCAGGCAATGGGGGGCGCTGAGAGGCCGAGCTCCTCGGCAAAGTGCTGCTGCACAGCCGGGCCCTTCTCGCCGAGCGACGCCATTGTTCCCACAGCTCCGGATAGCTGGGTCACCAGCAGCCGCGGTCGAAGCTGCCACAGGCGCTCCGTATGGCGCCCGAACTCGGCGAGGAACACGGCAAGCTTGAATCCAAAGGTAATGGGCAGAGCGTGCTGCCCGTGCGTACGTCCGGGCATGGGTGTGTCCCGGTAGCGCTCCGCTAGAGCGGCGAACGCCCCCATGACGTCCTGCAGCTGCCGCTCGATGTTGGCCAGTGCCTCGCGGAGCTGAAGCACGCATGCCGTATCCATAATGTCCTGGGTCGTGGCGCCCCAGTGCACGTACTCTCCGGTCCCGTCCGGGCACGACTCGGCAAAGACGGTGACGAACGGCATGAGCGGATGCACCATGACGTCGATGCGCCGCTTGATCTCACCGAAGTCCAGGCGGTCGACCTGGGCCGCCTCCGTAATCTCGCGAGCGGCCTCCTCCGGGATAACACCGGCCCTCGCCTCCGCCCGTGCCAGGGCCGCTTCCACGTCGAGCCAGCACTGGATCAGGTGCCGCTCACCGAAGACCTGGCGCATCCCCTCGGTCCCAAACTGGTCGCGGAAGAGTGCCGAATCGATGACGTGGGAGGTCAATGCTGCTCCAGTCTGTGCGGAGGCGGCTGGATCATCTCGAGCACGATCTCGTCGGGGTCGCGGAAGTAGCAGGTGTAGCCTCCCTGGTTGACGCCTGCCGTGATGTAGTTCGGTGGCGACACAAAATGGACGCCCGCTGCCACGAACCGCTCGTAGCGGTCGTGAATGTCGTCCACCGTCATGGCGAGGTGAGCGGCGCCCGGGTTGCAGATGTTGATGTCGCCCCGCGTTCCTTGTGGCAAGACGTACTCAACCAGCTCGAGGTCGTGCGTCGAGATGCCGCGGGGCTGCCCGGGTACGGCGAACTGGGCAACCTTGAGATGGGCGTCGGGGTATCCCACGAGACGCCGCGTGTACTCGTTGGCCTGCTCCTGAGTATGGATGAGCTCGAAGCCAAGAAGATCTCGGTAGAACGCGATGGATCGCTCGAGGTCGGCGACCGTAAAGCTGAAGTGCCAGACGCCTCTTAGCACTGTGTCTCTCCTCTCGATTTCTAGCTGAAGACCTGCCCGCCGCATACGTTGAGGGCTTGTCCCGTGATGTATGAGCCCTCCTCGGAGAGGAGGAAGAGCACGGCATTTGCCACGTCATCCACGGTCTCGATGCGTCCGAGGGGGATGGTCTTGAGCATAGACGCCAGTGACTCCTCGGGAGTCATCCCCTCCAGCCTGGATCGCTCCTCGTGGAGATACCGCGTCATCGGTGTATCGACCACACCCGGGCAGATAGCATTGACGGTGATGCCATGCGCCGCCAGCGCAAGCGCCGCCGAACGGATCACGCTGATAACTCCGGCCTTGCTGGCCGCATAGTCGACGTTGGCTGCCCTCCCACCGCGTCCGGCGACCGAGGAGAGAGCAACCAGGCTCCCTGTTAGCTGAGCTGCCACCATCCGACGAGCCACGGCCTGCAGCGCGAAGAACGTCCCTTTGAGATTAACGTCAAGGGTCTGGTCCCACGCCTCTTTCGGCAATTCCAAGAATGGATAGCTCTTCACAATGCCAGCGCAGGTGACTGCCAGGGTTGGAGTCCCAAGCCGTCGCTCCACCTCCTCGACCACACCTTCGATCTGTTCCGGCGATCCGACGTCCAGCCCGAACGCTGCTGCTCGCCCACCGGCTGCCTCGATCTCTTCGGTCAGACGCTGCACCCCTTCCAGCGACAGATCGGCTATCGCCACGGCAGCTCCCTCGGCGGCGAGTCGCCGTGCCACCCCGGCGCCAATTCCCCGAGCCGCACCCGTGACGACCGCGGTGCGTCCCTCGAATCGTCTACTCATCTCGTACTCCCTTCAAACCGAGGAAATCATCATATTCGCATGCGCACGTGCGCCTCGCGGCCGTACACCAGAACCACGAGGACGATGATTAGCCCCAGGAACACCTGCTCCTGTGCGCCCGAGAAGTTGAACCCGACCAGGATGGTCGTGAGCTCCGTGAGGATGATGGCTCCTGCCATGGTGCCGGCGTAGCCGCCCCTCCCACCGACCAGCGACGTCCCGCCGATAACGACTGCGCCGACGCTCAGGAACAGGTATGGGTCGCCGACACCGGCGAAGGCGCTGCCGGTAAACCCTAAGAGCAGGAGACCGGCGAGGCCGGCACAGGCGCCACTCAGGGCGAACGCGGACGCCCAGATCGCCGTGGGGCGGACCAGGGCGAGCCGCGCGGCGACCGGGTTGGATCCGACGGCGTAGAGCTGGCGTCCGAACGTGCTGTAGCGCAACACCAGGATGATACTGATTCCGACACCCAGCCAGAGGAGCACAATGGGGGCAAGAGGAATGGGGCCGGTGGTGGCGCCGGGAGAGACGAAGGTTCCCAACCAGCCGGGGGCGCTTCCCGACGGCGTTCCTCCAGTCCAGATCTGAACACCACCCTGAATGAGGTAGCCAACGCCCAGCGTGACAATCAGCGGGTGGACTCCCAGGCCGGCAGAAATCAGTCCATTGAGAGCGCCGATGAGCAGCGTAGCAGTGAGAACAAGGAGAACGGTTAGGCCGAAGGGCCAGCCGCGCTGGGTGAGCTCGGCCGCCACGACATCGGCGAAGCCGATGACAAAGGGGATGGAGAGATCGATGCCGCCCAGCAGCACGGCGAGTGTCTGTCCGATTGCGGCTACCCCGAGCAGTGAGGCCAGGATGAGCATCGAGTTTATGCCGTAGGCCGTGGCGAGGCCACTGATGCGGACAGACCCAAAGATGAAGAGTGCCACGATCAGAACTACAGAGATGCCGAGCGGCGCCTCCGGGCGAGCCCAAATCCGTCTCATGCTGTCGACCACTTCAGCCTCCTCCAGATGCGCCCTCCGACCGCATTCAACACCACTGCCGCCACCAGGATTACGCCGTATGCCGCCTGCAGGGTGAAGGAAGAGGCGTTGAAGTACGTCAGAATGTTCTGAATGAGGAAGATGTCCAGCGCTCCGGTGATGGCGCCGAGCATACCCCCCCGTCCTCCGCCGAGGCTCACCCCTCCCAGCGCAACCGAGGCAATGGCAGTGAGCGTGTAGGTGGGGCCGACGTTGGGGTCGGTCGACCCCAGCAGCGCGGTGAGCGAGATACCGGCCACGGCGGCGAAGACCCCTGCCAGGATGTAGGCACCGACACGCACGGTTACTACCGGCACGGTGCTGGCATAGGCCGCGCGGTCGTCGCCTCCTGTCGCCATGAGGTGGTCGTAGTACGGCAGCTTGGTCAGTCCGTACCACACAACCAGCACGCCGATGATGGGCACAACCGAGGCCTGCCCTGCGAGGTTGGCCAGCCAGGAGGGAACGGTGCCACTCGGTGTCGGGACAATCCAGAGAGTGAGACCGGCGTAGACGAGATACGTGCCGAGGGTCGCCACGATAGGCTGCAGCCGCAGTATGGATGCCAGCGTGCCATTGACGAGCCCGGAGGCAACGCCAACCGCGACGGCGAACGGAACAACGACCATGGGCGAGGTGATTCCCCATGATATGAAGAGCTCCTGCACCACCAGGGCGTTGACCAGTCCCATGAACGGCCCGACCGATAGATCGATGCCGCCACCACCGGCCAGGATTGGCGGGAGCGACGCCATGGCCGCCAGGATGAGCGGAGCGGTTAGGCCGAGGGTGGTTCCAATGCTGCCGGGCGCGAAGCGCTTCGGGTCCAGGATTAGATTGATGGTCAGCAGAACGAGCAGCAGCAGGAACGAGAACCAGGCATAACCGAAATTCTGCCAGAAGAGCTGCCCGCGCCTCCGGCGCTCCGGCACCCGTGGCAGCGCTCGCCGCTCGACATCCACCTGCAGCTCAGTGTTCATCCGGGGACCCCGCCGAAGGCTTGGGTGACCTTCCAAACATGGCCGCCACCACCGCCGACATGGTCATGTCTGGTGGCGTGATCTCGGTGAAGACGTGGCCCTCTCGGAACACCAGAATGCGGCCACAGAGCTGCAAGAGCTCTTCGATCTCAGTTGACAGGAGAACGATCGCCGTGCCCTCTGCTGCAACCTGGCGCAGCGTAGCCTGGATGCTTAACCGGGTGGCGAGATCAACACCCCGCGTCGGGTCGTTGAGCACCATCACTCGCGGTTCGGACGCCATCCAGCGCGCCAAGAGCACCTTCTGCTGGTTTCCGCCGCTGAGGCTGGTAATGGGCGTCGATGGCTTGGGCGCAATGATGGCCAGTCTCTGCCGGAAGGTACTGTAGCGGTTCCGAAGGTAGCGCTGGCGGAGGAAGCCCGCCCGAGCCGCTTTGCGCAGGATGACCATAGAGAAGTTATCGAGAACGGACAAACTGGGCAAGATGCCCTCCGACTTGCGGTCGCGAGGTAGGTACGCAACCCCAGCCCGTGCCGCACGGTGGAAGGAGCTTATGCGTTCTGCTCCGCGTCCCGTATGGACCCGCACCTCTCCCGTAACAGGCTTGCGCAGACCGCAGAGAATCTCTAGAAACTCCTCCTGCCCGTGCCCATCGAGGCCGGCGATCCCGACGATTTCACCGCGCGCCAGGTCGATGTTCAGCTCTGGCGCGTTCGCCTGAACCCGCAGATCACGGCCCTGCAAGACGACCGCTTGTGTCTGGGGAGCGGCCGAGAGAGCACCCGCATCAGACATCGGCTCCCTCCAATTGCTCTGCCGCGGCCGGCGACATCAGCGCCAGGAGATCATGTACCGCGAGTCCTGCTCGAGCAACGGTGGTGACGCTCAAACCGCTGCGGAGAACGGTAATCTCATCGGCCAGGTCGAGGACCTCATCCAGGCGGTGGGAAATGTAGATGACCAGCCGGCCGCCGGCGACGCGTCGCCGGATCTCATCGAAGAGGACCTGGCGATCGTTGATGTCGAGCGTGGAGGTGGACTCATCCAGAATGAGGACCCGAGGATCGTGCACCAGGGCTCGAGCGATGGTCACGAGCTGGCGGCGCGGTAGAGGGAGCGCCTCAACGAGGGCGTTGAGGTCGATGTCGGCGCGGGTGATACAGGCAAGCGTTTGCCGGGCCAGCTCTATGCGCTGGCTCCTCGAGAGGCGGCGGCGGAACAGACCATCGTAGCCCAGGAAGATGTTGTCCAGGACGGTCCGGTTGGGGGCCACCAGCACCTCTTGAAGGACAGGAACCACGCCGAGACAGCGAGCCGCCAGCGGGGTGAAGCGGGTCACCCCGGTCCCATCTACCCGAATCTCGCCACCGTCCGGCATCACGATCCCGGAGAGCACTTTCACCAAGGTGCTCTTTCCCGAGCCATTCTCGCCGAGGATGGAGTGCACAAGACCGCCCCGCGCAGAGAAGTTGCACGAGACGAGAGCCTGAGTCTCGCCAAACGACTTCCTGAGATTCCTTACTTCAAGCAACCGAGCTTCCTCAGGTCATGCGTAAACAGCCGGGGCCGCCGGCAGGAAGCCACAGCGGCCCCGGCTGATCTTCAGGCCAATTATTGCATCAGGCCATCTAGCCGCATGGGTTGGCTACGGTCGAGTACGTGTAGGGTGGTGTGGCCTTGCCGTTCTTGAAGTAGCCGTTCATGAGCTTCTCAGGCAGCGGATCGCTCGGTGCCACCGGGAAGATGTCCGTCGAGCTCTGTGTCATGCACGGCTTCCACAGTTTGTTCACAACAGCGTTGGAGGTTGGCGGAATTGGCACCATGAGCGTATTCAGCTTCGGATGCTGACCTTCTAGCATCCGGATTGCTACGCGGAAGGCGGTCTCAGCCGTCCAGCTCGGCAGCACGGCGCCACCCACATATCCCACCTTGGGATGCGCATGGAGATAGGAGAGGCTATCTCCCTTTGGGGAGCCCGTGATCACCGGCACCGTCCGATGCGCCTGCTCAAAAGCCTGGGCAACCTGTAGGAGCTCGCTCCCGGTCGTCCAGACGGCATCGATCTTCTGCGGATGGGTACTGAGAACCTGCAAGAGGACAGACTTGGTGACACTGGGCGTCCAATTCCCGTTGACCTGTGCGATGACGTTAATGCCAGGGTTAGCTTTCCAGACCGCATCCGCACCCTGGTTCTCGGCGACGGCCACCGGCTGCCCCTCGATCCCCTTGACCATCACCACGGTGCCCTTACCGTTCAATGCTTTCACGATGCCCTGGGCCATGTCTCGGCCCCAGACGTAGTAATTGGAGTCGACGTTAATGGCGTATGGGCTGCTGACCGCACCCGCAAGACTGAGGAAGGGGATATGCTTGCCGTAGGCGGCTTTAATGGCTGCGTTGATACCGGTGGCCGACTCCGGAATGCTCAGGATGGCGCTGCATCCCTTGTTGATGAAGCCACGGATCTGTGAGTTCTGCAGTGCGACGTTTCCGTTCGATACCGAGACTTGTAAGCCAGATACCTTGCCCGCTT
>Ga0207416_1001487_pt1 | contig 30592 bp, 32 predicted proteins | sample PaiPotPPM11metaG_FD_184107 | JGI IMG/M metagenome (GOLD analysis project Ga0207416, IMG submission 184107) | Iron sulfur acid spring bacterial and archeal communities from Banff, Canada, to study Microbial Dark Matter (Phase II) - Paint Pots PPM... ... | reverse complement strand
CAGCCTCGGGATGAGCGAGACCGCTCGCGCTGTGCCGCATCTTTTCGAGCGCCGCTGGCGATTTAAGCAACCGCTCCAAGGCCTCAGTGAGTTCACGCGAGCGCTCGACCCGAATGCCGACGCCCCGATCCTCAAGATATCGCGTGTTGCGCTCTTCCTGACCCGGCAGCGGCCGGAGCATGATGATCGGCAGTTCGGTCACAAGCGCCTCTGAGCTTGTGAGTCCGCCCGGCTTGCTGACGAGAATGTCGGCGGCGCGCATGTAGTCATACACATTTTCGACAAAACCCGCAACCTTGACTCGGTGATGCAGCGTCCTTGCCACATCCTTGAGACGTTTCTCAAGGTTCTTGTTCTTCCCGACGACGACTACGGTCTGCACGTGCTCTTCAAGACGATCGATCGCGAGCATCGCATTCTCTAGCGGCCCGATGCCTAACCCTCCGCCCATGAGCAAGAGCGTCGTAACATCAGGCGCGATCCCGATCAACTGACGAGCTCGCCGTTTTGTCGTTGCCTCCGCGAAGCGGCAGTCGATGGGAATGCCCGTCACGACCACTCGGTTGGGCGGTACGCCTCGTGAAACGAGTGTCTGCCGCATCGCCGCCGTCGCAACCGCATATCGATCTATATTACGATGAATCCAAAACGGATGCACGACGAAATCCGTCACGATGCCGACGACCGGCGGCGCATCGGCGAATTCGCGTTTGTACTCGGCCATCACGCCGCATGGAAATGCATGCGTGCAGACGACAACGTCGGGTTTGAGTTCCGAGACAAACTGACGCAGGTTGAGGGCTGTGTAGCGATGCAGCCAGGTCTTGAATGCTGAAATCTTCGTGGCGCGCTCGGCCTGATCGTAAGCGAATTTGTACAACTGCGGCAGCAACTTGACGATACCGATGTAGCCATTGCTTGCGACGCGGTGAAAGACGTTCGACGCATAGCGATATGAATCAACGACCTCACACTTCGCAGCGGGCATCCGCTCTGCGAGCGCAGAGGAAACCGCTTGAGCGGCTGCTGTGTGGCCTTCGCCAACGCTCGCGGAAAGAAACAACACTGTTGGGGATGCTGCCCGGCTGCGCGTTACAGGCACCATAGTTGCCTCGACGGCTATCTAGCTCTCCTCCTCTACCGCCCCAGCCGCTTGCTCCAAGAAATCTTCCAAGATCTCTTGGGCCAGCGTCTCGTCCTTCAGGAGCGCTCCGCCATCGTCAGTAACGATAAACTCGTCCTCGGCCTCGCAATAACACACCGCATAGCGATGTGACGAGTCAGAATCTTCGACAATGGCGACGACCTCGAATTCTTGCTCGTCAGTCGCTCCCGATGAAACGCCCGGCGACCTCGTTTCGATGACGATTGTGTCTGCGATTTCAACTCGGTCGGGGCTTGCAGGGCGGCCGTTGTGCGCGTGGTACGTATGTTCGTCCTCCATGGTCGCCTCTCTTCTAGCAGCGCGGTGGACCTTTGACGCGTCTAGTGCAAGTACTTGCGCTCGGCTGCTTGTTGCTCTTCCAGCGTACGGGAGAACTCGTGCCTTCCATTTCCGCGGTAGACGTAGTAGAGATAGTCTACCGTAGCTGGGCGGAAGGCAGCAAGCAAAGATTTGCGCCCGGGGTTGGCAATCGGCGTCGGAGGCAGGCCTACATGCCTGTACGTATTGTACGGACTGTCGAGCGCAAGGTCGCCGTACGAAAGTTGCGTCTTGTGCCGTGGCAGCGCATACTCGATCGTCGCATCAATTTCAAGCGGCATCCCGCGATGCAGACGATTGTAAATGACCGCGGCAATGAGTGCGCGTTCATCATCGACCTTGGCTTCGCGCTCTACCATTGATGCAATGGTGACGATCTGCGGCACGGTGAAGCCGAGGCGATGCGACAGCGACGCGTGATGGGGCGGCAGCTCGCGCACGAATTGTTTTACCATGAGCCCTGCAATCGTCGCGCCGGTTGCGTGGCGCGGCACGAGATACGTATCCGGAAAGAGATAACCTTCTAATCCTCGCGTCCGGGCGCCGTCGATGGACACGCTACCTTCATGCACTGCGAGGAGAAAATACGGCGCCTCGACGAGTCCAAGATGTTCGAGGCGAGCCGCGATCTGTGCTGCCGTAAAACCCTCCGGCACTGTTACCCAAACGGCGGATGGATGACCACCCATCTTCAGCGTCGCAGCTATGTCCGGGATATTCTCATTCGCGGGAAAGGTGTATTCCGCCGCCTGTATTGAGGACGTCAAGTGCTCGGCGCGCAAGTATAGCAGCAAGAGCGTCGATGACGAGACAACGCCTGAACTCTGCAGCTGGGTGACGATATCGTCAATGCTCGCGCCGGGCGCGATGTCGACAGTCGTTGCTGCGGCGGGCAAACGCCGGTCCCCATACAGCGACCACCAGAGATACCCCGCGATCAGAGCCACGATGAGCAGCGCAACACCAAAGACGAGTCGCCCGCGCCGCACTATGGATTCCCCTCCTTGGCGAGGTATGCGTCCAGAATTTCTACCGCAGCAATCTGATCGATCCGGCGTCTGCGTTTGCTGCCTGAGACCGGGATATCTCGCAAGCGCCTGGCGGCGGCCGCCGTTGTGAAGCGCTCGTCCTGGGCAACAACTTCGCCGTCAAAGCGGCGCTGCAGCTCTCGCATGAACGTGCCGGCAAGCTGCGCTGCGGGTCCTGCGGTCCCATTCATGCGAATTGGGTTACCGACGACGATCCGTGTTGCTTTGCGCTCGTGCGCCAATGAAACGATCGCGGCAATGTCCTCCTGACGGTTGGTGTGCGGGATCGTGGTCAGAGGAACCGCGGGCAGACCCGGTGCTTCACAAATGGCGATGCCGATGCGCGCGGCGCCCAAGTCGACCCCTAGAACCGCTCCGTTCATGCTCTGCGCGACGTCGATCTTTGGAGCTTCGTTTGTGGTTCGGCCACGGACAGCGCCTTCGAGCGGCGCCCCATCTGATACTCAACAAACGCCTGGGTAATCCGATGCAAATGGCTTCGCGTGCCGTGGGATTCGATTGCCGCAAGAGGCGTTGCTCGCAGCGCGCGCAGGCGCGCGAACTCTGGAGCGCTCATGCTCAACAAACCGCCCGCAGCCGCGGCCGCTTTAGGATCCATATGCAGCTCGCGCGTGCACGTGTCGCACAAAAGCCCGCACGCTTGCGGCGAAAGATGCGCACGGCCTCCCTTGAGCGGGCGACGCCCGAGCACGGCGCCACAGCGCGCACATGATTCGAACTCCGGCGCAAATCCGAGCGCGCCTAACACCCGCAGATCCATCGCGGTGAGCAACGAGTCGCGATCGACCTTCAGAGCCAACGCAACTTGAAACTCGCAGAGAGCGTCGTACAGTTCGGGAACGGCGAGATCGAGTTCGCTCAGCGCGTCGATGCTTTCCGCGACATATGATGCGGCAGCGAATGCGTCCGGATCCACAAGCTCTTCCCAAATCGACTTTACGGTTTGCACCGACGTGATGACGTCCAAGGACTTACCGGTGTGGAGCATGAGCGCAACGCGGCTGAAAAAATCCAGTCGCGCGCCAAATTTACTTTGGATTTTGCGCACGCCACGGGCGACGGCGCTTTGCTTGCCGCGCTCGCGTGAAAACAGAGTGACGATGCGGTCCGCCTCGCCCAACGCGCGCATGCGAAGCACAACGGCCTCGACTGAATAGGATTTCACGAAGGATTGATACGCTTGGCGGCGTGCCTCTTAGGCTGCGCCGACCTTTTCCTTAGGAGGATTTATCCCTTTTTCCAGGCTTTCGCCCGTAAAGGGCGATGATAGCAGCTCGCCGAGCGACGTCACGCTGTGCGCGCCATCGGGCCGGCAACGAATGACGAGCATCTTAGGCGAGAATTCGCTAAGCACTTGGCGGCACGCGCCGCACGGAAACACACCTTCGTCGTCGACGCCGGCAACCGCAATTGCCGCGATGCTGCGCGCACCCGCCGCGGCGGCAGCGCCGAGCGCCACGCGCTCCGCGCACATCGAAAGGCCGAGTGAGGCATTTTCGACATTTGCTCCGGTAAAAATTCTGCCGTCTGCGGCGAGCAGTGCCGCACCCACGTGAAACTGCGAATAGGGCGCATACGCGTTGAGCCGCGCTTCCCATGCCTTGCTGACTAGTGACTCGATCTGTGTGTCATCCAGTCTGGGCACTGCACACCTCCGTGCTGTCGTTACGCAATCTTGCCTCGTGATGTGAGCTAATGCTGCGCCGGCTGCTCCGCCGCAACGCTCTCATCCGTGTGGTCCGGCCCTGGCGGATTCTTGATGCGTACGGAGAGCAACCTTCTCCCGGCGGTCTTCTCCACAACTAATGTTACCCCGCCGTCGATAACTACACGCTCGCCCGGTACCGGGACACGTCCGAACAGGCCGAATGTGTACCCGCCGATGCTTTCAAAATCTTCCGTCGGCAGATGTAGCCCCAGGCGCTCATTGACATCGTCGATGTCCATACGCGCATCCACGATGTACTCGCCGTCGCCTGCTTGGGTAATTTCCGGAGGCCGGTCGCGCTCTTCTTTGTCATACTCGTCCATGATCTCGCCGACGATCTCTTCGAGCAGGTCCTCCATCGTGACGAGGCCTGCCGTTCCGCCGTATTCATCGACGACGATGGCAACCGAGACCTTCTCAGCCTGCATCTCGCGAAGCAGCTCGTCGACTTTCTTGTTTTCGGGGATCGCCTTGATGGGGCGCATGAGGTTGCGCAGCGGTATATCCAGCTCGCCGCGCGATACCGCGCCGAGCAATTCGCGGTCGTGCACCACGCCGATGATATGATCGATGTTCTCTTCGAAGACCGGCAGTTTCGAATATCCCTCGCGAATGACGATCTCGACGCCCTTACTCACGGGATCGCTTGCGTCTGTGCACATCATATCCGTGCGCGGCGTCATCACCTCGCGGACGACCGTATCGCCGAGCTCAAAGATCGAGTGGATCATCTCCTTTTCCTCTTCTTCAAGCACGCCGTGTTGCTCGCCGACATTGACGAGCGTACGAATATCGTCTTCCGTCACGTACGGACTCAGCGCGCTCGGATCGCCGCCGAAGCGCCGAATAATCCAGGACGTCATGCCGACAAAGGTCCACGTAATGGGACGCAGCACGATAAAGAGCAGCTGGAGCGGGCCGGAGAAACGCTGCGCCCATTTGGCCGCGTCCTGCACGACAACCATTTTGGGGACGATCTCGCCGAAGATCAAGAGCACGACGCTCATAACCAAGGTCGCCGTCAGGATGGGGCGTACCGAAACATATTCGATCGCAACCCAGGTGGCAAGTGATTGGGCGGCGAGCAATACCACCGTGTTGCCAACCAGAATCGTGGTGAGGTAGTGGCTTCGTTCGTCGAGGAGCTTGACGAGTTTGGAGGCTTTGCCGTTACCGTTGCTATTGCGCTGCACGATGCGCAAGCGGCTGAGCGCGAGCAACGAGGCTTCGGAGGCGGCGAAAAAAGCAGCCAGCGCGATGAGGCAGCTAATGCCAGCGATCGCGACAGTTAGATTGGGATGCATGCTAGCGTCGTCACGCTCATATCCTTTTCGCGCTCCACCGCGGTTTTTCCACCTTTTCTTACGTGTGCGGCCGCAGCCAGGCGGCGACTGCTTGGCCGTATAGGAATATGCCAATGACCGCAGCCGCGATGGCGGCAGCGAGTACGGCGGCGGCACCTGCATGTTTGGCGGCACGCGCCAGCGGGTGGGATTCGGGCATGATCAAATCGACAACGTGCTCCAAGCACGTATTGAAAAGCTCAGCGGCAAGCACAAACCCGATGGTCAGCACGAGCGTTATCCATTGCAGTGAGTCGAAATGCAGCATGGCTGCTGCGATAATTGCGATCATTGCAATGCCAAGCTGTATGCGAAAATTAGGTTGTTCGATAAATGCGTGGATGATGCCATCCGCGGCATTGGCAAAGGCGCCGAACAACGAGCGCCTAGGCATGCGACGCGGTGCGCCTTGTCGAGCGGCCGCGCACCTCGCGCAAGAGACGCCGGGTGAGACCGTGCATGCGGGCCGCTTGCGCACGCTCGTGGTGATCGTATCCACATAGGTGCAGCGTGCCGTGGATCAGCAGGCGCGTCAATTCATGCGCAAGCGGGGCCCCGTAGTCGTGTGCTTGACGTTTCGCCGCATCAAGGGAAATGACAACGTCCCCGAACGGCTCCCGAGCTTGCAGGCCATCGCCGAGGGGAAACGCGAGCACGTCAGTCGGTGCGTCCTTGCTCCGGTATTGCCGGTTTAAGGTTTGTATCGCAGCGTCGTTTGTGACGACCACGCTAATGTCACCCGCGACCTGCGGTCCTGCTACGGCCATCGTGCGCAGCACGACATCGCGCAATTGCGCGGCTCTCGGCACGCGCAGACGTGGCGCCCGCCCGTGGCCGCTATTGCGAGATACACGCACGAAAACGCGAGGTCCGTCTGCGGCGTTCACCAGCCGCCGGGCGTGTGGCCAATCGACCGAAAGGCCGCAGGGGGCCCAACGATCGACGCCGCGACAATGAGATTGGCGCCCGTATTTGCCAGTTGTAAAACCGCTAGGCTCGAAGCGGCTTCAGGCGGCGCGGCGGCTGCAGCAGCCTGCGCTGCGGCTTGCGGGGTCCCAGCCACCGCAAGACGATCGAACGCGGTCGTTGCCGACTCGAGGGTCATCAGCGTGCCCGCGGCTTGGAGCACCCAACCCGCCGTGGCCGGGGTGCTTAGTGCGCCCGGCACAATTTGCGGCGAGCTGGGTTGCGCGAGCATTCTGCTCGCTGCGGGAACGCTTGCCGGCGGTGTGCGCGGGGCCTGGGTGAGCACCGTATAACTCGGCGCGGCAAAGGTACCGGAATCCGCACTCGAGACCCCGCCAGCAGTCAGCAGCGCTTGACGCAGGCGCGCAAGCTCAGCCGTGCGAGCAGCTGCAACTCGCGCACGCGCCGCAGTTATTTGATCGGGCGCGGGTGCCGCCTGAAGCGATTGGGTAAGGCGTTGTTGTGCCTGCGCGTCTGCAGAACTTGCCGCGCGTCCGACTGCCTTCCTCAGGGATTTCACAATCGAGGCGATGATGTTGAAAATAACGATCGCCACGACGAAGAACGCGATGGGGTCCATCGCTGCGCGCGTCATAGGCATCGTGCCCACGTGCATAGAGCTTACGAAGCCGTAGGCGGATTTGCCGGTGGCGTCGTTGACGGCGGCGCGCCGCCGGACTGTTGCGCGATGGCGTTGCGCATGTCGGTGTCACTCAGGACGTTTTGCAAGCGGTAGTAATCCATGACCCCGAGATGTCCGTCGCGGAATGCCCCCGCCATTGCGGCCGGTACGAGCGCTTCCGCTTCGACGACCTTCGCCCGCATGGCTTGGGTCTGCGCCTTCATCTCCTGCTCCTGCGCGAGCGCTGCGTACTGACGCTCTGCCGCTTTAGCCTGAGCCACACGCCGGTCCGCCTCTGCTTGCGCCGTCTGTAGGTCGGCGCCGACGTTACGGCCGACGTCGACGTCTGCGATGTCGATCGAAACAATTTCAAACGCCGTGCCTGCATCGAGGCCCTTTGCCAGAACGGTCTTGCTGATGTGGTCGGGGTTCTCCAAAACTTCCTTATAGGTGTCGTCACTGCCGATTGCGGCCACGACGCCCTCACCTACTCGGGCGATCACCGTAGCTTCGCCCGCACCGCCGACGTAGCGGTCGATAGCCGCCCGTACGGTAACGCGCGCCTTGACGTTGAGCTGAATGCCGTCTTTGGCAACGCCCTGGAATATCGGCGTTTCGATAACCTTGGGATTGACGGACATCTGCACTGCTTCTTGCGGGTTTCTGCCGGCGAGGTCGATTGCGCACGCACCTTGCCACGACAGCGGGATCTGAGCTCTCTGCGCTGCGATGAGCGCCAAGGTGACAACATCGATGTGGCCACCGGCGAGGTATTGCGATTGCATGTCGTCGACCGACACGGTGAGCCCCGCTTTACGCGCCATGACGAGCGCGTCAACAATTTCGCCGGGCGGCACGCGCATGAGGCGCATACGCACGAGGCTAAAGATGCCAAGATGCACGCCCGCGGCTTGAGCACGAATCCACTGGCCAAACGGAAAGTAGTAGAGGAACATGAAGAACATGATAATGAGGACGAATGCGATCAGGATGACGAAGAGCGAACCGAATTCCACGAATGTGCTCCTTTAAGCCCGGGTAACGAAGATGTGCACGCCTTCGACTCTCTTGACGCGAATGCGCGTTTGCGACGGGATGAAATCACCATCGGTCTGGACTTGGTAGCGAGTGCCGTTGATGATTGCCACGCCCGCGGGGCGCAGGTACGTTTGCGCAACGCCCTCGGCCCCTTCAAGCCCAAGAACAGGCGCCGCCGCAACATAACCGGCAGAAACCGTCTGAGCACCGGCAAAGGCGAGCCGGCGCAAAAACGCGCTCTCCGGCAGCCAACGCAGCGCCAAGAAGAACAGCGAGATGGAAATGATGAGCGAAAAGCTCGTGGCTATGACCCCGAGCATGAAAGTCCCAAATGCCAGAACGATGCTGGTGAGAATAAGCAAAACGCCCACGAGGCCCGAGATCCCATGTCCGGGCAGCACGTGCAATTCGAAGAGCAGCGCGAGAATGCCGAGCGCAAAGATGACGAGCACGACCCAATTCGAAAACCCGGCGACGATGTGAGCGCCGAAGAACAAGGCAAGCGCGGCAACGCCGATGATGCCCGCGACGAGATGAAGCGTTTGCATCTCAATGAGCAATGCTAAAAAGCCAATAGTCAGCAGCAATCCCGACACGAGCGGATCGGCGACGAACTGCGCAATACGCTCGCCCAACGTCGTCGTCGCAACGCGCAGACGTGGCTGATGGATGCCGGCGAGCGCAAGCGCACCAAGCTCGGTATCTGCGATGCCGTCGATGAAGTGGTATTTCTCTGCGACGGTGGGCGAGAGCGAAAGAATTTGCCCCTTCTTCTTGAGCCCGGGTACGACCACGTCGGGATCCGTCATCGCCGCCGCGATTGTCGGGTTACGGTGATGCGCCTCGGCCAGCGAGACGAATTCGGCATGAATAGCGGAGATCGTTTTCGGCGTGGTGGGAATAGGCTCGGCGGCGCCGATGCTGGAGCCCGGGGCCATATAAATCTTGTCGCAGGCAAGCGCGATGAGCGCGCCGGCAGACCAGGCGCGTTCCTTGACGTATGCAATCGTAGGGATGCCCGAAGACTCCAGTGCGTCGCGAATGTCGTTTGCGTCATCCACGACGCCGCCGTTTGTTTTCAACACGACGAGGATTGCGGTGGCTCCGTTTGATTGGGCCTCTTCGACGAGCCGTTGCACGCGATGCGCCATGCCCGCGTCAATCGTGTTGTCGATGTCGATGACTTGAACAAAGGGGCTCGCCGGCGCAGCGCTGGTCGCGCGCGCGGCGGTCACGGCAACACCGGCAGCAATCATAAGCGCGAAGAACGCGACGCGCAGGTTCACGGCGTCTTCTTTTCAAGAGCGGCACGCACTGCTTCCTGGATAGCTTTGCCGCTCGCCTTGTCTTTGAGGGCGGCCATCGCGGCCTTCATGGCAGCGCCGAACTGAGGATCGGCTCCGAGCGGCGTCAACGCTTCGGTTACCGCCGCCATCAGGGCGGCCGAGTCCATTTCGGCAGGTAAGTACAGCTTAAGGATCTCGCGTTCGCGGGTTTCTTTGTCGACCAAATCTGCCCGGTTGCCGCGCTTGAATTCCGTAATCGAATCCTCGCGCTGTTTCACCTGTTTGCGCATCACGTCGAGCTGCTCTTCATCGCTGAGCTGCCCGTTGCGTTCGATACGCCGATAATTCATCGCGGAAATAGCCATACGGAGCGTCATAAGACGCTCCGTGTCGCGGGCTTTCATAGCGGCTTTCAGGTCGGTGTTGAGCCGCTCCAATATGCTCAGGGTTATGAGCGGCGCTTGCGCGCGGCCGCTGACTTTTTCTTGCGACGCACGCTCGGCTTTTCGTAGTGCTCGTGGCGCCGGGCCTCGGCGAGGACGCCCGACTTCTGGCACATTTTCTTAAAACGCTTGAGGGCGCTTTCGATTGATTCGTTGGCCCCAACTCGCGTTTCCATTGTCTGAGACACCTCCTTCAGCCCCAGACGGCCGGACGTATTAGTCAGCCGCTGTGTATTAAATCTCGTGTGCGAATTGTATTTCGACGGGCGTCTGAGACGGCCCCGCAGCAGGCGGCCTAGCCCGGGGGCCAGGCAAAATGGCGTCCCGAAAGCAGGTGGACGTGAAGGTGGTAAACCGTTTGTCCCGCTGCCGACCCATTGTTAATCACGATACGACAGCCAGCTTCTTTGGGCAGGCCTTCACGCGCTAGTTTTCCCGCCACCGCTAGAAGCCGGCCAAGGAGCGGCTCATCCTTCTCGGATGAAACGTCCAGCAGCGTCTTGTGATGTTCTTTCGGCACGACGAGGATATGAGTCGGCGCAATCGGACGTATATCGGCAAACGCTACGATCTGGTCGTCTTCGTAGAGCAGAGGGCCGCCGACTTTGCCGGAAGCGATGTCGCAAAATAGGCAGGCCTCAGCCATTAACCGTTCCCGGAGAGGATCGACATCGACTGAAACGGCTCCGAATTGTCGGGATTTGGTATATAGCCTGCCACCGTCCGCTTGAACACGATTGGCGGGGCGGTGTGCACGAGCGGCACGGTCGGAGCCTCGTCGTGGACGATCTGCAATGCCTGCAGGTAATAGCGCGCGCGGTCGGATTTGTTCATCGTCCCTTGCGCCGACATCATGAGCCGATGAAAATCCTCGTTCTTCCAAAAACAGACGTTTTGCGCGCCTGGCGGAATAGCACTGTCTTTGTCGAGCAACGAATACAGGAAATTGTCGGGGTCTCCGTTGTCGCCGGTCCAACCGGATAGTGCGAGACTGTGCTCCCCGCGTTCAGTCTTATCGAGATAGGGGCCCCATTCGAATCCTTGGAGCGTGGCGTTAATTCCCACCGCGCGGAGATCGGCCTGGATGGCTTCAGCGACGCGTTGCGGTTCTGAGACGTACGGGCGCGCCAACGTCATGTACCATAGTGTCGTGTTGAAGCCGTGGGGAAAGCCGGCTTGCGCGAGCAGCCTGCGGGCGTCGGCAGGGTTGAACGCATACATCGTCTTGCTCGGATGCGGCCAGACCGCAAGCGGCAAGAAATCTTCGGCAACTCTCGCCGACGGATCGAAGAAATTCTTGACTATGGCGCTGGCATCGATTGCCTCGTTAACCGCGCGGCGCACGAGCACATTGTCAAACGGCGGCTTTTGAGTGTTGATTGCCAGATACAGGAGATTGTTCGGCGGCTGGTGATACACGGAGAGGTTGCGGTCGGATTCGAGGGCTCCGATGTCATCCGGCCGCGGATATTCCCAACCGTCGAGGTCACCTTTTTGCAGTGCGAGCATGCTCGTCGCCGCGTCAGGTATGTCGCGTAAGATAATTGTTTGGATCTTCGGCTTCGCACCCCAATAGCCGGGGTACGCCGTGAGCGTAATGTGATCGTCCTTCTGCCATTCAGTGACTTGATAGGGTCCCGTCCCGATCGGCTGGCGGAAATAATCTTCGCCGGCTTTCTTCATTGCAGTGGGCGACGAGAAACCAAAAGCGGGCATCGCGAGGTTCGCGAGCATCGGCGCCACGGCTCGGGTGAGGTCGAACTCAACCTCGTCTGACGCGAGGACCTTCACGTCCTTGATCGCGCCGGGAAATCCGCCGAATTGGCTCTCGTAATACGAATACTCTAAGTTTCCCTGAAGCAATTTATGCCAAGGGTTATCTCGCAAGCGCCAGCGGTCAAAATTGAACTTCACCGCATCGGCATTGAATGGGGTGTTGTCTTGAAACGTCACGTTATGGCGTAGGTGGAATCTCCACGTCTTGCCGTCCGGGGTTACGGTCCAGGATGTCGCAAGGCAGGGGCTGATCTCAAAGCTGCCGAGATCGTACTGGGTGAGACCCTCCATTGTGACCCGCGACACGTTGAGCGAATTGCCGTCGGTGACAATCGCCGGGTCGAGCCGAACAGCGTCTTTGTTGCGCCCAAAGACTAGCGTATTTGGGCCGCCGGCAGAGGCCCCGCGCGCGCCGTTGCTGCAGCCGCTCAGGCTTAGGGACGACACGGACGCCGCGAGAAGCGCGACGGCAAAGAGCACACGGAGCATTTCCTTCAAACCAAATCACCTCATCTGCCCGCGATCTGAAACGTCCAGGTGTAGTCGAGGGCGTTACCTGCAATATCGGTTCCTTTGACCTCGACTTCCACTGTCTGCGAGCTGAGGTCCGACAAAGGGTAGTAGGATATGAAGTCTCCCGTCCTTGTGGTCCGGGCAGTGACATCGCGCCCGTTAAGGCTCATCTGCAGGGAGTCCGGATTCATCCCTTTGTTTCCGACCGTGAGAAAAGTAGCAAAGATACCCGGGCGCGCGGTGTTGACGCGCGCACCAGCCACCGGCGCCGCGTCTTTCACGCTCGGCGGTGTGGTTACGATATTAAGGAGGTTGGGTGATTCCGCTACCGCCGTTTCGCCGCCATGCGACAAGCGCACGAGGATTGGAGCGTCAATGAGGTTGGTGCCGACAGTTACTACATATTGACCTTCGTAGTGCCCGGCGCGCGCCTCGCGCATCGGCAAGCCGGCGATCACGTCGCTCAAGTCAAACGTTGCACGAGATCCCGGCGTGCCCTCGGCAGCAACGTCGAGCACCGACCCCGCGCGCAATGCGGATGCTGCGTTGTCCCTGATGCTCCTAATCTGCGCAGCACCTCCCGATCCTTGCGCTCCCGGCACAGGCGTGGAGATCGCCGATGCGACAAAGCCGCCGGGGCGGATCGCAACGATATCAAGAACTTTGCCGCTGACGGGATCGGCGCGTATGCTCACTTTATCACCGGGTCGCAGCGAGGCGAAGTTCGCTTCTTTACCGTCGAGCGTCAGGACAACACCCCTTGGATCCGCCGAGATCACCCTGCCGTTTGCGAGCACCATGCTCTGATCTGCGACTGCCGCGACCGTGCCATTGATCGTGGCGAAGATATCGGCCATCGAAATGAGATGGCCGCTGGCATCGAGCGTCACGATCAGCGCATCACCCGGTCGCACTTGCGAAAGTACTCCGTTGCCGCTGACGGCGCCGTGGATATCGCGAAACGCGATCGTCGTGCCGGCTGGTACGGTGATCGTATAATTTGAACCACTGCTGTTGACGAGCAGGGTCGGTGGGTTAGTGTTTGCTGCTACCGACAAGACAGTGCCCGACATCGTCTTTGTCGACGCGAACGCTGGATTTGTCGGGCGACCTGTCGGCGGTTTGTGCAGTGCTGCGACCACTGTTGCAGTGTGGCTTTGCGCGTCATAAGTCACGCGAGCGTCAAAGGCTTGGGCAAGCGCGCGCAGAGGAAGAACGAAGCGCGTCCCATGCAGCTGAGCGGCTGCCGACAGAAGGACGCGTTGGCCGTTGACGGTCGCCCAAGGATCGCCAACGCGCAGAATAACTTGCCGTAACAGCGTGGTGATGGTGATGGTCTTGTCGCGGGTATTGGCTGCGATGTCTGCGCCGAGTACTCGGGCAACCGGCCGCAACGCCACGTATACGGTCTGACCTTCAACATCGACAGCCGTGCCGGCAAGAGTTCTGCCGTTGACGACGACGCTAATCGCCAGCGGCTGCATGCGCGCGTGCGCGGGTGCGTTCAGCGTAATTAGGGCAGCGAAGCACCAAAGTAGGAAACCCGCGCCACAAACTGGTCCTACACGGCGAATCATGTCATTAGCGCCTCACGATACACGTCTGCAGTTGCACGCGCTGTCGCGTCCCACGTAAACATAACTGCTCGCTGCCGGCCCGCTTCGCGAAGCCGCCGTGCGAGCTCAGCATCGGTCAATAGTTTCGCCATGATCGTTCCAAGGGCTGCCGCATCGGTCGGTGGGAAGCTCGTAGCAGCGTCACCGCCGATCTCGAGCAATGCAGGCGTTCGAGCCACAACCGCGGGAGCACCGCTCGCCATCGACTCGAGGACTGAGAGCCCAAAGCCCTCGTACAGCGAAGGCTGCACGCTCGCAACGCAGCCAGCGTAGAGTGAGATGAGATCGTCCACATCGACATGTTGTGTCAGATGGACTTTGCCGCCGGGCTTGTCAGCCCATTGTTGTCGCTCCGATACATCGGAAGGGAGATCGCGGGATGGGTCTTCCGTGATGACGAGATCGCAGGGCTGCTGCACGAACCGATGCCACGCATCGTAGAGCGTTTGCACATTCTTATGCGGACGGTGATTGCCCGCATACAAAAAATAAGGCCGTTCGATGGAAAGACGGCTTCTGATTCGTTCCGCGCGCGCGGTCCGCTCGTCATTACCGAGCACAAACTTCTCCGAAACGCCCAGCGGAATGACCCGCGCTCGACTCGGGTGGACGCCGAGAAATTCGCCCAGATCTGCAACCGTTGCAGCAGCGTCCGTGATCACGGCGCGCGACGATCTTGCTACCGGACCCGCAACGTGACGGTAGTACAACGGCACCTTCCACGAAAAGTACTGAGGGAATCGCAGATGGACGAGATCGTGAATGGTATACACGTGACGATCGCGGGAAAATCGGGGCGCATAGACGCTCATGAAGTGGATGAGATCGGGGCGCCGGTGGTTGAGCTGTTGCGGGTACAGCACTTGCTCTCCGACCGTGCCATTGCTGGCCGTGAACTCGCTGACCACCGCAAGGCTCGCATTCGCGGAGTCCATCGACAAGCTTTCATTGCTGAAGATAATGAACTGCAAATCGGGCGCGAGTCGCGGCAACCTGGCAGCCAGTTCACGGACGTAGACCTTCATCCCGACCGACATCTGGCGCGTGAGGCGAGCATCCAAAGCAATAAGCGGCATCGCTAAGCCGTCTCGCCAGGCGCGGAGGTACGGCCGCGCCTCCAACGCTTTGTGGCAACGACAGCGGGATAGAGCGCGCTGCCGATACTCACATATATCCCACGCCAGTCTTCGATGATTCCGCCTTTTCGCACGAGGTACCATGCAGCCCGCAAGGGCATCTCAAGCCACGCAGCAACCACATGCCCGAAGCTAGCGCGCGCGCCCTGAGCTTCAAGGCCAGTGTAGATGGCGAACTTACGGCGATACTCTTGAACGCTTGCGTACGAAAAATGATCGAGTGGCGCGCCTAGCTGCTGGCAATCCCCGGACACCTGCCAGGCTTCATGCACGGCGGCGTCGCCGCTGCCGCGGGCCGTAATGGTTGCTTGGCCGGTCCGGAAAAGCCGCACGAGTCGATCGGGCCACCAGCCGCCGCTGCGGATCCAGCGGCCGCAAAAATGATTGCGCCGCGCCACGGAATATCCGCCCGTCGTGTCGAGCGGCGCTAGCTGTTCGATCTCGAGCGCCAGCTCGGGCGTGACGCGTTCGTCGGCATCGAGCATGAACGTCCAGGGCGTCTGTACATGAGACGCCGCATCTTCGCGCGCTCGCACGTATCCGGCCCATGGACCTTGAAGAACGAGCGCTCCGAAGGATCGAGCCAGCTCGACCGTGGCGTCATCAGAAAACGCATCGTACACGAGCACGGCGGACTGCGCCGGCAGCGAACGTAAGCAGGCCGCGATGTTCGCGGCCTCGTTCTTCGTTAAGACGACGTATGTGATGTCGGCGTTGTGCACGCCGAGTTCTCGCGCAGGCTACGCGCTGCGTTCGCGCGTGAGCTGGCGACCGCTTTCGCGTGCGTGCGCATACGCGATGCAGGCCTCGATGAAACCCGCATAGAGAGGCGAAGGCCTCGTTGGGCGTGATTTAAATTCGGGGTGCGCCTGGGTACCGAGGAACCAGGGATGCGAAGGCAACTCGATGATCTCAACCAGATCGGCCGCGCGGTAGTGACCTGAGAACACCACGCCTTTGCGCTCGAACGTTTCTTTGTAGGCATTGTTGAATTCGAAGCGGTGCCGATGCCGTTCGGAAATTTCGGTCTGCCCGTATGTTTTATGCGCGAGCGTTCCGGGCGCGAGCGTGCAGGGGTACGCTCCCAAGCGCATCGTCCCGCCCATCACCTGCAAGTTGCGCTGATTTTCCATGAAGTCGATAACAGGATGCGGCGTTTCGGGTTCGACCTCACGCGTGTGCGCGTTCTCAAGCCCGCAAACGTTGCGCGCGAACTCGACGCACGCCAACTGCATACCATAGCAAATGCCGAGAAACGGTACGTTGTTCTCGCGCCCGTAACGGATAGCCATGAGTTTGCCTTTGATGCCTCGCGCTCCGAACCCGGGCGCAACGAGGATGCCGTTAATGTCAGTCAGCGCCTCAAGCCCGCGCTCCTCCAGCACTTCGGAATCCATGCGCACCACCTCCACGGCGGTATTTTGTGCGACGCCCGCGTGATAGAGCGCCTCGTTGATTGAGATATACGCATCTTTGAGCTCGACATACTTACCGACCAGTGCGACGCGCACTGTTTCTTTCGGGCGCGCGATGTTTCGCACCATGGAGCGCCAATCTTCGAGATCGAGCGCGCGATCGTCGAACTTGAACTTCTGGCAGACGAGTTCTGCAAGGCCCTCGGCCTCGAGGTTGAGCGGCACCTGGTAAATGCTTTGTGCGTCGCGGCTCTGCACGACGGCCGAGCGCTTAACGTCGCAGAAAAGCGCGATCTTCTCCTTAATGTCCTGGGTCAACGGGTATTCAGCGCGGCAGATAATGGCGTCGGGAGAGATACCGATAGCGCGCAATTCGCGAACGGAGTGCTGGGTCGGCTTGGTCTTCAGCTCGTCAGGAGCGCCGAGGTGCGGCACGAGCGTCAGGTGGATGTACATAACGTGGTCTTCACCGACGTCGTGTCGGAACTGGCGGATGGCTTCAAGAAAGGGCAATGACTCTATGTCGCCGACCGTGCCGCCGACTTCAATGATGCACACGTCGGCTCTGCTCGCCAGCGCGACCTGTTTTATGCGGTCCTTTATCTCGTTTGTGATGTGCGGTATGACCTGGACCGTGCCGCCGAGATACGCACCGCGCCGCTCTTGCTCGATAACCGACCCGTAGATCTGGCCGGTCGTCACGTTGTGAAGCTTGGTTAGACTCTCGTCGATAAAGCGTTCGTAGTGGCCCAGATCGAGGTCGGTCTCCGCCCCGTCTTCGGTCACGAAAACCTCGCCGTGCTGATACGGATTCATGGTACCGGCGTCGGTATTAATGTAGGGATCGAGCTTTTGAATGCTGACCGAGACGCCGCGGGCCTTGAGCAGCCGGCCGAGCGATGCGGCCGCAATGCCTTTACCCAGTGACGACACGACGCCGCCCGTGAAAAAGATAAAATCGCTCATGCTATAGTCGCCGAAATGACGAGATTCATGTACTTCAAGGTTCGCAGCGTCTGAAGTGACTCCTCTCGACCCCCTGACGAAGGTCGACGCTACGTGCTTTCGAGCCAATCCTGCGGCTGGTAGAAAGCCATCGCTTGCGCCTCGGGGCTGCCGGCTTGCGGCTCGTACGCGTACGTCCACCGAGCGAGCGGCGGCAGTGACATCAAAATGGATTCAGCCCGTCCGCCCGTGGCGAGGCCGAAGCTTGTTCCCCGATCGTAGACCAAATTAAATTCTACATATCTTCCGCGCCGATGGAGTTGGAATTGGCGTTCTCGCTCGCCGTGCGGTTGGGCACGGCGGCGCTGCACGATGGGAAGGTACGGCGCGAGCACATTGCGGCAGCAGTCCGTGACGAAGGCGAACGTCTTTTCAAGGTCGCCGCGCAGATTATCGAAAAAAATGCCCCCGGCGCCGCGCGACTCGCCGCGATGCGGAATATAAAAGTATTCATCGCACCATGCTTTAAAGCGCGGGTAGAATGCAGGGTCGTGCCGGTCGCACGTCTTCTTCCATTCTTGATGAAAGCCGACGACGTCCTCGCGCCGAGGATAGTACGGCGTGAGGTCGCTGCCGCCGCCGAACCAAGCGTCGGCGCCTCTCGTCAGATATCGAAAGTTCGCGTGCATTGTCGGCACCATGGGGCTCCACGGGTGAAGCACTATTGAGATGCCCGTCGCGTAGAATTTACGCTCTTGGCCGCCCCCGAGCTTGCGCAGCGCTTCATCGTCGAGCGTGCCCCACACCGTCGACGTGTTGACACCGGCTTTTTCAAAGAGCGCGCCTTGTGCAAGTATCGCTGTCAGTCCACCGCCGCCGCCGGCTCGCTCCCAGCGATCCATGCCGAACTGGGCCGCGCCGTCCAACCCGCTTAACTCTTCGCAGACGAGTGACTGCGACGTTTCGAAGAGCTGCCTGGCCCGCTCACCGACCGGACTACTTTGGCTGCTCATGGCGAAACGATAGACCTGCTGATCACCATGCGCTCCAAGCCTGCGGCGTCCTTTTTGATCTCCGTTTGAGCGCTCGTGAATGTCGCGGCCACAAGAGAACGCAGCGGATCCGCACTGCGCGGTGCGCACTCGAAGTAGAGTGCGCTGCCCGAGCGCACGCGTTCAGGAAGCTGGTCGACCAACCGGCGATATACGTCCAGCCCGTCGGGGCCTCCCAGGAGCGCTTGCGCGGGTTCGTGGTCGCGTACGCCCGCTTCGAGTTCAGCGAGATTGTCCGTGCCGACATAGGGCAAGTTCGCGATGACGACATCGAAGCGAGCGTCGTCTGGAAACTGCGTGAAAAGATTGCTCTGCACGAGCGTCACTTGTTCGGCAAACCCTAGTTCGTTCACGTTATGAGCCGCAAGTTCCAATGCTTCTGCGCTGATATCGCTTGCCGTAATGTGTGCTCGCGGTATGAGATGGGCGAGTGCGCACGCTATTGCTCCGCTCCCCGTTCCAATTTCGGCAATAGCCGGAGCGTGCCCAGCCCAGTCATCGACACACGCCAACACGAGTTCTTCAGTCTCCTGTCTCGGTACGAGCGCTCGCCTGTCGACCGCGATCTCAAGTCCGCAAAATGCTTTGCGTCCAATGATGTAGGCTACCGGTTCACCGCGGGCCCGCCGTTCGGCAAGCTCAAAGAGGCGGCTTCGCCTGCGCGTGTCAATCGAGGTATCGCCGTATGCGATGACCGCTGAAGCATCTAAGCCCGTGACATACTGCGCGAGCAAGCGCGCGTCCAGCCACGGAGTGCGTGAGACGCTGCGCAAGCGGTCGCGGCAAGCCTCGATCGCTTCGGCGATCGTTCGGGGATTAGGCGACCGCATCGCCGGCGAGACGCTTGCGCTCCTCATCGGCGAGGAGTGCGTCGACGACGTTGTCGAGGTTGCCGTCGAGGACGCCCTTCAGATTTCCCGTTGAGAAGCTGATGCGGTGATCGGTGAGTCGGTCTTGCGGAAAGTTGTACGTCCTGATCTTCTCGCTACGATCGCCTGTGCCGACTTGCGCGCGCCGGGCAGAAGCTGCCGCCTCTTCCTGCTCGCGCAGCTTTGCTTCGTAGAGATGCGCCCGAAGCAACTGCATAGCGCGTTCCCTGTTTTGGAGCTGCGATCGTTCCTCTTGGCACGCGACCATTATCCCGGTTGGCCGATGCGTGATGCGCACAGCGGATTCTGTTTTGTTGACGTGCTGGCCGCCTGCGCCCTGAGCGCGGTAGGTGTCGACTTCCAAATCGGCGGGATTGATCTCGATTTCGACTGCATCGATTTCGGGCATCACGGCAACGGTGGCGGTCGACGTATGGATGCGGCCGCTCGCTTCAGTTGCCGGAACTCGCTGCACGCGATGAACGCCGCTCTCATGTTTAAATAGCCGGTAGGCGCCTTTGCCCTTGACGCCGACGACGGCTTCCTTGAATCCGCCGGCTTGTGATTCCGACGTGCTGATGAGTTCGGTCTTGAGCTTGTGGGCGTCGGCAAACTTCATGTACATGCGAAGCAGATCGCCTGCGAACAGTGCCGCTTCGTCGCCACCCGTGCCCGCGCGGATTTCAACAAAGATATCCTTATCATCATTGGGATCTTTCGGGACGAGCAACTTCTTGAGGTGCTCTACGCCGATTGCGACCTCGGCGCGCAGACGCTGCACCTCGCCGCGCGCAAGCTCTGCCAGCTCCGGGTCGCTCTCGCGAAGCAGCGATTCGGCAGATGAGAGTTCGACCTCCAGCTCACGCTGATGCTGATGGGCGCGCACGAGCGGCTCGAGCGTCGCGCGCTCGACGTTCAGCTGCTTTGCAACCTTCGGGTCGTACGCCGTACCCATGCCGGCGAGTTTTGCCTCAATCTCAGCAAAGCGTGCGTCGACCGCGCTCAGGCGGGATTCGATCGAGGCGGTTTGGTCTGTGGTTGCCATGATGAAGACGTAACGAGCGAGTCCTCACAGGCGCTCGCGCGCGACTTACTCAGCCGTTTCCGCTTCAGGCGCCGCAGCCGGCGCTTCGGTTTCACTTGCGGCTTCAGCGGTCTTGACTTTGGGCTTTCTTGCTCGGGGTTTCGCTGCTTTTTTTGGCTTCGTCGCCTTCGCAGGCGCTTCCGGCGCAGCTTCTTGGACAGGAGCTTGCGCCGCTGCTGCCGCTGCCTTCGCAGCGGATTCGCGTGCTGCAGCTTGCGCGATTTCCTCGGCTGCCTTCGCGGCCGCTTTCGCCTCCGCCTCAGCCTTGGCTTTTTCAGCCTTTGCCGTGTCCTTCTGTGATTTCTTGCTGGTGACCGTGCCGTACTTTGTCATGAACTTCTCGACCCGTCCTTCAGTATCGACAAACTTCTGATTGCCGGTAAAGAATGGATGGCAGGCCGAGCAAATCTCGACGTGCAGCTTTTCGCGCGTTGAACCCGTGGTGAACGTGTGGCCGCACGAGCACACCACTGTGGCTTCAAACCACTTCGGGTGAATTTTCTCTTTCAATTAAATGCCTCTCATGGTCGCTGCCCGGCTAGTGCTTTGGCGACAATTGTCCCGCATCCAGCCACGTGCGCCGAACGACAGTATATCATACGCTTCAATGGAGGGTCCAGATTGCGCCGCGATATATGGCGAATTTCCGGGTCCGGTTCAACCGCTCTTAGCGCCCGAGCATGCGTCGCAATAGCTTTGTGCTGATCTCGAGGGTCACAGGCGATCCGCGAACGACAGCCAGGACTCGACTGTCATACGATTGATTCTGGAACAGAGAATCTGCATGCACGCGAACGCCGGTGACGTCTATATTGAAGGTGACCGTTCCGGACCCCGTCACAGCTGCCGGGAACGCGGCTTGGGCGGCGCTGGTCAGCCCATCGACGTCAAGATCCATGATTTTCGCATCGCACGCTGATAGATTGCGACTCACAAACCAGCCCCCCAAGACAGCTCCGAGGGAAAAGGCCAGCCAGAGGCTGACAAGACGAATAACAAGCGTGCGGCGCATTTTCCGGCTCTCCACATAGCGAGTACTTACGGAGAAAGAGCTTTCGCGGCCGCCGCAGCCTGCCTCCCTAGACGAATGAGCAGCGCGCGGGGAAGTAACGCCGCAATGGGCCACAGCCGGCTCGTCCGGAAGCCCGAGGAGGTGCGAAATGGCTTTTATTCCGCTGGCGGCAGGCACGATTTTCCAAATGATCACGCAACACGGAGTTGATGCAGCCCAACAAGCGATGATCAGTATGGATGAAACCCACCAGCTCATGCTCCAGGCCAGGGAGCTGCAACATCAAGAAGCCATGGACGACCGCAGCGAAGTTTTCAACGAGGCGGTGCAAGAGCGCTCGGAACGCATGCGTGAGCGGGAACTGCTCATGGATCTCGATATGTCCGATCGCAAGATCGACGACAAGATCACCAAGGAATGGCTCGGCCTCATTCGCGGCCAGTAAACCTAGGTTGTGACGCGGACGCGAGCTGCAACTCGCGCCCGCTATCTTCTACCGGAGCTGGCTCTCGAAGAAAACGAACGTGTCCGTTCCCTGCTCGACCTCTTGGTCGAATGAGTTTCCGATGCCATGGCCTTGGCCCGAACGCTGAATGAGCAAAATAGGGTACGGGCCGGAAGCGTCAGCCTGGAGTCGAGCGATCATTTTTCGAGAGTTGTACGGCTCGACCCGAGGATCGTTCTCTCCGGTCGTCATCAGAATTGCTGGATATTTGCGGCCACGGACCACGTGGTGATATGGCGATTGCGCGAGCATCCACGGGAACTGAGCCGGATCCTTGACCGTGCCGAACTCCGGCGTATTGTAGGCGCCGTTCGGCGTGAGTTCTACTCTGAGCAAATCATAGATACCAACCTCGGAGACGACGGCGCGGTAAAGGTTTGGGTTGCGCGTCAAAGCCAGTCCCATGAGAAAACCTCCAGCGCTGCCGCCGATGATGCCGATGTGCCGCGCGTTCCCGTACCCGTGAGATCCGAGCCAGATCGCGCATGCTGCCACATCGTCGCTTGAAACGGTTTTCGTGGCATGCTGCGCAGCGAGATGCCACGCCTCGCCATATTCTCCGCCTCCGCGTATCATAGCCTGTGCGAACACGCCTCCACGCTCGAACCACGCGAGATTGGTCGGATTAAAGAATGGTGACGAAATGACTCCATATGCGCCGTATGCCGTGAGAATCGTCGGTGCAGTTCCATCGGTCTTCACGTTTTTCGCGTGCACGATTTCGAGCGGGATCTTAACTTTGCCATCGAGTGACGGTACAAAAACGCGTTCGGCGACAATGTTCGAGAAGTCACCCGGTGAGGTGACCGCGATCCCCGTCGGGGAGAGAGTGTTGTTTGCCGTGTTGTAGGCGAGCCACTTATCCGGGGTCGTATAATTCTCGTATCCCACGATCACGGCGCCGCTCTTCAGATCACCCGCGAGTGCCGAGATCGTCGAGATCTTCGGTATAGGCAGCGTGGCGTGTGGCGTTCCGTCGGACGCAAAGAGCCGCGCGCTGCCGTCGCCTCCGTCGACGTCCAACGTTATGAAGCCGCCGGGAACCTCTTCAAGCCCCTGAATGACGACGCTACTCGCTGGAACTACGACTTTACCGGTTGCGAACGTTTGCCCGGGTGCTATGGCAACGATATCGGCACGAGAATCGCGCTTCTTAGAGATCACATAAAGTGTGTTGCCGACAAACCGTCCGCCCAGCTCTGCACTGGAGCCGATTGCGTCATCGGGGCTGGCCACGAGAGTGAAGTCCCCGCTGCCATGGCGCAGATACACGGATGCGTGCACGCCATCGCCATCGGTCTCGAACGCGGCAATGTCCTTACCATCCAAAGACGACGTGAGCGCGTATTCGGCACGCAGCGACAGGCCTTTCCCAAAAACGTATGTGTCTGTTGAGGGGTCCGTGCCGAGAGCGTGATGCCATACTAGAATTCCGCCCGTTGCATACGTTCCATCGGCGTTCTTAGGGAAAAGCGTGTGAATGAGTCCCTGCGAGTCGCCATCCCATGCGAGAGCGGTCGGACTTGTGCCGCCTCCGACGTGCGGTATTTCGTCAGGCAATATTTTCCCGGTTACTGCGTCGACAAAATGCAGTGTTTCGTTTTCGCTTCCGCCGAGCTGGGTCGTAAAGGCGACTTTGGAGCCGTCAGGCGCAGGCATATAGGTCTCGATGGCAGGTGGTGCGTTTCCGGCCGCCGTCGCTTGCGGGTCGAACAACACCCGCTCAGTACCCTGCAGGCCGTCGCGTACAACGAGTTGCGCCTGTGGTTGTGGCGGCGTTTCACGAAGATAAAAATATCTGCCGGCGCGGATGACCAAACCAAACCGCTCCGTTGAAGTTCGGCTAAGCTCGGCGATACGCCGCCGGTATGCGTCGTAGGTGGGTTGTCCGTGCAAGTATGACGTTGCGAGCTTGCTCTGGGCAGCTGCCCACGCGATAACTGCTGGGTCGTTGCCGTTCTCCAGCCAGCGGTACGGATCGGATACTTTGTGTCCAAAGTATGTATCTGTCACGACGCTGACGCGGGTGTGCGGGTACGAAAGGCGCTGTAAGGGAGCTGCGCTCAGCGACGTTGCGGCAACCAGGGTTGCACACGCTATAAGGATGAGTTTAAAATCGCGACTCAGAGAGAACGACATTGGAAAGGCCTCCCAGACGATGAACCTGAGTAAAGAATTGTCACTCGAATAGCCGAAGGTTGACGACTGAACCGCTGGCAGTGCGAGGCTTCCGCAGGCGGTTGTTGGCTGCCTTCGTCTGCAGGTAAGAGAGGGCGGCCTTATGGAGACCGCCCTTTCGCTTGACCGTTGTATGCCGTCACGGGCCTCGGCGAATCAGAAGAAGCATCCGTGTGCAGAATTCGAGTACTCGGGTTGAATCACGTACTTGTGGCCGTTGAGCGTCTCAAGCGCGCGGAGAGAGTTACAGACGTCGCCGATCTCCATACCGAAGGTGCTGTTGAACCATCCGGTGTTCGGATCGGGGTCGGAAATCGATTCCGCAGTTTCGTGAGACAAGGTGGTTGCCGTGCTGTCGATGGGAGACACATTAGGGAGCCCGCTCAAGCCGAAATCACCGCAGCCGGCTACGTCCTGATAGGGCATGATCGAGTAGATCACGTGCCCGATATCCGTGTAGGTGAGGCTTCCATGATAGGCGCAGAAGACGAAGGTGGGTGGACCAATGTCGGGTGCGTAGCAAGGACCGAAATCAAAGCACGTGTCCAAACCTTTCGCGAGGAACACGTGGTATTGGTGCCCGTAACCCGTACCGCCGAGCTTAGCCGCAGCATGGATCACGTTGAAGAGATCATCCTGCGAAATCATGTTCGTGAATGTCGCCACCGACGCGGTGAACGATGTTCCAACCGGGAACTTGCCGGCAGAGGTAACTCCGTCGTATTGGTTGAGAACGCTAATGAATGTGCTCAGGTTATAGTTGGATTGGAATGTGGTTGGGGTTCCGACTGCCGCCGACGTTGTGTTAACGAAAATGTCATTTTGGGTTGTGGCTGTTAATACTTTTCCCGAGCCCTTTGTCATATCCAATGGAAACACGACGCCAAGCGGTTTTGACAACGTGCCTGGGGGCAGCACTGGCGTCATGTGGTAGCGAAAATCGGAAAAGCTGCTTCTATTCGCAAGCATTGCGTTCGTGATCGGAACGCCATCTGGGGTGTTGGCCAAGTTTGAAGTTTGGGGCAACTGCGTAATCGATGTACCACCACCGCAGCCGAAAGCTACGCTGCAGGCGATCGCTATCGCAATGGTGGGCGCCAATAGACGAAAGGACCTTGTCACGCGCTTCATCTATCTAACTCCTTTGAAAACACTGAAACTGCCGCTTCGGAAGGTGCGCGAAGCACACGTTCATAGGCGAACGAGCGCGTTACAAATATAGCTTCCAGCGCGGCAAGAACCTAACGGCTCCGTTGCAATTGTAGCGACTGCAGACCCGTGGTGCTATCCGACCTTGGTCCCCTAAGCGCACATTCACACGCTGCAATACACTTTTCTGCTGGTGGGCGATCGAGGACTCGAACCTCGGACCTCATCCTTATCAGGGATGCGCTCTAACCACCTGAGCTAATCGCCCGCGCTGCCCGTGAAATCAAGAACGCTTCTGAAGGGATGGGTTCTATGATTACGCGAGTGAAGGGTTCTTTAGCTGTGTCCTCGGTCTCCGACCACCAGGTCCCGGTCCTTGCCCAAGCCATTACGGCCTTCCTACTTGATCGTCGGATCGCTGGCGCGACAGACGCCACGATCTATACCTACCGGCTTCAGCTAAATGCATTTCTTAATTGGTGCGGGTCGGCTGGAATCGACGTAACTGATTTGAGCACAGATCATCTCCGGTTGTACCTGGCCGCGCGCCAGCAGTCGTCGCAAAGCGCTTTGTTTGAAGCAGCGCGACGACTCAAGACCTTCTTCCATTGGTGTGCCCAGGAAGGCATTTGCTCAGATATAGCCTTAGTCATCAGACGCCCAAAACTACAAGAGAAGGTAGTTGAATCACTTTCCATTGCTCAAGTCAGAGCCATGCTAGCGCTATGCCGAGGCGATTCATTTGTGAACCGACGCGACGAAGCTCTCGTACGACTTCTGATCGACTCGGGGGTACGGATAAGCGAGGCGCTCGCATTAGGGACCAAGGATGTAGACCTGGAAAATCAGCGTGTGTTCGTCCGACACGGAAAGGGTCAAAAGCAACGAATCGTTCCGGCCGGTTTACGTACCGTGAAGGCCATTTTGAGGTACCTACAAGCCAGAGACCGTTTGACTCCGAGCAATGACCTTCTCTTTTTGGTCGATAGCGGACAACCAATGACTCGAAGGCATGCGCATCAGCAACTAAACCGGATCGCAAAGCGAGCTGGAATCGAAGAACCCGTTGGGCCGCATCGCTTCAGGCACACCTGCGCTCTGTGGTTCCTGCGGCGTGGCGGCGATGCACTCTCTTTGCAGAAACTGCTCGGGCATAATTCGCTTGAGATGACCAAACGTTACGTCGTGATGACCGAAAGCGATGTTAGTGCAGCCCACGCCAAGTTTGCACCTGGCGATTTGGTCTAAACGTCTATCTTAGGGAACGCACGGAGCCATGTAACCACTCCATGACTCCTGTCATCCTGGGTTACAAAAGAACCGCAACAATAGCAACATGAGGAACAAGAAACAAGTTGCTACCGATTGCGCTAGCTTTGAGTCGGCATTTTTTAGTTCCAGTTTGTCCCGTTGGCGGGTAACAAAAGCATAGTGTCGAATAGTATAAGGATGGACATAACTCAAATAACCGGCTCCGAAATCGGGCGCGATACCGAATTCGTAACCGCAGCAGAAGCCGCCAAAATTCTTCGCGTGACCAGATTTTCAATCTACCGCATGGTATGGCGCGGCGACGTTCCAGCTTATCGCATCGGACGTACTCGCCAGATACGATTTAAGCTCTCCGAGATTCTGACACTAGTTAAGGCGTCTCAAACCTCGGGTGACGCGTTGGCATCGTAGCTCCGGTGCTGAGTTGAGTTCAAAATTCACTGAAAGCAAAAAGGAACGCGATTGCAATAGCAGTCGCGCATGAACTACCAATGTTAAATATTAAACACAACACCTTTGACGACCTACCAAACCACTGGCGTCGTCTCGCCTGGGTGACGTGGCCCAAAGCCGAATGGATAAAAGGTGAAGGACGATACGCTTACCCGTGTCCCTGCAAGCCAGGCTTGACCATTACTCTCTGGGAGGACCGCGCTTCTGCAGAAAACGCTTGGACTCACCGTTATTGCTGCGAAGAGCAGCCTCAGACAGGCGAAATCGAAGCCGACGGCTCCAACGACTGTGTCATGTTCAGTGCGGCAGAATTAGAACGCATGAAGCTTCCAGAACCGGAACGTATTAAGCATGAAGTCATCGACTTGCAGCAAGTCCTCGAAGCACAGCCTGAGTTGTTAGGAACGGCTGCGGCTGTCGAACGGTTTGAGGATGAGGTTGCCCAGGCTCGCTCGGACGCGTGGTTTCAACGTTACGGCCAGGTATGCGACAGAGCCCGTTCGATGAAGTTCCGAGACGCGGTTGACCTGCTCACTGCAGATTATGAAGCCCCGACGTTCTTAGTGGATCACTTGATTCCAGACCAAGGGATAACACTCCTAACAGGCGATGTTGGCAGTGGAAAGACTGCATTTGCATTGCATCTGGCCTGCGCATTGGCGACTGGCTCGGATGTTGCAGGGGAGTTCTCATCTCATAATGAGTTGCAACGGCCGGTGTTGTATTTGAACGGCGAAATGAGCACAAACGATGTACGACGCTATTTGCAACAGACTCTGTCCGGCCTAGGCGTTTCGCTCGCTAGGGGGCGGTTGCGATTTCACGGCTATGACGCCCTTGCACCATTCGGTTTTGGCATCAGGCCTGACTGGCGGTCGGATGCTCTAGGTGCCGTTCTTGAACTAGACCGCCCCTCGCTAGTTATTCTCGATTCACTGCGCGCTCTGGCGGACATGGACGAGAATAGCGCTGAAGAGGTGCGAAAGTTCTTCTCGTGGCTTCGAGCACTGGCGGTCAAGTACGATTGTTCGTTTTTGGTCGTCCATCATCTGCGTAAGATGAGCGTCGTGTCCAATAGCTCACGGGAGAGAGTCTCGGGATCGCGAGACCTCCTTGCATGTTGCGATGTCCACGTAGCTGTAACTTCTCGTAGCGGTGCTCCCATGCACCAATTGGAGATTGAGAAAACCCGAGTGCCAGCTGCTGGAATCGGTCAAGGTGCGAAGTGGGCTATTGAGACAAAGCTGGTAGTTGAGTCCGGATCGGCCGCCCCACCAAAATCCATATTCATCGCTAGAGCGGCCTCAGAGGGGGGCGCTGTCAGATTGGATGCTGTCGCTGAAGCAAAGGTGACGCTTTCACAATCGCTTCAATCCGATGGGCCACAGACACGGTACGAGCTTAAGGCTGATTCGGGTAGCCGAAAGCGCGCCTTTGATTGGCTTTTGCGGGCCGGAGACGTCTCTGAAGTTGGCAAGAAGGGGCGGGCCAAACTTTATGACTGCAAGCCCGCTGTAAATTCCGCCGCATGAGGGTCGTTGGTTCAGGTCAACCTCAACCGTGTTTGAACTAGTTATTCAGAGCCTTACGCTGCTTGAATTTGAAGCGGGTCAAGGGTGGAGAACTGGTGTTGTGCCGCAAGGGCCAAGGAGCAACCGCGCGCTCCAAAAGCGCGGTTTGCTAGCCCTTTGAGTTGGGTCAAATCTTACTATATAGGGAAGTTGACCCGTGACCTTGCTAGGCTGTCGCACCTGTCCTTGGACGCCGTTCATTTACAATGACAAGGGCAGCACCGACAAGCAGCACTATCGCTACCTCAAGCTGCGCGGTCAGACGCCACCTGTCACAATACGGCTTCTTCTGTTCGTTTGAGTAGCCGTTTGAGCTGTAGGTATTCTCCGTTATGTTCGTCACCTTAACGCCCGACGGCAGAGTGATCGTTTGATCTTTGTGATGGGTTTCGACGGCAGCGACGGCCTCGACTGCAGCGCATCCTTGATAGTCAACGACGATGTTATGTTCATTTACGAGCTTGAGATATACCACGATCAGCGCAATCGCGAGTGCGCAAGCGATTACGACTCGACCCGCTACTCTATCCATGACTCATTTCGACTTGCTTTCTTGAACCGCGCCGAAGTGGAGTAGGCATCTCCGCCCTTTGACGGTCGCGAACGAGCTGCGCACGACGACGGCATGGGACGGAGCAGTATCTCGCAGACTTGCGGAACCTCGTTTCCAGGTGGCCGCATTGCCAACACTTAACGTAGACGCTATTTTTTGGGCGCAGACGCATTCCTCGATTTGGGGCTTGGCACGAAGAGGGCAGGCTGAGCCACGCCTCACCTGGTGAGAAGCGGCCGAACTGGTCCCGTCCCTCATGCGGACTTGGAGCGTGGAGCTTCTTTAGGTGCGCTTCCCAACGGGCCCCCTCGCAGGATGGTGAGTTCACGCCAAGGCGGCGACGGTAGCCCCGGAGATACTTCTCGCTGGGCGCAAAATAAATCGACATAGCAATGTATTCGCCAAGTTCGCTATAAGCCATTGAAAATGCAGGCCGGGGAAAGGCTGAACTCTGGCTTGTCAGACTGTTAACTCTTGGGGATGTACCTCTTCTGATATCTTTTGAACTCTTGCATAATCATAAATGTAGCGACGTACTTAGTTCCATAGTAAATAGCTGTAAAACCAAGAAGCAAGATGAGCCACACTAGTAGGTTATACAGCCACGATGAAGGTCCGAAAAGCCAAGTTGATGCCAAGACAGTAGCTATCACCCGCACTGGATGTTCGGATTCCATCCACAGAATTTCGGCTTCCCACAATGAGTGTTTTGCTTTTTCTGATTCTCCGCACGAGTGTTGCTGAGCCGCAATCGCCTCGTAATCTCTCGCTTCGCGGGCTTCGTTTCCAAAGGAGCGATCAATGGAAAGGCGGCTTTGAAGGAGTTCAGTCGAATCGCTATTGCAACCAAGACTTTCGATGGGTTGGAACGGGAAAAAGAAGACACCGAGAAACCATATAACCACGAAAAGTGTAATCCAACCCGCCCAATGCGCCGCCCTCTCTCCGTCTTCAAGCTCGGGCTTGTGCGCCGCAACCTTTCTTATCGCTGAAATTGCGAGCAGCACGAGCACGGCTATCCAAACAATCGGAAGTTGGATGACATAGCCCGCGAGCCCGTATGCACCAAAGATTAGAAGAGCAACCGGCAGGCCCAACAATATCAGCAGGGCCATGCGAGCTAGTAGCCCAGCCAGTTCGAGAACGTCCTTTGCGGTCACTGGGCTTCGTTTGCTCAAATTTGCTTTCGCCGTTTCGCGCGTAATTTTCGTTTTACAGCTCGCACACTAAGCCCATGGGACCCGTTTCTTACTCCGCCACCGCAGTTGGGGGATGCCCCCCTTTAACCTGGTATCACATCAGCAATGAACTACGTTGAAGAAAGTCAGCGATTGGAATCGTGGCGCGATCTGCTATACTGTGTGTGAAGGGTTCTTTTGATGTCACGCGGTGAACGAGAGAGGCTCGTAAGCCTTACGCGATAAGAGATGGTGGGCGATCGAGGACTCGAACCTCGGACCTCATCCTTATCAGGGATGCGCTCTAACCACCTGAGCTAATCGCCCGCAAATCGTTCTTTTGATTCCCGCCCCATGACGCCTTCCGCTCTCGACCG
>Ga0207416_1001486_pt1 | contig 30601 bp, 24 predicted proteins | sample PaiPotPPM11metaG_FD_184107 | JGI IMG/M metagenome (GOLD analysis project Ga0207416, IMG submission 184107) | Iron sulfur acid spring bacterial and archeal communities from Banff, Canada, to study Microbial Dark Matter (Phase II) - Paint Pots PPM... ... | reverse complement strand
GGAGCGGAGGGCACAGTGGCGGACCAGCCTCCAGCGGCGGAACCGGGGAGCGGAGAAGTCGGCGTCATCGGCCTGGGAACGATGGGCGGGCAGATCGCCGCGCATTTGCTCGCGGCAGGGTACCAGGTGGTGGGACGGGACGTAGCGAAAGAACGTGGCCGCGCGCTGGCGGCGCTCGGCGGGGCCGGGGCCGGATCGGCGGCAGAGGTAGCGGCCCGGGGGGATACCGTCATCGTGTCGCTGCCCTCGGTGCGGGCATTCGAGGATGTCATACGGGGACCGGGAGGCATCGCTGAAGCGGCGCGGCCCGGCCTGGCCGTCATCGAGGCAAGCACACTGCCCCTCGACGTGAAGGAAGACGCACGCCGGCTGCTCGGGGAGCGCGGTGCGACGCTGCTGGACTGTCCCATCAGCGGCACCGGCGCGCAACTGCGCACGAAGGACGTCGTCGTCTATGCCAGCGGAGATGCGGCGGCGCTGGCGCGGGTCGCGGCGGTCCTGGCCGGATTCTCACGCGAGGTGATCAACGTGGGCGCGTTCGGCAACGGGACGAGGCTCAAGCTCGTCGCGAACCTGCTGGTCGCGATCCACAACGTCGCGGCGGCCGAGGCCCTGCTCGTCGCGGAGCGGGCCGGACTCGATCCGCGCGCGGCGCTGGCGGCGCTGGCGGCTGGCGCGGGCACCTCCCGCATGCTCGAGGTCCGCGGGCCGCTCATGGTCGACGGCGCCTACGGTACCGCGTCGATGCGGGTGCGGACTTTCCAGAAGGACCTCGACATCATCTCCGGCTTCGCGCGTTCCCTCGACTGCCCGACGCCGATGTTCGGCGCGGCCGCTCAGGTGCATCTCGCCGCGCTCGCGCAGGGGCATGGTGATGACGACACCGCCAGCGTGTACGCGGTCTTGCGACTGCTGGCGGGCGGGGCTCCCGGGACCCCGGCCCCGGCGTGCGCCGTCCCGGCAGGTCAGCAGGCGGGCGACGGCGACTGAGCATCAGGCCCTGGGCATGCCGCCGGACCGCAATGATTGTCGGTGGCATATGATTGCATTGCGAGGGGGCACTGAAGCAGCGAACTTCAATGCCGGAAGCAGGAGGTACCCGGTGAGGCAGCGCGACCGTGTGATGTCCTACCTCAGGGCCACGGGTGAGGTTAGCGATCAAGGCGGCCTGGCAAGCACGGCGCTGGCGGAAGCGGTCGGTTATCCGGGTTCTAGCCTGGCGTTCGCGCAGTTGCTGTCCGCCATGGAGCGGTCCGGCCTTATCGAGCGAGAGGTCCGGGGCCGGCGGACGTACCGGATCACGTTGGCTCCCGCTGCGGCGGGACCGGCCCGCGACCGCGAGCCCGGTGCATCCGGGCGGCCGGCGGACCAGGCGGAGCCGGCGGACTTGACGCGGTCGGCAGCGCCGGGAGTGCCCGCCCGCACGACGGCGCCCAGGGCGGCTGCCATGCGAGAAGCGGGTCGTCAGGCCCCCCGCGGTGGCCGGAGCGGGCCGGAACCCGGTCCCGAGCCTGACGCGATCGTCGGCCTCGACTACGACGAGTTGGCCGGGCGGCTGCTGACCGAAGTGGTACATCGGCTCGCCGCGGCGGCTGGCAACTCCCCGCAGGACAACACCGGACTAGGGAGTGGCCTGGCGGCGTACGCTGAGCGACCGCTAGCAGAGCGCGCGGCAGGTCTGCGCCTCGCCCAGGATTACGACGATCTCGCCTGGGCCAGTGAGTCCGCGTGGGTCGGCGATCTCGCCAGGACCGTGGCTAACCTGGAGCGGAGACTGGCGAGCGTCGAGGCGCAGCAGCGCGCGCTACGGGCAGACAATACGAGGCTGCGCGAGCAGCTCGCCGCGACGAGGCAGAGCCTGTCCGAGCAGAGCCTCACCGCCGCCCGGGACACCGGCGCTCACCTTAACCGGCTGGACACCGGGGCGGTGCAGTTGCTTGAGCGCTTGCTGGCCTCGCTGCGCAGCGAGGAGGGGCGCGACGATGCGGCGCCCGGGCCGAGCGCGGAAGTCGGCTGAGTGCATAGCATTACGAACCCGTTATAAGGCAACGCTGCGCGCCAGGCGAGGCCCGTGGTGTGGGACCGCGCTGGCCGCATCCTAATCATGATGATAAGATCCAATCACATTGTTGCGGGCGGAAGGGGAGTTCCGTGAGTGCGCGGACGCTCGGATGGGGAATCATCGGACTCGGCCGGATCGCCGGCTCGCAGATCGCCCCCGCGATCACCGCGTCCGGGAACAGCACCCTGGTCAGCGTCGTCAGCCGGGACCGGGCGCGGGCCGAGGAATTCGCTCGTGCCCACGGAGCGGCGACCGCGCTTGATGACTACGCGAAGATGCTCGCGGACCCCGCGGTGGACGCCGTCTACATCGCGACGCCGAACGCCCTGCACGCCGGTCAGGTGATCGCCGCGGCCCGGGCCGGCAAGCACGTGCTGTGCGACAAACCGCTCGCTGTCACGGTGGAAGACGCCCGGCAGTGCGTCGAGGAGTGCCGGTCGGCCGGCGTGCGCCTCGGCATCACTTTCCAGACCCGGTTCCACGACGGGCTCGCGGACGCGGCCCAGTTCGTGCGGGACGGGGGAATCGGCAAGGTGATCGTGGCCGAGGTCACCATGAGCGGCGGGCGCAACCTCCCGCGGGGGTGGCGCACGGACCCTGACCTGGCGGGTCTGGGAACGATCAATAACATCGGCGTGCACGCGTTCGACCTGCTGCGGTACCTGGTTGGCGCGGAGGTGACCGAGGTGGTCGCACTGACCGATTCCGAGCCCGGTTACCGCATCGATACCACCGCGACGGTCCTGCTCCGCTTCGCTAACGGCGCGATCGCGTACGTCAACGCGAACCAGTCGACGCCCCACGCGCGCGACGACATCGTGCTCTACGGCAGCGAGGGCCGCGTGCTCGGGAGCAATCTCTCCCGGCCCGGGCGCGACGGCACGCTGAGCTTCATCACCTCGGTGGGGGAGCGAGTGGTCCCCGCCTCCTCGCGCGATGCCTACCAGCGGGTCGTCGACGCGTTCGCCGAGGCGGTCTTGGATGACCGTGACCCGAGCCCTTCGGGTGAGGACGGGTTGCGCAGCGTGGAGCTCACGACGGCGATCGCCGACGCGATCAGGGACCGCCGGGTGGTATCTCTCCCGGACTGATCGCCGAACGAGTGAAGGAGAAGGTGTCCGTGGGCAAGCCGTTTCACACCGCGCACCGCTGGGAAACCGACTGGCAGGATGACGTGGACGTGCTGTCGCTGCGCGGCGGTGTCCAGGTCAAGGTGTTCTATGAGGATCTCGAGCTTGGCGTCGCCGACATGCTCATCAAGTTCCCGCCCGGGTACGTCGAGCCGGAGCACGCGCACGAGAGCAGCCACTCGATCGTGGTGCTGGAAGGCGTCCAGATCGTGAAGGGCGTGCACCTTCACCCGGGTGACTACGTGTGGGCCTCCGGGCCTGAGCCGCACGGCCCGTACGAGTACCCCGAGGGCTGCGTGGTCTTCGCCTCCTTCCACGGCATCTCCGCGCGGCACCGCTACCAGGGCTCACCGGCCGGCGAGATCTGACCCCGGCGCGTCGCCGAGTCCGAACAGCAGGGAGGGGTTCCGCGCCCCGATCGCCACCCGCGTCGCGTCGTCGAAGCTCTCAGCCAGCACCGCCGCGGGCTCCCGCAGCGCCATGTCGAAGGGCAGGTCGGTGCCGAGGACCACATGCTCGACCCCGACCCGCTGCGCCAGGTACCTCAGGGCGGCCAGGTCGTGGGTGATCGTGTCGAAGTACATCTGGGAGAACGCGCGCCGCACCTCGGCCGCGCTCACCGGGATCTCGGGCCGCACCCCGGAGGCGTGCGCGAGGCGTCCCGCCTGATAGGGCAGGTAGCCGCCGCCATGGAGGACGACCAGCCTCAGCCCTGGGTGCCGGGCGAAGACCCCGGCGCAGATCATCCGCTCCACCGCCACCGTTGTCTCTAGCGGGTTGCCGATGACGTTCTGCAGGTAGTACGGATCGAGGCCGGCGTGCTCCTCGTTGAATGCGGGGTGCATCAGCACCGGCCGCCCCGCCGCCTCGGCGGCGGCCCAGAACTCCTCGAACATCGGCTCGTCGAGCCGCCTGCCCGCGATCGACGTCCCGATCGCGGCGCCCACGCCGCCTCGCGCGAGAGCCGCCTGGTAAGCGCGCACCGCGCGCGGCGGGTCCTGCATCGGGAGGTTAGCCAGCCAGTGCAGGCGCTGCCGGTCGGTGGCGCAGAACTTGGCCATTCCCTCGTTGCTCGCGTCGCACAGGGCGGCGGCCCGGCCGCTGCTCACCTCGTAGAAGAACAGTGGCGGCGGGGGCGACACGACGGCTGAGGCGATCTCGCAGGCGTCGAGTTCGGCGATCTTCGCGGCCGGATCGTGGAATGACGCTTCGACCGTGAACGGCACGTGGTGCGTCCCGACCCACTGGTCCCCGTCGACCATGACACCGTAGTCTGGCTCGTGCCGGAGCAGGTCAAGCACCTCGTCGGGGATCACGTGGTTGTGCACGTCGACGAGCCACGGCTGACGCTGGCCCTGGAGTTCCATTTACCTCAGCTCCTCGCTAGGACCGCGGCCCGCGACCGGCGGGCGGGATGACCGGCAGCAGCAGGAACGACGGGTAGCCGGCGCCGGTGTGGACGGTAACGCTGCCGCCGTAACGCGCGGCCGGACGGTCGGTGACGTGCGTGAACGGTCCCACGCCGCGGCCCGCGTAATAGAACTGCTCGGCGAAGGGCGACAGCTTGCCCTGGTACTCGTAGTCCCGGCCGCGCACGCTCAGCCCGACCCGGTACCCAGCGGGGACGACGATGCAGGTGGGCCATATCTCCACGTCGACCTGCACCACCTCGCCCGGCGTCAGGAAGGCTGCGGCGTCGTGCGGGTGATATGGGCGGTACGGCAGCGACCGGGCGGGGTCGAGTCCGCGGTGTGAGACGCGCAGCCAGCCCTGCGCTACCGGCGTGTTGGGGTCGAGCGCCCCCTGGAAGGTGACCTCCTCGCCATCCGGGGCGAACACCCGCAGGACCAGGAACAGGTCCGCGTCGTCCGTGCTTGAGGACACGAAGATGCGGGCTGCGAGCGGCCCGGTCAGCTCGGTCGGCTCGGCGGAGGCAGGCAGCGCGAAGTCCGCTCCCTCACCGAGCGCCTCGTAGCTGACGCGCGCGGCGTCGGCGGGCGGATCGGGCCGCAGGGTCATCGAGCTGGCGTCCAGGTACGCGCGGGTCCACTGGGTGCGGGCCAGCGGCCATTCCTGCTCTTCCCGGAGTTCGAAGCGCTCACCGGGATACCGGATGTTCAGCCGGACCGGCGCGGTCTGTTCCCACCCGTTGCTGACCCCGCGCAGGAAGTGATCGAAGAAGCGCCGTTGCAGGTCGAGGCCGTAACTGGTGTAGTAGTGCGTCCAGTGCTCACCGCCGTGCACCTCCAGCCACTTCTGGGTGGCGGCCGCCTGCGTGAACGCCTCGAAGTTGCCCCGCGGGTGCAGTCCCTGGCCGCCCCAGTTGGCCGCGGACAGAAACGGCACGGTGACGTGTTCCCAGTCAGCCGAGCGTTCCCGGTACCAGGGACCGTCCAGCGGGCGGCCGCGGACCTGCTCGCCGAGGTCGTCCCGGTTGCGCCGCAGTTCCGCGTCGTCGAGGTCCTCCGGGCCCGCCACGTGCTCGCCGGTGTTCGGATTGACCGCCGAGCGGGTGCCGAGCCCGTACTGAACGGTCTTGACCTGGCGCTCGTACCAGTTGGCAGCGAAATCGGACAGGATGCCGCCGTGGTGGGTGACGTCGCGGTAGAAGTCCGCGGCCCCCTCCCACGGGATCATCGCGGTCAGGTGGGGCGGACGGAGGGCGGCCACCTGCCACTGGTTCATGGCGTAGTAGGAGATGCCGCTGAGCCCCACCTTGCCGTCGCACCATGGCTGGGCCGCCGCCCACTCGATGCACGTGGCCAGGTCTTCCGCCTCCCGGCGGGACCACACGTCGATCGTGCCCGGTGACCAGCCCGCACCGCGCGAATCCACGCGCACGCACGCGTAGCCATGCGGCACCCACTTCTCCGGGTCGGCCACCTCCCAGCATTGATAGCGGCCGGACGAACCCTCGGCGACATCGGGGTGCCCGGCCACCATCTTCTCCCACTGCGGGGCGTAACCCTCCTGGAAGGACAGGCCCTTGGCGTAGGGGCCGTACGAGACGATCGCGGGGACCGCCCCGGCGCTGTCGGGACGGTACACATCGGCCCGCAGCACCACGCCGTCATCGGCCGGGATCGGGACCTGCCAGTCGATTCGCATGCGTCTCAGCCCCAGGGCGGCTCGCCGGTGCTCTCGGTCTTGAAATCGCTCATCCAGGTCGACTGGCTGAGGTCACCCCACGGGGGAACGGACGGGTACGTCGTGACCGGCACGTTCCTGAGGGTTCCGCCGACGTCCTCGACCTTGCAGATGTAGGTGTCCTGGACGGGGGAGTACGTTGTACTGCTGATTGTGACCGGTCCCCTGGGTGCGGAGATCGATACCGACTTCATCGCCTTGGCGAGCGCGCTGCCGTTCGCCGCGTCACCGTGCAGCGACTTCAGCGCACTGATGAGGATCTCGGCCTTGGTGTACCCGGCTTCCGAGTAGTAGGCGGGATAGACGCCGTAGGCCTTGTAGTACGCGTTCGCGAACGTCTGGTTGGCCTGGCTCGGGTTGTCGTCACAGTACTGCGAGACCGTATAGGTGCCCACCCCGGTCGGCGGCTTCACCGCCGGCAGGGCCGACTGGTCGGTCGCGGTGGTGGACGCGAGCAGCGGCACCTTTCCCGCCAGGCCGTAGGACTGGTAGTCGGTCAGGAAGTTCGACGCCTGGGTACCGATGAGCTCGACGTACACAGCCTGGGTGTTGCGCGGGATCTCCGAAATGTAGGAGGCCACGTCGACCGCGTTCAGCGGGATCCAGATCGTCTTGTCGATGCTTCCGCCAAGGTTCTTGAACTCCGCGGCGAACTCCCCGCCCAGTTCCCAGCCGAACGCGTAGTCGTCCGCTATCACGACCACGTGGCGCCACCGCATCGTGTCATGGGCCCACTTGGCGCCGACCGTGGCCACCTGGGCGCCGTCCCATCCGGAGGTGAGGCCGAGGCCGTAGCTCGCGTAGTCGTTCATCTGGGTGGGGCTGGCGAGGTACAGGTCGTCTTCTGGGATCTTGTTTGACATCACGTACGGCGAGACCACCTCGGTCTGGTTGGCCAGCAGCGGTCCCTCCACGACCTGCACGTGGTCCTGGCTCACCAGCTCGCGCGCGTCGGACAGCGCGACGGTCGGGCTCGACTGAGTGTCCAGGTAGGTGACCTGGACCGGGTGACCGTCCACGACCTTGCCGAATTGCTGGAGGCCGAGGTTGAAGCCCCGCTCCTCGTCCAGGCCGTTGGCGGCCGTCGTGCCGGTAAGCGGTACCAGGTAGCCGACCTTGATCGGCGAATCCGAGCTGCCAGTGCCTCCGGAGGAACCGCCCGAGCCGCCGCAGGCGGCCAGGAGGAAGGCTGCGCAGGCTGCTGCCAGGACGGCGGAGTGGCGCCTTCCGGCGATCGCGAGGTAGCGCATGGCTTCCCCTCTCATTAGACCGTCCTAATCATATGAATAGGCGGCAGTCCCAACAAGGATGGTTATAAAAGTGATAGCAGGGCTCACTTGATGGCCTGCGGATTGACGGGAGATCCCACGGCGCCCGGGATCACCAGCGCCGGGGCGACGAGCAAGAACTCGTAGACGCCATCGGCGGCGCAGTCGGCGGCGAGTTCGTCGAGGTACCAGATCTCCCCGAGCAGCAGCCCCATGCTCACCAGCAGCACCAGGTGCAGCGGTTGGAACGCGCCGGGCAGCTCGTTGGGCCGTACCTCGATCCCCCAGGTGTCGCTCGCGACCCCCGTGGCGTCGCGGGCGGCGAGCCACGGAGCGGAGTGCAGCGAGAGCCCCGGCGCGGGGCCGGCCGAGTAACCGTCCCAGCCGGGAAGGCCGCGCCTGCGCGCCATGTCGCCCGTCCGGACGAGGACGATGTCCCCTTGCTCCACGGTGACGCCCTCGTGCGCGCAGACGCGGTCGAGCAGCGCGGGGCCGATTGCCTCGCCGGGATCAAGATGGTCCCGGCCCAGAGCGCGAGGAACGTCGAGCAGCACGCCGCGGGTAGCGACGGTCGCGAAGTGCTCGATGCCGTTCCTCCCGGCACCGCGGCTGGTGACCTCGGCGGCCGGGTAGCCGTTGTACATCTGCTGATCGCGGAAGATGTGCGCCAGCGCGTCCCACTGCGTTCCGCACTGCAGGAACAAGAACAGGCTGTCGTCCGCGTAGCCCCAGCCCAGGCCGTAGCCCTGCCCGCCGGCGGCGTGGTCGGTGCCGGTGGCGACCATCTGGTGCACCGGGTTGACCCGGCCGAAGGCGCCGGTCTGCGGCCCGTGAGCGTCGAGCGGCAACTGCAGCGAGAACACCGCGCCGCGCCGGACCAGGGCGGCCGCCCGCCGGGTTTTATCCGGAGTGACATGATTGAGGGCACCGCGTTCGTCGCCGGGTCCCCAGCGTCCCCAGTTGCAAAGCCGACGGTAGTAGTCGTCCAGTGTCTCTACCGTGAGCGGCCCGGTGGCCTCCGTGGTCACGCCAACCTCCCGATGCTTCTCCGCCCGCCCGCCAATCATCAAGAGAGTGCGAAGATGATTGGCGGGCGAGACATACGTGATAGCATAATCACGTTTGCGGCCGCCGCAATGAGTGGGCGGTCGGCGGCGTGAGGGCGGGCCCGCGGAATAGGGAGGGCTGGCGATGACGCACAGACCCACGAGCAGACCCGCGGCGCGGCCAGGGCAGTCCGGTCGCCAGCGGTCAGCCGCAGGCGCGGTCGGCGCCGTCATTCTCGGGCTCGCGCTGGCCGCGTGCGGCACCTCCGGCCCGAGCGGCGGCGGCTCGGATTCGCCGGTCAAAGTGGGCTACCTGCTGCCGCTGACGGGCGTGTTCACGAGCAACGGAACCTCCGAGGAGCAGGGGTTCAAGCTCGGCCTCAAGAACTTCGGCAGCTCCGTCGACGGCCATCCGATCGACGTCACGTACCTCAACACCCAGGGCGAGCCGACGATCGCGCTGACCGACGCCACTCAGCTGGTGACCAGGGACCACGTGCAGATCGTCGAGGGTCCGCTGGTCTCAAGCGAGATCGCGGCGGTGGCGCCCTACGTGCTCGGCCAGGGCGTCACGGAAGATGACCTGTACCTGGCATCGCCCACCCAAGAGCGGGACTACGTGAAGTACCACATGGGGTTCACGTCGGACTGGAACGGCTACCAGCCGACGAGCCAGGGCGCGGTGTGGGCCTACGACACGATGCACTGGCACCACGTGACCGTCGTGGGACTGAACATCTCGTACGGCTGGCAGGGCATCGGAGGGTTCGAAGCCGAGTTCAAGGCGCTCGGCGGCACCATCGACAAGTCCATCTGGGTGCCAAGCAACGTCGTCGAGATGTCGTCGTACGTCTCCTCGGTGCCGGCCGGCACCCAGGCGGTCTTCGTCGTGCTCTCCGGCTCCCAGGCGGCGAACTTCGTCAACACCTACGCCCAATTCGGGCTCAAGTCGAAGATTCCCCTGATGGGCATCACCACGCTCACCGACCAGGCCGCCCTGCCCGCCGAGCACGCATCCGCCGCCACCGGGGTGTACACGGCGGCCCAGTACTGCGACGACCTGCCCGCCGCGGTCAACCAGACGTTCGCCAACGACTATCACGCCGCGTACGGCGAGTACCCGTCCTACTACTCCGAGGCTGGTTACACCAAGGCCGAGATTCTCGTGCGGGCGCTGCAGTCGCTGCACGGCGCGGTCACCAGTGAGGCGGCGCTGGCCAAGGCGATGCAGCAGGTGCACATCCTGGCTCCCCGGGGACCGGTAACGCTGAGCCCGGTTACCTGGTCTCCGGTGGAGAACGAGTACATCTGCAAGGTCGAGGACATCGGCGGAACTCTCCGCAACGTTCCCATCGCGACCTTCCCTAACGTTCAACCGTGGGGGGCACTGACGGAGTCCGCCTTCGACACGGCATTCGCCCAGCAGAGTTCCGGGCCGCCGAGCTGAGCGCGACCAGAAGGGGCGCCGCAGTTGGACTTCTCGCTCACCGACGACCAGCTTGAGCTGCAATCCGTGGCCAGGAGATTCGCCTATACCGAGCTGTGGCCCGCCGCGCAGGCACTGGACAAGGCGGCCAGGCCGGGGGACGCCTTCCCGGCGGAGCTCGTCGCCCGTGCCTCCGCGCTCGGGCTGCGGACGCTTAAGCTGCCACCTGAATACGGGGGGCGCGGCATCGACGCCGTTACCGAGGCCCTGGTGCTTGAAGAGATCGCGGTGGGGGACTGCGGGTTCGCGATGACGCTCGCGCACGCCTGGCGGGAAGGCAACCTGCTCGCCCGCTGGGGTACGCCCGGTCAGCGGGAGCGCTTCCTGCCCGACTTCGTGGCCGATCCCACCTACCTGACATCCCTGGCCACCACGGAGGAGCACGCGGGATCCGACAACGGCCTGCCGTACGACGGCGACCTCGGTGCCGGTCCCCGCACGTCCGCGGTTCTCGACGGTGATCACTGGGTGATCAACGGCAGGAAGCGCTTCATCACCAACGGGAATGTGGCCCGCCTGATCGTGGTCTGGGCGAGAACCGACCAGGGGAGCCCCTGGACCAGGGGGATATCAGGGTTCCTCGTGCCGGGCGACGCGCCCGGGCTGCGGGTGGGCCGCACCGAGGACAAGTTCGGCCTGCGCCTCAATCAGAACGTTGAGCTGATATTCGAGGACTGCCGCATACCAAGGGACAACCTTATCGGGGAGCTGAACCGCGGGCACGCACTCACCGAGGAGGCACTGATCGGCAGCAAGACCAAAGAGGCGGTGCGCGCGCTCGGCGTGGCCCGCTGTGCCTACGAGCTGGCCACGCAGTGGGCCAGGGAGCGGATCCAGGGCGGGTCGTCCCTGATCCGGCATGAGTCGATAGCCGCCCGGATGGCCCAGGTGCTCCAGGAGATCGAGACGGCGCGGGCGCTGATCTGGCGCGCCGCCTGGAGCGTGGACCACGATCCCGCGCGGGCGCGTCCGCTTGAGGACATGGCCATGCTTTACACCTCCGAGATGGGGATTCGCGCAGCGGCGCAGTGCCTGCGGATCTTCGGGGCGCGCGGCTCGCTGCGCGACTGGCCCATGGAGAAGCTGGTGCGGGACGCGAGCACGATCATGCTGCCGCCGATCGGCAACGAGGCGTCCTGGGCAAGGCTCGGGAGCTTCGTCGCCCGTCATCCCGAGCCGGCCCCGCTGCACGGGCCGCGCGATCTCGGCCTGCGGCTGCCGTTCGCCCCGCCGGACGATCCGCCAAGCCACGCGAGCGTAGTGACCTCATAGGCTAAATCATAAGAATAGGCACGCCGCGCCATGCATAGTGCTATACGTGGTTTAGGTTTACAATCACCATACTGTCTACAACCGAAGGCATAAGGGGCGGTCATCGCTGACCGTGCTCCAGGACCGGGGGGCGAATGACCGAGTTCATCGTCCAGACGATCAACGGGCTCACTCTTGCCGGAGTCATCTTCCTCGTTTCGAGCGGGTTCACCCTCATCTTCGGCGTCATGCGGGTGACAAGCCTGATGCACGGGGCGGTCTTCCTCCTCGGCGGGTACGTGGCCTACTCGGTGATCGGCTCGCTGCACAACTTCTTCTGGGGCCTGGCGGCGGGAACCCTGGCGATGGGCGCGCTCGGCCTCGTGGTGGAGCGCGGCCTGCTGCCGCTGCTACGGCACTCGGAGATGGCCGAGTTGCTGGCCACCCTGGGGCTCGTGTACGTGATCGACGACGTCTCGCTCGCCATCTGGGGCGGCAACCCGCTGAACATCACGCTGCCCGGCGTGCTCAACGCCTCCTCCACGTTGCCCTATCAGGGCATCGTCTACCCCAACGGCCGGTTCTTCATCCTGGGCGTCTCCGTCGTGGTGGCCATCGGGCTGTACGTGCTGCTGCGCCGCACCCGGGTCGGCGCCATCATCCGCGCCGGCGTGGACGACCGGGAGATGGTGAGCGCCCTGGGCATCAACGTGCGCGTCGTCTTCAGCGCGGTCTTCGTCCTGGGCACCGCGCTCGCCGGGTTCGCGGGCGTTCTCGGCGTGCCCGTCGTCGGGCTCGCCACCGGGAACGACACCACCATCTTGCTGCTCGCCCTGGCGGTGGTCGTCATCGGCGGCCTGGGCAGTTACGAGGGCGCGGTTCTCGGAAGCATCATCATCGCCCTTGCCGACACCTACGGCACGGCCTATTTTCCCGCGGTGTCGTACTCGGTGCTGTTCATCCCGCTGGTGGTGGTGCTGCTCGTACGGCCGCAGGGCCTGCTCGGACGGCGGGCGATGACGTGAACGAGACGAGGCAGCCGCTGGCCCGCCGGGCCCTGGCCGGCGCCGACGTGGCGGCGGGGCCGGTGCTGGCGCTCGCGGCCCTGGCCGTCATCACGTACTTCCTGCTGTCGGGCACGTACCTGTCCACGATCTTCGAGGACGTGCTCATCTACGCGATCGCCGCGATGGGCCTCGACTTCCTCGGCGGCTACGGGGGACTGGTCAGCCTCGGCCAGGCCGGCTTTCTCGGTCTCGGCGCCTACGGCGTGGGCATCGCCGAGGTCCACGGCTTCGGGCCCTGGGCCGCGGTCGGCATCGCCGCCGGGGTAGTGCTCGGCGCGGCCGCGGTGACCGCCGTCGTCGCGGTGCGGGTGAGCGGCATCACTTACGTGATCATCACGCTGGCCATCGGCCAGATCATGTGGGGTCTGTCCTACCAGTGGACCAGCATGACCGGTGGCGACAACGGGATACCGGTGACCACGGCGCCGTCGATCGGCTCGTTTAGCCTGTCGGACCCGCAGACGGTCCGGGTGGTGACGCTCGTCGTCTTCCTTGCCGTCTTCGCGGTGCTGATGCTGATGGTGCGCTCACCGTTCGGCCTCTCGCTGCGGGGCATGAAGTCCAACGAGCGCCGGCTGCGCGCCCTCGGCTACCGGACGTCCGCCCAGCGCTACCTGGGCTATATCGTCGCCTCTTCCGCCGCCGGCCTCGCCGGCATCCTGTATGTCTTCGCGAACCTGCTGGTCAGCCCGAGCACCCTGGAATTCTCCCAGGACGGCTACCTCGTCCTCATGGTCGTCCTCGGCGGCCTGGGCAGCATCTGGGGGCCGGTACTCGGATCGGTTGTGATCGTGCTCTTCCAGCAGGAGGTCAGCATCTACGTCTCCCGGTGGCAGACCCTGATGGGCGCGGTCTTCATCGCCGCGGTCATTTTCACGCCTGACGGCATCGCGGGGCTGCTGACGGCCGCCCGCCAGGCGCTGCACCGGGCGGCGACCAGGGGGACGGGGGCGGCGCCCGGGCCGCAGCAGCCGGCGCTCCCCGCGGCCAGGAGAGGTGAGGCGCTATGACTGACGTCCCGGCCCCGGCGCTGGAGATCGCCGTGCTGTCAAGGCGGTTCGCGGGGCTGTTCGCGGTCAGGGAGGTGTCGCTCAGCGTCCCGGCCGGCGCCCGCTTCGGCATCATCGGGCCGAACGGCGCGGGCAAGACCACGCTGTTCAATGTTCTTTCCGGCGAGCTTCGCCCCACGTCAGGCACCATCAGGATGCATGGCAGGGACATCACGCGGCTGTCACCGCCACGGCGCGCGGCGCTCGGCCTGGGCCGCACGTTCCAGATCACCCGGTTGTTCACCGACCTGACCGTGCGGGAGAACCTGACGCTCGCCGTGCACGGCCTGTCCCGCTCTAAGCTGCAGATGCTGCGGCCCTGGCGCAGCTACCGGAAGGAGCAGCGGCGCGCCGAGGAACTGGCCGGCCGCTTCGGGCTCGGAAATCGCCTCGAGCAGCGGCCCCGGGAGCTCTCGCACGGCGAACTGCGCGAGCTGGAGGTGCTGCTTGCCCTGGCGGCCGACCCGACCGTGCTCCTGCTTGACGAGCCGGCCGCCGGGCTGTCGCCCGCCGAGCGGGTGGACATACAGACCCTGATCACACGGCTTCCCGCGTCGCTCACCATCGTCATCATCGAGCATGACATGAACGTGCTGCGGGAGGTGGCGAACGAGCTGGCCGTGCTTCACCTCGGCCAGCTCGTTACCCAGGGCTCCACCGCGGAGGTGCAGCAGCACCCCGCCGTGCGGGAGATCTACCTCGGCAGCGGGACCGGCCAGAGCAGGACGGGGGAGTAGTGATCGAGATCCGGGACCTGCACACCTACCGTGGCCTCAGCTACGTGCTGCAGGGCGTTGAGCTCGACATACCCGAAGGGGAGTGCACGGTACTGCTCGGCCGCAACGGGATGGGCAAGACGACGCTCGTCCAGACGATCATGGGGCTGCTGCGCCCGCGCGGCGGGAGCGTCCGCATTGACGGGACGGACGTCGTCGGGCGCCCTCCGTTCGCGATCGCGCGCCGGGGCGTGGCGCTCGTCCCCCAGGGCCGCCGCGTGTTCCCGTCGCTGACCGTGGAGGAGAACCTGACGCTGGGCGCACGGGCGCCGCAGTCCGCCGTCGGCGCGCCCTGGACCCTTGACCGGGTGTACGAGCTGTTCCCGAACCTCGGGCAGCGCCGCCGTCACCGCGGCAACCAGTTGTCCGGAGGCGAGCAGCAGATGCTCGCGATCGGCCGGGCGCTGCTGACCAACCCGAGGCTGCTGCTAATGGACGAGCCGTCGGAGGGCCTCGCGCCCGTGATCATCGAGCGCGTCGGGCAGGTGATCGCGGACCTGCGCCGGCAGGGGCTGGCGATCTTCCTCGTCGAGCAGAATTACAACCTCGCGATCGGCAGCGCGGACACCGTATCCATCCTCGCCAACGGCAGCATCGTCTGGCACGGCTCGCCCGGCGAGCTAACCGCCGACCCCGTCACGAGAGAGGCCCACCTGGGGATATGAAGCCGGTGCAGTTCGAGTAACCACGAATCCGTTCGGGATTACTGATGAGAAAATCCTTCCCCCGAACGATTTCGGGTGACTCTTTACCCGCCGCCTCAGCCCGTCAGCGAGGGTTGCCTCCGGGCCCGGCCGACGCGCAGCGCGGACAGCGTGCCGTCCAGGTGCCGGAACATCGCGTCCGCCGCCGCGTCGGGGTCGCCCTTCAGCACGGCGCGCATGATCGCCTCGTGCTCGGCGTTTGACGCGCGGGCACGGTCGGGCACCGCGAGGATCGAATGCTGGACGTAGCGGGCCGACAGTTCCCTGAGGTTCTCCAGCAGAGCGGCTAGCCGCGGGCTGTTGCCCGACTCGCCGAGGGTGCGGTGGAAGCCGGAGTCGAGGGCGGCCCATCGTCCGGCGTCGGTCTCAGACTCCATCGCGGCCAGCAGCTTGACGGCGCGGATCACGGTGTCCTCGCGGGCACCCGCGGCGACGCGGCCGACCGCGACGGGCTCAAGCAGCAGCCGGATCTGGTAAATGTCCTCCAGGTCGCTGCGGCAGAGTTGGTTCACGACGGCGGAACCGCGCGCGTCGATCCGGACGAAGCCTTCCGCCGCCAGGTCACGGAGCGCCTCGCGGACCTGGCGGGTGCTGACCGCGAACTCGTCCGCGATGACCGACTGTATGAGATGGGTCCCCCCGGGAATGGCACCGGACATGATGCCGTGGTGCAGGGCCAGCTTCACCCGGTGCCGGGCCGGCTGCCCCCGCTGTGCGGCCGGCCATGAGGTTATCCGGGCCCGGGCGTCCCCGGCGCGGGTGGAACTGCGCATGCCGGGCTCCTTCCGGGTGCTATCCGGCCAGCAACGCGACCTCGCCGGCGGTGCCGTCGATCGCGGCGAGCCAGGAGGAACCGGACCGGTCGGCGGTGTCCTGGGCCGGCAGCCGGCAGCCGGTCACCATCGGCACGCCCAGGCTGCGCGCCACCTCAGCGAGATGACAGCTCCCGGCGCCAGTGCGCGCGATGAGCCCGCGCGCCCCGAACAGCAGCGGCGCCAGCGCCGGCGCCGGCCGGTCAACGAAGAGGATCGCGTCCACGTCAGCGGCGGCGAGGCGCTCATGCGGGCGGCACGGCACGAGCCGCCCCGCCGCCACGCCTGGCGCGGCCGGACGGGCGGGCAGATGCTGCCCGCGTGCTCGGACGGAGGCCGCCAGCAGCGGCATCCACTCCCGTGCGCTCCACTGTTCATCCGGTCCGGCCGGCTGTTCGCCCGGTCCGGCGGGCGCTGCCGCCAGGTGAGGCGGGTCATGCGCGGCCGTGCCCGCCAGCGACTGGAGCAGCCAGACCGTGCCGTCCTGCACCGCCCACTCGATCGAGTCGTCACCAAGCAACCGGAAGACCCGGGCCGCCAGCCGGGCCACCTGCCCGGCCAGCCGGGCGCCGATCAGCCTCGCCAGGCCGGGCCCGGACACGCCCTCGGCCCATCCGGCCAGCAGCGGGCCGGGGTGCCCCGCCACTGCTTCGGCCGTCACCGCGAGATCACCGTACCGCCAGGCCTCATGGTCGACGGCGGGCCGCGCCCGCCGCGTCACCCGGGCCGTCCCGCCCGCGTCGGGACGGAGTTCCGGCTGGACGACGACGCCCAGTTCCATGGCTTCCGGCGACAGTCCGCAAGCCCGCAGCCGGGCCAGCGGATCCGCCGCGAACGCGGACGCCCAGCAACTGCGCACCGCGGTCGCGGCGTCGCGCACGCCAACCTCAGCGATCGACGAGAACGCGCCGGACCAGCGGGGGTCACGCTCGAGCGGGCTGGAGGAGCGGACGATAACCCGCCCGCCGAGCCCCGCGACCGCTTCCGCCAGCTCCGATTCCAGGCGCGGGTCCAGCGGGCACGCCAGGGCGGCGCGCCGGGCCGCGGCCGGGTCGCCGCGGCGGACCGCCGCCGCGGCGGCGCGCAGCGCGGGGCGAGCCTCCGCGCACGGCACCACCCACCCCGGGAGGACCGGCAGGCCCGCGCGGGCGGCGGCCGACAGCCGGGCGGCCTTCGCCCCGCCAGCCACGGCTCCGGTCAGCCCGGTCGTGGCTAGCTCGGGCGCGGTCAGCGGCCGCAGACGGCGAACGCTCCCCGACCGGGGGAGCGGGGATGGGGCCCCCGGGGAGCGGAGCGTCCCCCCGGGAGACGACTGCCCGCTCACGGCACCTCGATGATCTCGTGCGACTTGTAGCCGGACAGCAGTTCGTGCCCGGTCTCGGTAACCAGCAGCATCTCTTCGAGCCGGACGCCGAACTCGTGCACCCTGCCGTGCTGGGTCTCCAGTGCGAACACCATCCCCGGCTTGATTTCCTCGGGGTAGTCGAGCGACCAGATCCGGGAAATCACCGGCCGGTCGTACTGGGCCAGGCCGAGGCCGTGTCCCCACAGGTTGGCCGCCGCCTGGTCCTCCTCCTCATACCCCCAGGCATCCTTCGCCGAGGGCCACTTGCTCGCGATGTCGCGGGTGGTGACCCCGGGGCGCACCACGTCGATGGCCTCCCACAGCCATTTGTGCGCGGTGTCGTAATAGCATTTCATCTCGTCGGTTGGCGTGCCGCCGACGCAGTAAGTCCGGTACACGCATGACTTGAATCCGTTCCAGGTGAGCGCGGCGAGGTCGATGATGACAAGCTCGCCGGGCCGGATGATGCGGTCGGAGAAGTTCCGCCAGTTCGGCCAGGCGTTCGGCCCCGACGAGACGATGACGTCCTCGACGTCCTCGACGCCGGGGATGCGGTAGAGATACTCAAAGCCGAAGGCGGCCACCTCGTTCTCGGTCTGGCCGGGCCGGAGGAAGTTGGTGAACTCGTAATGCAGCGAATCGCATATGGCGCCGACGATCCGCGAGGCCTTCTGCTCGTCCTGGCTCTTGACCGACCGGGCCTCCATCATCGGTGTCATCCCGTCGGCCCACTGGATCCCGGCGCGCTGGAACGCCGCGATCATGTTGATGTCGATGAAGTCGACGCCGAGCGGCTTGTCCAGGACCCCGGCATCCTCGAGGTCGTTAACCAGCGCCGCGGTGAACTTGCCGACCTGACTGGCCGCCGCGGGGCCGGCGGCTCCCTTGATCCAGGTATAGGAGTACCGGATGTTGTCCGGGGGGATCCACGGGTTATGCGCCTTCAGGTGGATCCCGATGTCACCCTGCTCGTAGACGATCGGCTCCTTGCCCTCGCACAGGACCACGTACCGAAGACCCGGCTTGAGCCGGTTCCACCCGGGCGTGAAAGTGGAGGACACGTAGCGCATGTTCTCGTCGTAGAAGAGAAGCAGGGCGCCGAGGCCGTGCCTGGACATGGCTTCCCGGGCCCGGGCGAGCCGCCACTGCCGCACCGCGGCCCAGTTGATGCCTTCCTTCCAGTCCGTGCTGAGGCCGCCGAACGCTTCCCTCATGAGTGCCGTCCTTCCCGGAGGATCGTGCCTGATGCTGGGCAGTCGGGACATGCTGACCAGGCCGGCGATAAGCGTCGCTACAGACGCGATAGTATTGCTAATCATCTGATTGCGGAAGACTGCGGAATGGTGTCTTGACCGGCATGCCTGAGCCAAGTGACACTACCGGCCAAGCGGCGCCGGCAGTGGGCGCCGATGGCGCCGACGGGATCGGCAGGCGGCTGGCGGCGCACCGTGCCCGCCGCGGGCTCCGGGTGGCTGAGCTCGCGCGGGACATCGGGGTGACCCCGAGCCTGATCAGCCAGATTGAGCGGGGACAGTCGAGGCCCTCGGTGTCCACGCTGTTCGCGCTCGCGGAGGCGCTCCGCGTGCCGGTCGACGCGTTCTTCCGGGAGTCGTCACCGTCCGCGGCCCCGGTCCGGGAGCTAACCGTGAGCCCGCCGGCACTGCCTTATGAACCGGCACTGCCCTATGAAGCGGCACTGCCTTATGAAGCGGAGGTTGCCGCCGACGACCCCCTGCGCGGCGGCGGACGTTACCTGGTACGGAAGGGCAACCGGGCGGCGATCGACATTGAGGGGGGCGTGCGCTGGGAGCGGCTGACCCGGAACACGATAGACCACCTGGACTTCTTCGAGCTGATCTACGAGCCGGGCGCACAGTCTCACCCGCGCCAGTACACCCATCCGGGCACCGAAATGGTGCTGGTGATGCGGGGCCGCCTGGAGATCACCGTCGGCTTCGAGCGTTACCTGCTGGACCCGGGGGACAGCATGGATTTCCCGTCCACCATGCCGCACCGCTACGTCAACCCGGGCGACGAGACCGCTCACGCGGTCACCGTGATCTTCTATGACTGCCCCGACGCGGGTGACGGCGGCCCGGACCGCCGTCACCCGGCCCCGTGATTAGCCGTACTGAAAGAGGCAGTCGAAGACGGTAAGTGCTACTTGCCTCTCGCCCTCGTTATGCGACAATCGCCGCATGCTGGCGGCAGTGCTGGAACAGCCCGGAGTTGTGACCGTCCGGGAGATCCCGGCGCCACGGTCAGGGGAGGGGCTCGCCCTGGTGCGGGTCGATCAGGCGGGCGTCTGCGGTACCGATGTCAAGATCGTTGCTGGCGAGATCCCGGTCACCGCGGGCCGTGTCCTCGGCCACGAGATGACCGGCTGGGTCGAGGTTCCCGGTCGCCCCGGCAGTCCCCCGGCCGGCACTCCCGTCATGGTCAACCCGGCTGTCTTCTGCGGTCGCTGCGACCTGTGCCGCCGCGACCTGCCGCACCTGTGCCGCCACGGCGGGCTGCTCGGCCGTGAGGCCGACGGCTGCTTCGCGGAACTGGTAGCCGTTGACGAGGCACTGCTCCACCCCATCCCGGATTCGGTCGCCCCGGACGCCGCCGCGCTCCTCCAGGTGCTGTCTACCTGCGTCCACGCGCAGTCCCGGCTGAGCCCGTCACCGGAGGACAGCGCGGTGGTGATCGGCCTCGGCGTTACCGGCCTGCTGCACGTGCAGCTGCTGCGCGCCCGCGGCCTGCGGACCATCGTCGGAGTGACCCGCTCGGAGTGGAAACGCGACCTCGCGCGGCGCCTCGGCGCCAGCGCGACCGCGACGCCCGACGAGGCAGTGGACGCGGTCGGGGCCGCGACGGACGGCCGCGGCGCGCGCATCGCCATCGACTGCGCGGGCACGTCCGCCACGTTCGCTCAGGCCACCCGGCTCGCGGGCGCGGGCGGCACGGTCGTCGCCTTCGGCATCACCGCGCACGCCACCGACGTCACGCCATACGAGTGGTACATCAAGGAACTCACCATTCACAACCCGCGCGCCGCGCGGCCCCGCGACTGCGACACCGCGATCGAGCTGTGCGCGCAACACCGGCTGGATCTCGCCGCCCTGGTCACCGCCCGCTTCCCGCTGGCCCGGCTGGCCGACGCGCTGGCCGCCACCCGCGACCCGGCGCAGCTCAAGGTCGTGATCAACGTGGCCCCGTTAGCCGCTGATGCCGATGGCGAACACGTGCAGGGCCGTGACCTGGGCGGTCTGGCCATTCTGGGTGACGTCCGGCAGCACCACGTACTGCACGGTCTTCGACGAGTCGATCGGGACGCTCGCGTAGTAGACGTTGACCGGCTGAGTCTGCTTGGAGCTGTTCGCGCCGTTGTTCAGGTACGGCGTGGTCGCCGCGATCGAGGTGCCCGCGATGGCGCTGCCGGACCACCAGTCCGCGAAGCCAAGCGCGAACGACTGCGTCGTGCCGTCGGTGTAGACGATCGTGCCGGTCCCTGAGGCCGTGCCGTTGTTTGATGCGCCGAGGAAGGCCAGCGTGCTGCCAGAGCCGGAGACCGGCACCGCCTGGCCGCCGCAGACGACGTTGTCCGGCACGTTCACGCCCGGCCAGGTGAAGCTGGTCCCGCCGACCGTCACCGTCTGACCGGACACGAATCCGTCCGCCGCGAGCGCCTGAGCCGAGAAGTTCAGCCCGCCGCCGTCGAACGCGCCGGCCGCCGCGGCATTGTCGTTGCTGATGCCGGTGTTGTCGTACGCCGCCGCGACCGACGCGTAAGGCACGTTAGTCGACGCCGAACTGCTGAACGTGCCCTCGCTTGACGTCGCGCCGAACGTGATCGGGTACTCCTGCGGCGCCGCTCCCGCCGCCGGGGTCACCTGCCACGTCGCGGTGGCCTTGCCGCCGGCCGGCACGCTGGCGAACGTCACCGCGCCGACCGCCGTCGCCGTCCAGCCGGACGGCACGGTCGCGGACAGGGCGACGTTCGAGACCGGGTCGCCGCCGCCGTTCGTGAACGTCGCGCTCACCGTCGACGCCTGGCCCGCCGGGACGACGGCCGGCGTCGAGTTCGTCAGCGTGCCCTGGACCACGATGACCGCGGTGCCGGTCACGCCGTTGACCGTGACCCTGATCGTCGCGACGCCGTCCTTGACCGCCCGCACCAGGCCGCGTGAGTCGACGCTGGCGACGGACGGGTCGCTGCTTGAGTAGGCGACACGCGCCCGCGACAGGTTGACGAAGGACTCGTCGTTGTTGACCGCCTCGACGACGTTTCCGGCGCTCGAGTGCGGCTGCTCGAGTGCGGTGTCGGTGTCCGGGGCGATCCAGGGGTTGGTGCCGGTCAGGTTAAGCGTCTGGCCGGCCTGGTAGACGACCTGGTCGGGCTGCACGGTCACGTACTGGACGCGCGGGGTGATCGAGCCGTGTACGGCGACCGTGCCCGAGCCGGCCGCCGTGGCCGAGTCGGGACCGACGAAGAACTCGTAGCTACCGTCGTAAACGACCTGCTTGAGCGCCTGCTCGTCCCACTCGCTCAGGCTCGGGAGCTTGACCGGCAGCGTGACGTGCTGAGTCTGTCCCGGCTTCAGGTCCGCGGTCTTCTGGAAGCCGGCGAGCTGATCCTTGGGCAGCTCGGTGCCTGGCACGGTGAAACGCGGCGCGGCGTACAGCTGGGCGACCGTGGTGCCCGCGGTCTTGCCGGTGTTCGTGACGTCGAAGCTGACCGTCACCGTCCCGTTGGCCGTGGCCGCCCGCGGGCCGACCTGTACGTGGGAGTACTTGAACGAGGTGTAGGACAGCCCGTAGCCGAACGGATAGGTTGGCGTGCCGGTGAAGTACATGTAGGTGCGGCCGAGCCCGCCCGTCTGGGACGGGGTGAGGCCGTAGTTCGAGATCGGCGGAAGCTGGGAGTCGTCGGCGTACCAGGTGAAGTCCAGGTGCCCGGCCGGGTTCTGCTGGCCGAACAGCACCTGGGCGAGCGCGGTGCCCTGGCTCTCGCCGTTGTAGCCGCTGAACACGATGGCCGGGAAGTCGCCCTGCACGTTGCCAAGGTCGACCGGGCCGCCCGACTGGATCACCAGCGCCGTGTCCGGGTTGCCGACCGCGTTGACCTGGCTGATAAGCGAGTCGTAGTTGCCCGGCAGGGCCAGGCTGCTCCGGTCGTTGCCCTCGGTGGCGACGTTAAGGTCGGTGCCGACGAAGACGATCACCAGGCTGGCGGCCTTGATCGCGGCCAGCGTGGCGGCCGGGCAGTCCGCGGCGGCAGTGGCGGTCGTGGAGGTTCCGCAGGAGTCGTACGTGACCTGGGCGCCGGGGTTCGCTGCCTGGACCGCCGCGGTGATGCCCTGCACGGCGCTCACCTGGAGCGAGGGGTCACCTGAGTAGTCGCCGAGCGTGACCGTGTTGGCCAGGTTGCCGACGATTACCACGTTGCTCAGCTTCGCCGGGTCGGCCGGGAGCAGCGGCTGGGTGGTGCCGGTGACGTCATCGTTCTTGAGCAGGACGAGGTCGTTGGCGGCGACCTGCTCGGCCAGCGCCTGGTGGGCCGGGCTCTGGATAACGCTCTTGGTGATGCTGGTGTAGGCGACCTTGCTCGGCGGGTCGAACTCGCCGGTCTCCATCCGCATCGTGAACAGCTGGGTCAGGTCGTTGTCGAGCACACCCGTCGACAGCAGGCCGGCGTTGATCGCGTCCTCGATGTTAGTCACCGTCGCCTCGTCACCGGTGCAGTCGAGCTGGGTGCCCGCCCGCAGTGCGTAGGCCTCGGCGCCCGCGGCCGCGGGGACCGTCGCGCCCGTGGTGCTGTTCGTCCAGATGATCTGGCCGTTCACGTCCGCGGACGTCCAGCCGGGCGCCGCCCAGGCGTGCCCGCCCGGCGGCTCCTGGAACGCGGTGGCCACCGCGTCGCAGTCCGACGTGGTGTAGCCGTCGAACCCGTAGGTGCGCTGAAGCAGCTCGTTCGTCGTGTAGGTGTCGACCGGCGACGGCGTGCCGTTGATCTCGTTGTAGGACGTCATGATCCCGGAGACGTGCGCGTTCTCCACCAGGCTCTGGAACTGCTTGGTGTAGTAGTCGCGGATGTTGGCGTCGGTGGTGTCCGAGCTGCCCGTCAGCCGGTCGTCCTCCTCGTTGTTCAGCGCGAAGTGCTTGGCGGTGGCCGCGACCTTCAGGTACGGCGTCATGGGCTGGCCGCTCAGCGTCTCGCCCTGATAGCCGTCGACGAACGCGTCCGACATCGCTGAGGCCAGGTACGGGTCCTCGCCGAACGCCTCGTCGGTCCGGCCCCAGCGCGGGTCGCGGTCCATGTTCACCGTCGGCGCCCAGTACGTGAGGCTGCCGTAGTCGCTGGCGGAGGGGCCTAGGTTGTTCTCCCCGGTGCCGAACAGCGACTTGTCGAGGAACCCGCGCGCCTCGTCGGAGATCGCGGTCGTCTCCTGGTCGACGAGGCTCGGGTCCCACGACATCGTCGAGGCGAAGTTAACCGGGAAGCTCGTCGCCTGCGCGTCGAGTTCGCCCTGGCCGCCGGCGGCCGTGTCCGCGCCGAGCCGGTTGACGCCGTGCTGGCCCTCGCTCCAGTACGTGTACTGCTGCACGCCAAGCCGGGGGATCGCGGGCGCGTTGTTCGTGTGCAGCTGCTGTACCTTCTCGCTGAGCGTCATGCAGGACACCAGGTCAGCGGCGCGCTCGGCGAACGAGTAGCTCGTGTCCAGGTAGAGTGGCGCGGCCGACGATCCCGCGATGGGGCATGCCGGCGGCGCGACCGCGGCCGTATCGGCCGCCGTGGTCACCGCCGCGGCGGCCGGTTCCGGCGTCCGGGCCACCGGGACGGCGGCGACAAGGCCGATCGCGCACCCGGCGGTCAGCACCTTCCCCGCCGTCGCCGCCGCTCGGCGGGCGGTGAGTCTGCGGAACCGGGCACTGTGGAACCGGGCACTGTGGAACCAGGTCTGCGGCATCAATGCCTCCTTCGGCGCTACCCGGCGTACTGGGCGACGATCTTGGTGAAGTCGTACGGGTTCTGGCTGATGTTGCTGCAGGTTCCCGGGGCCCATGGCTCCACGGCTCCGGCCGGGCAGGGCTGGTCGCGGTTGAAGGACCAGAACGTGAACCACGCGACGTGGTTCGTCTGCGCGAAGCTCAGCAGGCTGGAGAAGGTGGCCTGGGTGAACAGCTCGCTTGGCTGGTCGGTGTGGCCGTTCATCAGCGTGATCCCGATGTGGGACCAGGCGGTGGCGGCCGGCCAGCCGTACAGCGATTCAAGCTGGCCGGCGACATCGCTGGCGACGGTCTCGTCGCTGCTCACCTGCGTGCCGCTGGTCAGGCCGTAGTCGAAGTCCTCGATGCCGACCACGTCGATCCGTGCGCCCGCCGTGATCGCCTGCTGGATCTCGCCGGTGCCGGTGCCGGGCAGCCCGACCGAGGTCATCGGGATCGTCAGCGACACGACCAGGCCGGGGTCCTCGCCCTCGAGTATCGCGATGGCCTGGAACCGCTTGAGCTCGTTGGCGGTATCGCCGAGCGCCGTGTTCTCGATGTCGAAGTCCACGTGGGTGAGCCGGTACTTGGTGATGACCGACTGGTACGCGCTGGCCAGTGCGCTGGCACTCGAGCAGTCCTGCCCGAGTTCGGTGCCGTTGTAGCCGCCGAAGCTTACCCCGGCGTCACCGCCCGCCGCGCGGATCGCGGAGACCAGCGCCGCCACCGTGGTATCGCTGGAGACGAGCTGGCTGCTGCTGCCGTCCCACGCGGGGGTGCAGCCGCCGGAGTCGAGGACGAAGGAGAGCATGAAGTCCTTTTCGCCGGTCGCGGTCATGATCCCGGCGATCTGCGCGGCGGCCGGCGGGTTGTTGTCGAGCGGCATCAGGTACACGGGTGAGCGCCAGTTGCTGCTTGCGCCGCTGCTGCCGGATGTCGTCGCGCTGACCGCCGCGCCCGGCGCCGAGGAATTGCCCGCCGCGTCGACGGCGGCGACAGTGAACTGATAGGTGGTGCCGGCCGCGAGCCCGGTTACGGTCGCGCTTGTCGTCTTGGCGGAGGCGGCCAGCGAGCCGTTTTCGTAGACGTCATAGGACGCGGCCGGATCGGAACCGCTCGCCTCGGTCCACGACAGCGAGGCCGAGGACGAGGTGACCCCGGTGACGGCCAGGCCGGCGGGCACCGCGGGCGATGATGGCGGCGACCCTCCCGGTCCCGTCAGGGTCACGTCGTCCGCGTCGTACGTGCCCTCGCCGTACCAGCCGTGCAGGTAGATCGTGACGCTGGTGGTGGCCGCACCCGTGGTGAAGGCCGTCGACAGCTGCTGCCAGGTTGCGGCGGACGGCGTCCAGGTGCTGGTGTCGCTGGTCCCGGTGCCGGTATCGCCGAGGTACACGTAGTTGCCCTCAACCCAGGCCGACAGTGAGTAGCTCGAGTTCGGCTGAACCTGGATGACCTGTGTGCACTGCGCGTCATCGGAGGAGGTCGCAGCACCGCTGAGGGCGTACGACCCGGAGTGGACGGGGCTGCCGACCACGGAGTCCTGGGAAGAGCAGGTCCAGCCGGAAAGGGTGCCGGTCTCGAACCCGGGGTTGCTGACCAGGTTCGTTGCCGCGGTCGCGCCGGGCGCGGCGGCCAGGCCGATCATGGGCGCCAGCATCACCAGGACAGCGGCAGCGGCGTGACGGATCATGATCGCTCCCACGGCTAAGGGGTGCTGACGCGCAAACTAACAGGTAAGTTTCCTATCAATCAAATGTGAACGTAACCGGACATGACTGTTGAGTCAATAGCGCGGTGAAGCGGAAGCTGCTGCAGGCCCCCTACGGCTTGCGCGCGACCCCCGCGTTGGTGCTGACTTCGGTCGGCGAGGGGCGGAGGGCTCCGGCTTCCGGACGCCAGTCCGAGGTCAGTACCACGCCCGGCGGTACCAGTTCAAGGCCCGTGAACACGAGGTCGGCGAACCGTGAGCTGTCACGGTCGGTGAGAAGCACCCCGCCCCGCTGGTAGGCGCCGACGACGCCGCTAGCGGTCCCGTCGCCCACCATGTACTCGGCCGTGCCGTGCGAGGCGGCCACGTAACTGCCCGGCGGCAGTGCCTCCAGCAGCGTCGAGATGATCTGCTCCGGGTGCTCCTCGTCCCGGATGAACTGAAGGATGCCCACGAGAAGGAGGCCGACCGGCCGGCTGAAGTCCAGGGTCTCCCGGGTGACCGGGCTGGCGAGGATCTTCTCCGGCTCCCGCAGGTCCGCGTCGATGTAGGCGCACTTGCCCTCGGGCGTGCCGGTGAGCAGCGCCCGCGCGTGAGCGAGCACGATCGGGTCATAGGTTGTCGGGTAGTGTGCACGGTGTAAGGTAAGCACGTGGCGAACGGAGCACGCGACATGAGCCTAGGCATCGGGCTAGCGCGAGTCAGTACCGGCTCACAGGACGAAGTTACCCAGGTCGGGGACATCACGGAAGAATCCGCTAAGCGCGGTATCACCCTTGCGAAGATCATCAGGCTTCACGGCTACTCGGCATCTCACGGCACGCAGGAGCCGGCGCTCCGCGAGATCATCGCGGGCATGGAGCGGGGCGACTGGTCAAAGCTGATCGTCACCGACTCCAGCCGCATTGACCGCCGTGAGGACCTGGACGCGCAGGCTGAGGTGCTGCTGGCGATCCGTTCGGCAGGTGGCGACGTGATCTCGATCACTGAGCCGAACTTCGGCAAGACCGATTTCGCCGGCCGTATCGTCACCCTTGTTGCCCAGCACGCGAACGCCGAGAAGTCCAAGACCGTGAAGAACTCGACCTATCGCGGAATCAGCCTGATCCGTGACAACAAGGCGCATCACGGCGCGCTGCCTACGTTCTGGGCGACTAAGGGCGTCCGTTACGCCAAGCAGGCGTACTGTGAGAACCCCGCTGCTGTAACCGATATTTACGAGCGTGTCGACAACGGCGAATCCCTCTTGTCCATCGGGCGTATTTACGACCTTTACCCGCACTCTGTCAAGAACATCATTCGTTTCGCGGCGAACCACACGGGCGTGATCGAGTGCTCATACACGCACGAGGGGCAAACCGAAACATGGGCGCACGAGGTAACGCCCGTTGTCGATTCTGCGCTGTGGTGGCGCGCGAACAAGGCACTAGACGCGAACAAGACCGACGCGCGCAGTAACAAGGGGGGCCGCCCGGTCGCGTGGCCGGCTAACTGGCTCTCTGGCGTACTCGACTGCCCCGAATGCGGGGGAAAGCTCTACATCAACGCCGGGCTTACCCCGCAGGGAAACCCGCGTACCCCTAAGCTGCGCTGCGGCGGAAACGCGAAGAAGCGTCTTTCGTGCGGGCGGTTCACGGGGTGCGACGCGCAGCCCGTCATTGACCTGATCGAGAGCATGTTCTCTGCCGACACGGCAAAGATTCTCGCATTCCAGCGGGTAGCGGGAAACGCACACGAGCTAGAAGCGCTGAAAGCCGAACTCCGCAAGATACAGGCCCGTCTTTCCGCCACCGAAGACGACGACAAGCTAGACAGGCTCATTGCCGACCGCAAGGCGGTCAAGGCCCGTATTGAATCGTTCGTGATCGTGGACGACGATTACGACTACGCGCCCACGGGGCAGACGGTAGCCCAGATGTGGAACGGCGGGGATGACGCCGTTAAGCGCGGGATAGTCCGCGCGGTTAAAGAGTCCTGGGGAATGATCCTCGCGGACCACGAGGGGCAATGGCGAATCGCCATGGAAACGGCAGGATCAAAGGACCAGGGAAACGCGGACGGGATCATAGACCTTGGCAACGGCTTGTGCTTCCGGCGTTAGCGCGCAAAACGGAAGAGGCTCACCCGGAGGGATTCGGGTGAGCCTCTTTTCTTGCCGCTAGGCGGCTATTCGGGGGTGTCGGTTGCGGGAATGATGAGTACGATCTTTCCGGCTTCAAGGTGCCTGAGTACTTTCGGGAGGCTGAATTCGTTGGCTGGGATAATCACGGTTGGCTTTTCTGTGTTATCCGCCTTATAGGCGTTCACCTCTTCTGGTTCCTGCTTTTCATGGGCGTCATTCATCGTGAGGCATCACCCCCCTTCCGAACTGCTCGGCGGGCATGCGCGCTGGCTACGGTTGGTGATCTTCCACGTCCACGTCCACAGCGCGTGTTTTGCCTGTACGCGTAGGCGCGAGGCCCGTGGAGAGTCCATGGAAGATCACTCATTGTGACCATCTTCGGGAGAGTCGCCAGGCGGGCGGGCAGCGCGCCAGTAGCCGTGTTTGACCTGGATCGCCCGGTCGGCCCTGACGTGTTCTTGGAGCCGGTAGTAAACCCAGCTTTTGCCCATGCCGCACGCCGCTTCTAGTTCCGCGACTGATACTCCCTCGGGGCCGGCGTCCACCAGGGCGTCCCACAGGGCTGTTTCCGGGCGCGGGCGTTCATCCCGGCCATTGCTATCGGGAGGCTCGTTCGTCGCGTTTTGGGGGGGTTCCGGGGCTGTCCAGTAGTTATCAGGCTCTGGGCTTAGCGGGGGCGGCTGCCGGTAGGCGTAACGGGCCGCGTGCCGGTCCCTGGTTTCGTCGTCGACCAGGTAGGCGCGGTTTCTTTCCGGTGCGGTGTGCTCGGGGCTTGAGATCAGGAATTCGCCGGGCCGGGTGAGCTTGTGGGCGTGCCATCCGGAATTCACCGATCCTGACCCGAGTATCAGGTCAGCGTCGCGACGTTCGCGTACTCGCAGGCAGATGCGTATGTCCATTTGCGAGCGTACGGCGGTGCCCCTGCCCATTGCCTCCTGGGTAGGACGCTGGGTCGCGGCTATCAGGTCGACCGCGACCGCCCGGCCCCTCCTGGCTACCGAGTCGGCGTATTCGCTGGATTCGTCGGGAAGTTCGGCGTATTCGTCGGTGATGATGACCAGCGCGGGATGATCTGGGGCGGGTTCCCATATGCGTTTCCCGGTGGTCGCCATCGATGCAGCGCGGTTGTTGAGTTCGGTTACCGCGTCGCGGAACAACTCGTTTGCGTCTTCCGGGGTCGTGGCGATGCGTTCAAAGCATGATTCCCACGGTCCTAGTTCCATACCTCCTTTCAGGTCCACGCCCCACAGCCGTACGTCGGGGCATGCGATGAGTACGGCGATGATGACATTTAGGAGTCCGGATTTCCCCGATCCCCTAATTCCGCCGATAAGGACATTACGGCGGAGCAGCGAGACGCGGACGGGCCGGCCGTCTTCGGATATGCCGAGTTCCGCTGGCTGGGCGATTGACCGGATGGAAGATCCGGGCCACGCGATAGACGCGGCGAGCGGTTCCGTTTCGACTACCCGCATGACGAGCTTGTTAGCACGCTTCCCGTCAGGGAATATCCGGACGCTTCCGGGCCGCAATTCGAGCCCGGATTCGATATCGGGGATTCTCGCTATCGCCTGTCCCACGGTGGTTCCCTTCCTGAGAATTACGCGTGCAGTCCATCCCCACGCGTCTACCACCACAGAGGCGATACGCGACCCCGGCAGGCCGATATCGACCGCGACATCGGGCCAGCCGGATATTTTCCGCTCGACACGTACTTTCGCGCGGCGCCGGCGGTGGAACCACCACGGGACCGCGAGAATTACCGTTGCGATAAGCGCTGCCACAGGCAGCGGCTTAGCGGTAGGGCCGTCGGCGATTGCAGCCGCAAGCCACCCGCCAGTCGTGGCGATGACTGTTGCCGTGTAGCCGCGTTCCATTGCCCTGTCTATCCCGCACTTCTCCCACAGAGAGGAAAGCGCACTGGCGATCTTGCGGCCGGCCGGGTGCCGGCGCATTACCTTGAGCGGGAATGCCAGGACGACGGTTGTCACGGCGGTTACGGCCGCTACCGGTACCCACCACCGGGCGTGGTGGCCGTGGGCCGCGCCGGCCGCGATGAACGCGGCCAGCGCGACCCACAACGGGTAGAACGCGGAGCGGCAGCGCCACGCCCACCGGGCGATGACCACCACGACCAGGTCGGGCAGCGGGTCACCGTTGTTGATGACCCACATGGGCTGCATGCCCGCCCGCCGCGCCTGCCGGGCGTGCCGGCGCATCTGCCGGTAGCCGGTCATCATGCCCACCCGTGGCCCTGTGAGCGCGCCTGACAGGCGTCTAGTTCGTCTCGGAGGTAGTACAGGGGGTCCGGTTCCCCGTCCGCGTGTGCGCCGACGGTGGCGCCCATCGCGGCGAGCAGGTTCGCCCGGTCCAGCCGCACCGCCTCAAGTTCAGCCCGGACCCGGCCGAGTTCGGCGAGCGCGGCGGGAACGTCGGCGAGCGCGCGGTCGACGTGCCGCCACGCACCCGCCAGGGCCGGGGTGACCGCCGCGAACCCGGCGATGATGTCCCGCGCGATGTCGTTGCGAGTCGTGATCTTCGCGAAGCCGTCGCCGCTCATCGCGCATCCTCCCGCCGGCCGGTAACCGCCTGGGCGAGCCGCCCGGAGGCCAGCCGCGCGAAGTCAGGCGACAGGTCGATGCCGGTGAAC
>Ga0207416_1001485_pt1 | contig 30609 bp, 43 predicted proteins | sample PaiPotPPM11metaG_FD_184107 | JGI IMG/M metagenome (GOLD analysis project Ga0207416, IMG submission 184107) | Iron sulfur acid spring bacterial and archeal communities from Banff, Canada, to study Microbial Dark Matter (Phase II) - Paint Pots PPM... ... | reverse complement strand
CAGCCACCAGGATATTGCCGATCTCGTCGGGGCTTCGCGGCCCAGAGTCACCGAGCACCTGGCGCAATTGGAACGCGAGCACGTCATCATTCGTCAAGGCCGGCAATTGATCGTGCGCGTGGACAAGCTCGAAGGCATTGAGCGTACCGCTATCCGTCACAATTGACGACGCTTTGTGCCGGCTGCCCATGACCCGTGTCCACCAGATTTGTTTGTGCTGTGCAGAACATTTTGAGCGCACTCTCCGGAGCACTTTCATTTCTTCCAAGCGCCCACTGTTGCTAACATGGGTATCGTCGAGAATTGAACCTGTACCGCGGTATTCGACGCGGCGACTGCTTGACGATCTGTGCCTAGGACACGCTGGAACTATCGGCCCGTTCATAGGAGGTTTTATGTCGCCCTTGATCCTGATACTAATCTTGCTTCTACTCTTTGGCGGTGGCGGTGGTTATTACGCGTATGGTCCCTATGGAGGAATCGGGATCGGCGGGATCATTCTCATTGTTCTGGTCGTTATGGTCCTCAGTGGGCGTTCGTAGATACTATCGCTTCGGCCCGCGGTCGAATCTTGTCCGCGCACTGAAGCTTCCGGCGATAAGAATTGCACTGTACCACGAGCATGCAGCAGAAGGAGTACTAGTACATGACTAAAAGCATGAGAACTCCCATTCCCGCAAAGGCGAACGATCGTGGGAAAGAAACTGGACGAAGCGTCCGGGTTCCCGTCAAGACCGATCAGCCGGCGCAGGAAATCGCTGAGGACGAAGTCGAAATCGCGAAGACAGGAGGCAAGCCTGGAGAAGGTCGCAGACCCATGGCAGGAAACAAGCCGTAGAAACGCCTACCTACAGGGTCGCTAATTTTTACCGACGTAATTGCCCGACCGCACGTTCGCGGATGCTATGTCGATCCGTTTACGAAGATACTCTGGGTAGAAATGATTGAAGGCGTAGCCGAGTACCAGGGTGAGAGTTGGGATCACCACCTCGAGTAATAGAACGTAGCGGCCGCGAAGTGCGAGCGCCGCGAGAATCGTATCCAGCGTGAAAATGACGGCCCATACCAACGTCATAATCACATTCATCGGGAGAAACGCCGCCGCATTCCACATCTCGCGCGGCGCCCGCTCGCGCGCATACTGCAACGTGAACGGAAAGCCGGCGACCAGCGTTGCCCAGGCGACCACGGCAAAGATGCCCCATGCTGCGATAGTTCGGTAAATACTGAACAGGCCGTGCCCGGTGGTGACTATCGTGAGCAGCGCCAACACGAAGAAGCTCAGCGAGGTGCAGTCGACTATGTTGACGGCTCCTTGGCGATACTCGCGCATGACCAGCGCCAGCATCACCACGATCCCGACGCATACGGCTGCCGCCGGATGACCCAGCACAATCAGGACGCCGTATAGACCCCACGCTACGATGCCAACGCTGGAAACGGTGACGACGGCGGATTTTTCATTCTCCAGACGCGCGGCCGCCACCTGAAACTCCGCTCCGCGCCGACCGGCCCCGGTCATGTCTCTCACGCTGCCCCCTTCAGTTCCAACCAGTTGAGCTGGCGGCTTTGGCGCGATTCGCGTCTTCCCGATGTTAGTCGGACTGCGGGGTAGTCTCTTTTCCGACTACCGATGCGTTCCAGGTCGATCCTTATCACGGGAACCAGGAAGTTTCCCGGGTTCCTCTGAATGTCTTCGCGCGCCTTCGGATATTGTCCCAGGAAGTGCTGGAGCTCCGGATGCTGACTGACGTAGCTTTCGCTGGCGATCAGTCTTGGATTCTTCGCCAGTTGAGGGGCGAGCGACGTATCGGCCACCTTCGCATTCTGGAATGCGCGCAACTCGCCGGTGTCGACATTCGCGTTGTTGCGTTTCGCTTCCAGGGTTACTTGCGTACCATCAGGTTTGGACCACTGGCGGGTTCCAACCGTATCATTCGCGGTTTGGGCGAAAGCAGATACTGCGAATGCGAAAGGGAGAACGACTCTCGCCAGCACACTGGGGACTGTTTTCATCGACTGCCCTTCTTTTATGTCCAAGATATTTGTTTGATCAGCTATATTTCTGCTAACTATATACTGAGCATCACGAGAGAATCGGCGGGACATCAGCCGTCGCACCCCCACGCTATTCCGAACCTGCGCTCCGAAGCTATTGAGACCCGATGCGATTTGGATACATGGAGAACTAAACGGGTGGAACTGGACTTTCCCGTCCAAAGCGACCCGGGACTGTTCGGAACTGCGTTTCGTAGTGCTCGGCGAATTATTCATTATCGAAGACTTCCAGCGGCATGCCGGAAAAACCGGCCGTGGTGTGGAGGCGGATATCAGAGTGCTCGGTTCCGCTCTCTTGATCCAGCGCGGCTTTGACTTTGGCTGTGATTGTCGGGTCACGTGACACTGTGACCGCGCTTTCGTGAGGGTGTCTCGTGGGATCGGCGATGTCAGAGCCAGCCTGTTTCATCGGATCGCCCGCCGCGCTCATCGAATTGCTCGCACTCGGGTTGGATTGACCGAAGGCGGAAAACACCAAACCCATGCTCGAAAGCGTGGCCAGCATTATCAATTTCCATCGAACGGTCGAATACATAGAAGACCCATCAGTCTTGAGGAGACTGTCTGCGTTACTTGATTTCCTCAGTCGATTTGAAACAGGATTCCCATCGCTGCTGATACTTTCATCGCTCTATCAGCGGCACCGATGATCTCTCATAGCGCAGCGCTCAGGCCGAGAATGACCCCGGCGACCAGCGCCACGACAGGGCCGTGCTTGCCCGCGAGCCAGCAGACCGCTCCATTGATTGTTTCGCGCGCGTTGTGCATCACCACGACGCTCCCAGAAGAGATTGGAAGGTGCATGCGAACCTCGTCAGGCCTTGCTTGTCGCAAATTGGGGTTTGGTCTAGCAGAACGCGGTCTAAGGCAAGTGGAAGGACCGCCGCTGGGCTGGATCAAATGCGGACTCGATTCCTATTTCGACCCCGACTCCTACACACTACATTCAGCGTGAGGCAGAGCCCATGGCAGCATCGTTCATTCAGTGCTATCGAGAACAAGGGAATGTGAATCAAGCCGGTATTGTCATAAGTGGGACATAAGCGCGGGCGGCATCGTCATAAGCGTGCGCCGCCTCGACGATCAGTAGACGCTGAAAGAAAATGGTGGGCCCGGCGTCAGGCTGTCGCAAACGCCTGGGCGGGGACCGTCTTGCGCCGGCGCCGTAGTAACGACTGGCCGCGCCGGTAGATATCGGTCATCTGGTCGCTGACGAGGTGGCCGCCCAAGGGCTTCCAGTGAGGTTCGGCGACTGAGACGGCCCGTGAGAACTCTCTCTGGGGTGCGCCACGGACCCATGGCGAGCTTCTCATGCTCGGGTTCAGAGTTCTCAGGCAACCGTATCACGTTACCTGTCTGCACCTGGAGCCGGGTCGCTTCAGGGTCCGCGCGGACCGGCTCAGCGCCGTTGTAGGCCGCATACCGACTGCTGAGGTCCAGAGTTTCGCGTTGCTCTGGAGTAAATCCTGCGAGTGCATGGCGAGCGCAGAGCGTCCAGGACGAGGGAGAAGCTGGTAAGCCGCAACTATGCGCCATCATTTCTAACGCGCTCACTTAAGGATGAGTCTGATCGCCGCGTCGGGCCGCCCCAACGGCGCGTCTTGTTCTCTACATAACTAGATCGAGGGTCTCTCCATGGGCTTTGCATCGCGCTCGATGTAGTGTGAGTGAGTCGGGATCGACATAGGAATCGAGTTCCGAATTTGATCCAGCCCAACAGCGGCCCTTCCGCTTGCCTTTGACCGCGTTCCGCTAGACCAACCATCAAGTTGCGGCAAGCAAGGCCTGATGAGGGTCCTTATGTACCTACCCATTTCCGTCGGAAGTATTGTGGTGATCGTGCTCGTGCTCTGGCTGCTCGGCGTAGTGTGACGAGTCCGCGGGCGCCACGGCGTGAATCGATGTTCTCACAGCTGCCGCGCCGACAGGTAAACGGCTCACAATAAATAGGAAGGCAGAGTTTATGTTACTTATGATTATCGTGCTGGTTCTGCTGTTCGGCGGCGGCGGGCTATATGGATACCGCGGCGGCTACTACGGCGGACGGGGATTGGGCCTGGGAGGCCTACTTCTAATCATCCTGGTTATCTTTCTCCTGATGGGTGGTGGCTTCGGGCACGCAATGTATTTTCGGTAATCTCTGACCAACCCAGCATGAGGAGGCGATCAGGCTGACGCCGGGTGCAATGGACATGCTTAGTCAATTGAAGCTGGAGTTAATGCGCGCGCGCACCGAGCTGGGTTTCCTGTTGTCCGAAGAAGTCCTTAGTCAGGCCAGCCAGGTACGCAACGCCCGCGCAAAAGTCAAGGAACTGCTCTACGCGATTGCCATTGATACCGGTGACGTTTCGAGTTGATCCGTGGGCGCGCGCGGCGGGCATCTGCTTTAGACAACCAATAACCGGAGGAAGGTGTGATGAGTGGAACAACCGACACGATCAAAGGCCGCGTGAAGGAAGCAGTTGGTGTCGTGACGGACGATCAAAAGCTTAAGGACGAAGGACGGGTAGACCAGGCCGTCGGTAAGGTGAAGAAGACGGTGGAACAAGTGATCGACAAAGCCAAAAAGTAGAAGGAAGCTCGAACGGTGGATCGGGAAGGAGCCAGACGCGCTGTAAGCCAGGAGTGGTGAAGGTAATGTTTGGCAAGCGGACGCGTGGACGCTCAGTTGCGGGAGCCATGATGGCCGCCGCATTGTTGTTGGCAGGTCGCAGCCCGTGACCCCGCCGGCGGCTCCTCCAACAAGTTCTGCAACCAGTCCTGCGAACTCTGCTCAGCCACTTCCAGCCGCTTCCGAATCGTGCCCACGCGAGAAGTCATCGGGAACAGTGACGGCGTCGCGCTCTCGCACCGGGCGGGCGGGCAATTGCACGAGCAACGGTGAGCGATACAACCCGAACAACTTCACCGCGGCGTCAAAAAGCCTCCCGATGGGTTCGACGATTAAAGTGACAGACGTCAAGAACGGAAACTCCGTCAACGTTCGAATAAACGATCGCGGACCCTACGTCCGAGGGCGGAGTCTGGAGATTTCATCGCGTGCCGTCCATGACATCGGTCTAGGTAATCAGGGACTGGCAAAAGTGACAATTACCCAGCAGCAGCCTTCGCTTAGTGCCGCGACTCCATCCGCAAATTGCGACTAGTCACGGCTCACCAACTGAGGATCGCTCTAATACACCATCGTCTCCGATCACTTGTGCCGGCCTGGCACTTCGACATCTCCTCTCCACAACTCGGCGATAGCGCAATATACTCCGCACGCCCGCGTGCGAGCTCGAGTCGGCCTCATATGACGCTAGACACTCGACATGTCGCAATATCCGGTCCAAGTGTGCTCCGGAGGACATAGTGTATCAACTACAGATGCCATCGCCTTGACCTTGGACAGGATATCGATGGACACTGAGTATATAGGAATCGATGTAATGGGCGTGCCTTGAGAGCACGAGTGACGAATGAGTGTCGCATGCCCGTGAACTGCATTCAACAAACAGGAGGATAGAGGAAATGAAATCTCTGAGCTTATGGGTCTCCGCAGCAGCAATCGGAATGGCCGTGGGCCTCGCAGGTAATGCATGGTGCCAAACCACGACGGAATCAGACAGTACGGTCTCGACCATTCCGGCCGCGCCGAGCGTGAGCAGTAAAACGGTGACGACGAAGACGGTGGCCAATCCGCCGGTCATTGTGATGCGACCTTCTTCGAGCTCGAGTGAGACCACTACGACGCAGTCAGACACGCCATACCAGCCGGCTCCGGCGGTGCAGGAGAATTCCAAGAGCAAGACGACCTATGGACCGGACGGAGTGACACACTCCGAAAGCAGCGACAAAACAACGACTGATTAGTTCCAAGATCAGCCGTGCGAGGAGCATAGATACAATCACTCTTCACGGCAGGAGATGAAGTTGATGACATACCCAGGTCGATTCGCCCGGAGCCTTTTGAGCGCGAGCGTGTGCTTCGTATTGGCCGGCTGCTTTTCCTACTCCAGCGAGGAACATCGGACAGTCGTTCCGGCCGTTGAGGCGCCGGCGACGACCTCCTCTTCGACCACGACCACCTCTACCGTTCCCGATACTACGGTAGAGAGACAGCACACCACGACATATACCAATACCAGTCCGTAACATGGAGATGACAATGAAGATCAGCGCAAAAACGGTAACGACGCTGGCGCTTGCCGGCCTCATCGGCGGTGCATTGAGTATTTCGCCGCCTTTGTATGCGCAGGACAGCGCCGCGGGTCAGGAAATGCATCAAAGCGGCGCCTCGGCGAAGGCCGTCGTGAGCGCCCCCTCGGTGAAGGCTGGCGCGGGCGACGCCGCCGATTCGGTGAAGCATGCGTATCGCGGCACCAAGCATCAGATTAGCGACGCAACCCTGACCACCAAGGTCAAGGCCGCAATGCTGACCGATCATGTGACCAAGAAGTACACCATCCATGTTGATTCCAACCATGGCACGGTCACGCTTGTCGGCAAGGTGGATTCGTCGGCGACGGCCGCGCACGCTCAAATGGTGGTTGCGAATGTTAGTGGCGTGCAGATGGTCAAAAACGATCTGACCTGGCCCAGTAGTGTGAGATAGATCAGTCGTCCTGCTTCGAAACGCGCAATTCTGTCCGCGGAGCAGAGCTACATGCCAAACACCAAATACACGAGCCAAGGGTTACTGGCGGCTGGTCTCGCCGTAGCCGCGCTGAGCCTGACGATCATGGCGCAGCTGTCGACGGCGAGAGCCCAGACTCGTGTCGATAGCGAGAGCGTGAGTTACCGGCCAGCGGCGCCTACTCGAGCAGGGCGACGAGGCTGGCGCGTCTACTGAATGGTGGCGCGATCTGCTGCAGGCCTCGCGTGGGTATCTGCCAACGCGTGCCAAACTGCCAATACTACCGCGATGCACGCGGTGAATGCGATGCCGAGCGAGAAACGGCCGCTTGAACCAGCACCAGCGCGCAAGGCGCGCGCATGTCACTGATCTATTTCGAGCACACGTAACTGATGCAGCTTATGGTTATCAGAACGGTCACTTACAACGACATTGGCGACCTTGAGCCGTTACATATCCGCAGTGAGCTGAAAACCGCCGAACCTGATTGGAAGGGCCTGGTCAAGGGGATGTGGACTTCAAAAGCTGTAAAAGGCCTAAGCCTTCTGGCCGGCTATGCCGCAGGCGAGGCTTATTCGATGTACGCCGTGTTTGAGGCCCACACTTTGACGCCAGTGACTGCTTATCTAACGGAGCAAACGCCTTTTCTTCGAGCGGTATCCGGGAAGTATCGTGAAGTTTTCGATCTTGGCGGTCTGCTCCCCGTTGTTCTCGCCTCGCTGGTCGTATTCACTATGGCATGGTGCATGGTACGGGGAACCGCTTTGGCGCTTGTTGGATCGGAGTAGCCTCGGTATCCAGTCGCCCGTGCGCTCCGGAGACTCGGCCGGCGGCCGGATAGCCTGCAAGAAGTAACTAGAGCCGCCGCGACGATTCAATTCATTAAAAGCCGGGCGGCGATACTTGTTACCTGGAGAACCAGTATTGCGAATCAGCACATACCTGCGGGCCCATCATTCGTGATATTTTAATGTTATGACAAATATTATCAAGCGCGCAGTTACGTACAGCGCGATCATAGTCATTGCAGCTATGATAGGCACTGTGGGTGTCGCCGGATGCAAGGCAACGGTTGAGTCGCCGGGACCTGCGGTGCAGGGTCCGGCTGGCGCGCCTGGCGCAGCCGGAGCGGCGGGAGCGAAGGGCGAGACGGGTTCCCAGGGCGCGCCGGCCGCCGCAACGAAATCCTCCGAGTCATCCACCAACGACCCAGACCAACAGCAATCCGGATACCGGCAGCAGCACAACCACCGAGAAGTCCTCGACCCAGAAGAGCACTAATTAAGTACGAGACGTGAGCAAAGGGCACTCGGCAAGTTGCCGGCCTCTAAGGTCAACAAGCTGTCGGCGTGGACTGTCTCTGCCAGTAGGGTCTTTTAAGAACGAAGGCTACAATTCGTACACCGTACCGAGGGTTCGAATCCATCCCGCTCCACCAACGAGTCTTCGATGTTGAGTGATTTTGCGCGAGGTCCCATTACACGCGCAGTGGTGGGCGTCCCAGCACGATTCCGCCATCCACCGCCACCTGTGACTACTATAAACTTTACAGATCATTCGATAAGTAGCGTGAGATCGTCGCGAGGGTGCAGGTGCCTCGGATGAGAAAGGAACGGGGCATGAATTTACGACGAAGCACGCTAGGTAGGACGAAAGGGCGGTGAGTCGGTTAGTTCCGATCAAGGAAACATGTCCGAGGTCGCAAAGGCGGCGAGCATTCTCACGGCGGACGGTCCATGGGTAGCGAAAAATGACGCAGGGTCACGAAGACCCGATGCGACGATGAACAGAGTTGTGGAATCCCTGCGGGCGACTGGAAAGGATCGGAGTTGTCGGCGTGTTGTGCCGCAGGATCCGGTGCACCGGACAAACAGGTCGAATCGCCTTAAATTGGGCCTTTTTGTGGCAGAAGGGACAAACTGTCGGCATTGGCCGGGTCTGATGTAAAACGATACAACGTGCGCTGTGCGATCTGATCGCAGTTGGAAAAGCAAAGCCTTCGTTGATCGTACCTCACAAACTTCCGCTGACCGAAGCTCCCGAGGCATACCAACATTTCGATGACCGTGCCCCAGTTGAACCAAAGTTATTCTCAGATCGGCGGCTTGAAAAAACTCACTACGACATAAAGAGGAGCGACCCATGGCTAACATTATCGAGAAGGCAGAGGACTACGTGAGCAGCGCGACGATTTCGATGGAAATGCTGCGTGACAAACTCAGCGAGTTTCTCGCGGTGGAACGCGGGGGATTGAAGCTTTATGACGAGGCGATAAAGATCGTAACCGACTCGCAGGTTTCAAAGAAGTTCGAGGTTTTCCGGGACCAGACACGCAAGCACGAGACCATTTTGATGCGGGTTATGGAACAGCTGGGGATCGATCCCGCCTACCTGAGCCCTGCTGCCAAAGTCGCGCAACTAAAGGCCAACGGGCTGTTGGGCACGATGACTAGTCCGGACGGCCTTCACTCCAAAGCTGCCGAAATCAATGCCATCGAGAACATAGTGCTGGCAGAAACCAAGGACCATGCCGATTGGGAAATGCTCGGCAAAATTGCTCGCCAGAGCAACGATTCACGACTCCGGGAGGTGCTCAAACCTGCTGTTTCGGAAGTCGAGCCCGAGGAAGATGAGCATTTGAATTGGACCAAGGAGCAGATGGCGCGCTTGGAGTTCGCAGAGATTTCAGAGCGTGAAAAAAATAGCTCGCAGATACGAGGAGACGCTCCATCGCGTCATCTGTGGCTCCTGAAAAATCTGCCCTGAGGAGGCTCGGGCCATGCGACCCGGAGGGCAGCGGTCCCACGGCGAGCGGAGTCGCCTTCGTCGGAAGCAGACAGAGCCCTGGCGGGGAAGCCATCGCTCAGCCAGACGCCGGGATTTATACAGACGCTCGAGCGTACGGGCTGGCAGGTCGCTTCCGTGGGGATTCATCGTATCGATCCTCTTGCGGATAGTGTGATCGGGCGATGGGTAAGAGCAGCTATTACGCGGATCTGGGAGAGCATCCCCAATTCAAGAGAAGGAGCGCGTCATGAATTCTGTGGCGAGCGACTCTGACATGCTAACGGTAAGAGAAGTCAGCCAGATACTGCGAATCCACCCGACGACGGTCTATAAGTTGGCGCGTGAAGGCAGCTCCCCAGCTTTTCAAGTGGGCGTCGCCTGGCGATTCCACAAGGACTTGATAGCAAGGTGGATGGTCGACGGCTCCGAAGCGGCTGAGATGAGCGAAGTATCCGCCCCGCTCTCTAAGTCGGAGCATCGGACTTTTGAGCATAAGCCACCGGCGCGCCAACAGGACGTTAGCCACAAGAACCGCCACTCGTAATTCTCTCGCTAATTAAGGCTCGCCTTGCGCGTACGAGGTTTCGGAAGGGGCGTTAGCATTGCTAAATCGACGTGAAGCTCAAATCGGTTTTCAGGCTGACAATCGCATAAAAGGGTAGTGCAAATGGCAAACAATTCACATGATCGGCGAAAGACAGTGCAGCTTGTGGACCAAAAGATCAAAAGGGGCCATGGCGGCGAGACGCATCAGGTTGCCGAAAACGAGGTGCTCACCCTCACAGCAGGGCATGCCGGTTGCCGATGATCAGAATTCCCTGCGCATAGGTCCTCGCGGACCCACGGCGCTCGAGGATGCCCATTTTCGAGAAAAGATCTTCCATTTCGATCACGAACGCATCCGGGAGCGGGTCGTTCACGCGCGCGGCTTCGGCGCGCACGGGTATTTCGAAAACTATGAGTCGCAAGCGAGCGTCACGCGAGCCGATCTCTTTCAAAGAGCGGGAGAGAAAACTGCGGCGTTCGTTCGATTTTCCACTGTGGCCGGCAACAAAGGATCGGCAGACCTCGCCCGAGACGTGCGGGGCTTCGCGGCGGAAGCTTTACACAAAGGAGGGCAATTGGGACATAGTCGGCAATAACATCCCGGTCTTTTTGATCCAGGACGCGATCAAATTTCTCGACCTGATCCATCCGGCCAAGCAGGAGCCCGATCGCGGCTTGCTCAGCACCTCGCGCAAATCCACGGCAGGCGTCTCCCTCCCGGCCTTTGCGTCGTATTTCTTGGACGCGGGCTCTATCGGCCTACTTGCCGAATACCGATGTTACGAGCTCGGTATCGAGATACTCCGTGAGCTCATGCACTTTGCCGTTGGCGATGCGGAAGATCTGACAGTAGTGATCGTTATATGACTTTCCGTTTTTCGCTTTGGCGTTGCCGCGCGCCTGCATTACCACAAAGTCACCCTCGGCGATGAAATTGTCAGGCGTGACGATGATGCCAGCTTCGAGCTGTGCATTCAGCGGGTCCAAAAGCTTGTTGATCACTTCTTGCTTGCCGTTGCACGTACCGGAGAACCTGGTTGTGCCCATGACGGTGAAACGGACGTCGTCCGCCATCGCACCCAAAAATGCCTGAACGTTCCCCTTGCCCAGCTCGGCAAACATGTTGCGAATAAGTTCTTATTCTCGGCTGCGCTCATGATTGTCACCTGCCGTTGATTTTTCGCGTCGAATACCCAACAGCGCGGACTCTACGCCCGATGGTGTGACGGGTCAAAAGGGACATCGAGTCCACTCTTGCGAATTTTGTTCGCATCTGAGCCCTTTTTCAGTGCTTGCGTTGCATCGCGCGAAGCTTCCGTCAGCGGAGGCATCTCCCTTCCATCGAGCTGAGTTTGAGAAGCATCGACTTCGCACTCGCGGGCCCCGCCTGTAAACCGAAATGAAGGGTCGCGACGGTTCCGCGCGAGATTTTGCAGGTCCTCCGCCGGGCCCAGCGCGTAGCTAAGCCGCGCGTGCAAAACGTGGCCAGGCGGGGCCGGAGTCAATTTGGAGCAAGGAGGAGAGCGCAGCGCTGCGACCAGGATCGGCAGCGCACGATTTTGAAGCTTTGCCCAATAACCCACAGCAACCCAACGATGCGTGAGCCCTGGTCTTGCTGGCGCTGGCCGTAGGCTCGTGCTCGACGCGCGGCTCGATGCGCCGCGGAGTCCGGACAGCACGAGGAAGGCTTTATTGAGGGTAACTCTAATTGACGAGCTTACTTTGGGAATCCAGCATGGCGGTCATTTTCTGAATGCGCGGCTCCAGCCGTTTGCGTTCATCAGCTTCGGTCAAACGTTCGAGAATCTGCGGAATGGCCTTTGAGAACTCCGACGCGACCTGCCACAAAGTAAACCGTAAGCCTAGATTCAATCTCGTCGCCCCTTTTGGAAGAGGCGCACCCACGAAATCAAAAGTTTGGCGCGCGGAACTGTAGGCGCTATCTACAGTATAGATGGTTGCGGAGTTGAGGTTTTCTACAAGTACGTCTTCATACTTCGACCAAACCCGGTCCCGAAAATATTTCGCCGAAGAAAATAGTATTTTTCCCTCGAACGTTTGCGCTACGACCTCCAGCTCATCGGGCGTTTTACCGGAAGGGTCTGCCCACGTTAGGATTGCACCCGAACCACTGAGCGCCAGCTCCGCCCCTCTCAGCATTTCGATTAACAATGCGCGCAACGCAGCTTGGAATTCCAATTCTCTTCGTCTCTGCTGTTCTTGTAATGTCGCACGCTCGCCCCGACCAGCCGCCAAATACGCTATTAATCCTCCCCCCACGGCTCCCGCCAGGGCAGTCGCGAGTGGACTCCAAGCGATTTTCACGAGAGCCTGAAGAACCGCATTCGAGATTTCCATTTGAATTCTGTTGTCGAGCGAATGGCAATTCCGCTCGACTTCATCGGGTTTAACCTTATCGCATCGCCAATCGCGACCGGAAACTAACTCGGGGAACTCCAGGGCCGCCCAGAAAATTGCGCTCTCCCTCCTCATCCAAGGCGTCACGGTTTGTTATAGGCCGGGCTCGCCCCGAAGCACAGGCGGGCCACCGACATGGAGTTAGTCGCGGAGCCGACCCAGAGATATATACTCGCTTTGGGCTGGCCGCCCTGAAAGAATCTCTGCAGGCTGGGGTTACCGAGTTAAATGGATTTCGGTATTCAGTTCTTTCCCGACGTAGGGCCTGCCGAAAAGACCGGAAAGGATTATTGGCAGGAGGCGCTCGATCTGATCGCGATATGCGACGAACTCGGCTACACGCACGTCCGTACGGTAAGTTGCTTCACTGAGGGAATTTTCTCTCCGGTGCTTACAGGACGCCATGCCCGGCATGGGCCGGCTCCAGGGCAAGACCGCGGACCTGCTCCTTGAACATGCGGGCGTAGGTTGCGCCGCGACTCAGAAGCTCGGAGTGGGTGCCGGTTTCGACGATGTTGCCGTTGTCGAGCACGACGATCAGGTCGGCATTCATCGCACTGCGCAGGCGATGAGCGATGAGGAAAACCGTTCGCCCTTCCATCAGACGTTCCATCGCCTCATGGATCAAGTTTTCCGACTGCGAATCGACCGCGGAGGTCGCCTCGTCCAGGATTACAACCCTGGAGTCCTTCAGGAAAGCGCGAGCGAGCGCAAGCCGCTGGCGCTGCCCGCCTGAAATCTTCACTCCGCGCTCACCGATCACCGTGTCGATGCCGGCGGGCACCTCTTCGACGAACTCGCGCATGTTGGCCAGATCGAGCGCCTGCCAGAGCATCTCTTCCGAAGCGTCCGGGCGCGCGTAGAGCAAGTTGTCGCGGATGCTGGCGCTGAACAGAAAGGCGTCCTGCGCCACGAGGCTGACACCGTCGCGCAGCGACTTCAGCGTATAGTGTCGCACGTCCTTGCCGTCGATCAATACCCGGCCGTTGCTCACGTCGTAATAGCGCGGAATCAGGCTCGCCAAAGTGGTCTTGCCGGCGCCGGAACGTCCAACCAGCGCCACCCTGCAGCCTCCCGGCACGCTCAGATTGAGTTCGCTGAGCCCTCCGCGGCGGCTGGGCGACCCGTCGCGCGCCAGGTAGCTGAAGCTCACGTGGTCAAATTGCACGCCACCGCGGCGGACCGTAAACGGACGGCTTAAAGGATGGTCGGTGATTTCCGGTTTGATATCGAAAAATTCGAACATCCGCTCGATCGCGGCCAGCGACGCCGATATGACTACCGAAAGTTGCGCGAAGCGCTCCAGTGGAAGATACAAGAAGCCTAGATAGGCGAAAAAGGCCACCATCGTTCCAAGCGTCATCGTTCCCCCCATGATCATCAGCGCCCCGATCCAAACCACGATGGTCGGCGCGCATCGCGTCAGTAGCTGGATCAACATCTCCTGCCGTGCGGCGAGCCTAATCTTATCGATAGAACTTTCGTACAGGCGTTCGCTGTGCTCCCTGAACCGATGCACCTCGTGCTCTTCGCGCCCGAATGACTTTATTGTGGTGGCGCCGACAACCCGTTCATGGACTTCGCCGCAAATGCTCTCGAGCGTCTCCTGCATCCGATGGCTTACGGCCTTGATCCTGGGTGCGAAGTAACGCATGAAGGTCACCCAAACTGGCGCAATGCACAGCGCCACCAGCGCCAGCCGCCAATTCATCGCGAACAGGACTATGACCACCAACCCCAGCGACACGGCGTCCATCCAGACATCGATGAGAGCCGAGTTCACCAGCTCACGTGCCTGCTGTACGTCGTTCAGCACGCGCGAGACGATTGCACCCGACGGGTTGCGATCGAAGAAGGCGTGCGGAAGCTGCTGGAGATGCGCGAAGAGCTTTGACTGCAATTCGAAGATCAGCCGATTGCCGGCGACGCCCGCCCAATAGTTGCGGTAGTAGCTGGCGATGGACTGCAGCGCGTAGAGCAGCAACAGCGCAGCACTCAGCACCGCGAGCTTGTGCTCCGCTGTCGGCGTCATCCCCGCCAAATGCGATAGCCCGGCGCACCAGCGGTCAATCGTAAGGTTGATTCCGTTCAGCCTCGGTTGCGAAGCTAAGATAACGTCGATGACGTATTTGAAGGCGAGCGGAAAGGCGAGCGGCAGAGTGAATTTACCGACCCCCATCAGCGCCGCACCGATGACCAGCCGTAAATGCGGCCTCACGAATGACAGAAATCTGACGAGCGGCGAACGAGAAAGCCTGACTTCGTTCGAATCCATGGACCTCAACCTTCCGGTCCCTGAGGAAATTTTTCAGAAAATTAGATTTGTCATCAATCAAGAAGCAATCGAGATGCGCTTTGCTCTTGCCACGTTAACTGACGAGATCTTGGGCTTCGAGTCGTCTCTCTTTAGGATTCGGAGAGCCGCGATTGTCGAACCATTAACCGATATCGGAAAGCCGGCTGGCCGCGACCGCTATAGTGATATTATTGAAATCTTAATTAGCTTTGTTCTTCATAGCGTCAACTTAACATAGCGGTCCTACAACTATGTACTGCAAACCGCAGGATTATCGTTATCTGCGGCACCTCAAAGTCAGCTTCGCTTGTGACTGACGCGCAAGATGAACATTCCGGACAACTGTGCAGCGCCGGCCAGCGAGCCGGTCCTAGCGTCAGGTTGGTGGACTTCTCTTGGAGACCATGAGGGCAAGGCGCGTCTTATCGGATTCACCGTGAGCCGGTGCGTCTAGGGCGCCCGTGAGCGCGCTCTCGCTGGAAAGGCAGGATGATAATTATGTCCCGCAGAGAACTGTGGCTCGGTGGATTGTTGCGGAGGCCGTGCGTTACGATCGTGAACGCCGCAAGGAGTTTAGCGGCGGAGTTCCATGAGATCTTTCGCCCATGTTGCGAGCAGCGTTCAGTGAGCCCACCAGGATGAACGTATAAAGGACGGCCAGTCGATGATCAAAAGAAAAAAGGCTATGAGGCGCGAGCAATTTCTGGCAAAGATGCACGAGTACCTCACGGGCACAAAGACCAGACTGATCCGAGAAATCGCGACTCAACTTCGGACCGAACGAGACGCCAGCAGAGATGATTGCATGGACAGCTGCGATTTGGCTTCCGAAGAGAATGAGCGCGAGCTGAGCACCATGCTGTCCGAGCGTGAGCGACTCAAAGTCGGGCAGATAGACGACGCGATCAGGCAGATCGCCTCGCTCAAGTACGGCTTGTGCGAAATGTGCGGACTCGAAGTCACCGAGGAGCGCCTCAATGCGATGCCTTTCACCCGGCTTTGCTGCGATTGCCAGCAGGAGCGGGAGCATGAGGCGAAGACCCGGCGCCGCTACGAGGAGCATGATTACGAGGGCTACAAGCTCGGCTCGATCCACGCACAGGAAGAGAGCAACGAAGTGACCGGGCATGGACTCGACATGTGAAACTCTCTCCGGTGCCGGTGGGGTGAGCGCACCGCCCACACACGCGCGCTTTTTGCGCTCATCCACGGAGAATGCTTCAGACCTGAGACTGCGTGGCGGAGCGAGACGAATTCGAACCCTCGGTACCGATTAGACCCTCCGGTTTCGAGTTGGGCCGTGGCTCTTACGACAAGGGTTGTCGACACCACCGACATGGAGTTAGTCGCGGAGCCGACCCAGAGATATATACTCGCTTTGGGCTGGCCGCCCTGAAAGAATCTCTGCAGGCTGGGGTTACCGAGTTAAATGGATTTCGGCATTCAGTTCTTTCCCGACGTAGGGCCTGCCGAAAAGACCGGAAAGGATTATTGGCAGGAGGCGCTCGATCTGATCGCGATATGCGACGAACTCGGCTACACGCACGTCCGTACTGTAAGGTGTTATGCTGGGAACCAACCGGGCGTTTTGTTCCGACGGATACCTTCCTCTAAGACAGTCAAAGCGCTACATATCATTGTGCTGAGCGTGCTCGAGAGACTGGTCGCGCCAAACGCAGGGATAGACAACTCCCCTTTCCATCCCCGCGCTGCTTCCTCCTGCATCATGGCGCATCCGAAATGACCCAACGAGCACGGCTTAGCCCCACCCGCTCGCTAGCGGCCACGTTTTGGCCCTGCGGTGGTTACAGCCCGCGGCGAGCGCAGGCGGCCCATTCCTGAGCACTGAGCGATCCGGCAAATCGTCACTGAGTCCCTCCGCCTTGAGGAGCAACCCAGTTACCGTGGGCATCGCGCTTGCTCAAAAAAGAAGAAGACCCGGCGGCTTTCCGACCGGGTCTTTCGAGACTCCCCCTCCACGTCGCGTTTCGTAACGCGCAGCGTCTTGCTGGACACTGGCAGGGGGTGCCCTTGTCCGCTACTCGCTGCTCACGTCACGAAACGCGAGTGGATACTAAGCTTGGCCTTGACCTCGTTCAAGGAATTTACTGCGACGCTGACCACGGTTCTGCACAGGAACTATCGGTTTAGGTTCTTTGGCTTCTGACGCCGGACTTAGGGCTGAGTCGTTCCGTGACTTGGAGCGCGTACTTTCTCCCACGGGCACTGTCAATCCGTGCGATCCGAATTTGAAGAGGGTGAAACTTGAAAAGCCGCGGCCATATAAAATTTTGTCGGGAAGTCTGCGTACGACTCATCTCCCGACTTCTGCGCTACGCACCAACCGGCCGCACACCGTCGCACTCCTTCATTTTGTCGCGGTGTTCCTCGAAACGCGGCGTCTGTGCGTCATGCTGACTGCCAGCCCTTCGTCATGTACCACTTTGAGTTCCGCGATTCTTCTGCGTCGGTCCTCTTCATCAGAAGACAGATGCCTGCCGGGGCAGGCATCGCTCAGCCAACGCGTCGTAACCTCATCGCTAAGTTGATAGAAGCTCACGACAGAGACAAAAACAGCTAACACTCTATTTGAAGATATGTCTGTAACGAAGTCACGACCACAACGGTCACAGCGGTGCTGGATCACGGTCTGACCGGACTCAATAGCGAGAGGCCGCGGTTTCGCAAGCCAGAGATGTGTATTCCAGATCTCGACTTTTAATTTCACGCCGATCCCCAAAAAGATGAATGAACTGCTTGCCGTGCCAAAGTACTAGCTAAGATAGGTCATCATAGACTAGATATAGTCTCGCATAGCAAGAGATTTCGACAAAGAACAGTTTTTCGGTGAATGAATGCGTCGCGCGTCCGCATCGTCGCCTAGGATGCCGCCGAGAGGCAAACAATGGGTCTGGCCGCAATGATTCATGCGGCGGCTTGAGGAGCTGCTGAAGAGCTACTTACTGATTCACTGCGCGCGAGTGAGCGTCGAACCGCTCCCCGCCGTCAGTGTGGCGTCGGCTAGCGCCCGTCGCTGAGCCAACTGAAGGTCACTACGAAGCTGTGGGCCAGGCGGTTACAACGGATCCTGAAAGGAGAGGGCTTCACGGCCACCCTCATTTGCTGAAACGTCTAACTGCATTTACCAAGGGTTTGATGTCGACGGGCTTTTTCAGGACGGTCCGGGCGCCATCAAGCGACACGGGGGGAACCGCTGAAAGCACAACCACGGGGATCTCTGCTATGTCGGAGTCGCTTCTCTTTCGGCGCAGAAATTCCCACCCGTAACCAAGGAAATGTGATCAGCAGTCCTCATCTTGTTGAGAGCGTCCAAGCCGTTTTGTGCGGTGAGAACAGAAAATCCTTCAAACTCGAGTAACTTAGACATGGCCTGCAATACTCGCGCATTGTCATCGACCACCAGAATCTTGGCGTTTGGCGGATAAGTCAGGGCATCCATGTTGAAGAACTCGCAGAAAGGCCGGTATCCAGATGTGCAGGGCAAGTTTGATTCCCGGAATCGCTGCGCCCCCGGTTCCTCCAGCTGGAGACTTTCTCGTCTGATTAGAACGCGAAGTAGGTGAGAATAGCCCCCAGGACGATCCACGGGGCGATGATCGGTAAAGGATTCGTTTTCATTCGTTTATGCCGAGCGTTTCCAACCAGAACGCGTGCTCCTCGGCAGCGTGCCGGAGAAGGTCCACGCCTGCGACGCCGCGCTGCGGCCGATGGCCCTCAGCGAGATCGATCAGACGCGCGCATTCCGCGCAGAGGACGTACATCCGAAGGCGCAGAGCCTTCGCTTGAGCATCATCGTCCACGGCTAAATTAACCGGCGGTTACGCGGCTACGACCGATAGATAGCACAATTCCGGCCGCGACGCTGCATCGTGCTCTACGCTACCTCATACGCGAGCAGCGCGGTCGCCTCGCACATCGTCGCTGGGTTGTCTCGTGAGTGAAGTACCGGGCCGTGCGATCCGGATTTTCCACAGGTCGAATCGGAAGCCGATTCTCTACACAAAACCTGCCTGAAAAGTCCAGCCGCTGAGTGCGGATGAAGCGATCCGGACATACTCGCGGCGCACGAGAACGGCGAGAACAGCGCCGACTTCGCGCAAGCGCTGGCGCTGTTCGACGCGAACGCGCAGCGCTTGAAGCGTCTGCTGCGTGAGACCGAGCGCGATCTCGCGGCGCACTGCCGCGAGATCGAGGCTGTCGCGATGGCTCTGCTTGAGCGCTCGGTGCTGAGCGCGATGGATCTTTACAAGATCACCGTGAGGGCGCGCTGAGCGTGAAAAAATGCTTCCACGCTCGTTGACTCTTAGTGCGCGGCAAGGCTGCGCCGTCTGTGAATCAAGACTCCTGTAGTTACAAGACCAGTCGCGACCGTAGCTAACAAAGCCAGCGATTCCAACTGAGCCGCAGGTTCTGAAGAGAGAAGAATGAGTGGCGGTGTAAGAGCCATTTCTCCTAGAACGATCAATATGTCTGCGAAGACTGAATTTTTAGTAAGGACAGGCCAACGTTCTGGCCGATCGGCTGCTGGGAGTTGGCGGCCCCGAGCGTTCCGCGCGAGTCTTCGATCCCAAAGTCCGAACACAATCGGTTGCGGCAGGTGATTCGCGCCACTCCTGACAGCAGGACACGGGCGCGATCCGAGGTGTCCTTTTCATCGAAAATCTGGCCCGGCTCGACCAATCGATGATCTTGGTTATTGATATAACCAAATGCCGGGACCTTCCCGTGGCTTTGTGCATAGCACCTAATGTAGTCTACGTAAGTCGGGATCGACATAGAAAGTCGGGGCCGAACTTGATCCAGCCCAACGGTGGCCCTTCCGCTCGCCTTTGACCACTTTTCGCTAGACCAACCCAAAGCGTCCGCAAGCAAGGCCTGAACGAGGTCCGTATGTATCTTCCCATTTCTGTGGGAAGCGTTGTGAGACAACAAAAGTGGCAATTGATGATGATGCAGGAACTACTGTGGCGGAAACGGAAACCCAGCCAGTAACACCGGCGCTGATGGCAGAGTTGACATGGGCCAAGCTATACACAAAGGCAATGCACAAGGATCTAGGCGTCATTCTACGGCTATTAGTAAGAGTCAACAGACTACTACCGGACCGGAAATGAAGAAAAGCGCGGAGAAATTACACGATCGGCTGCAGAGCGCGAATCGCACTGTAGGCGAACTCAGCGACCATGCTGGCATTAGGCCCGTGCCAGTCAAAAGGTGACTAGGACCTCAATTTTGTCCGAGTCAGGATTCAAAATGGAAATTCCGGTTCATAAGTCAAAGTGTACTAAACGATATAAAATTTGTCCTGGATGCCCGGTCACTTGACCGGGGATCCCGGGGAATCCGGCGTTGGTCGAAAGGAGGTCCCAGATGGAAATCAGGTTGCACAATAATTGCGCGGAAGGCTGGTTGTTCGACCGTGTGAACGGGGTTTTCAAGTTAAAGACGCCTTCCGCTAATTCCGCCTACCATCGGAACACGGAGGAGCACACTGCACGAGCGTCGGGAGATCGCTGGGATCTTGGCCACATCGGTTGTGCCCTGGCCTTGGCGGCACTCACGGCGATGTGCGTGACAGGATGCGGCATCGGGAACGTTCAATCGCGTCACACAAGTCGGGCCACCGGCTATCACTCGCGGGTAGCGGTGGGGTCGCGAGAGCAAAGTACGGGGGCGCCAGGGACACCGTTGGGGCCGTCGCACATCGTGGCCTCGTCATGGTACGGGCCAGGCTATGATGGGCATCGAACTTCCAGCGGTGAACGCTTCGATCCCAAAGCCCTTACCGCCGCTTCAAAGACACTACCGCTCGGATCGAGCTTGAAAGTGACTAACCTGAAAAACGGCCGTTCGGCCCAAGTCAAAATCAACGACCCTGGTCCTGCGGTACGGGGCCGGAGTCTCGATCTGTCGCCGGCGGCGGCGCAGAAGATTGGTCTGACGAAAAGCGGGGTGGCCCGCGTAGAGATCACGCCTGTGAGTGATCGATAGGAACCTCGAAGCCGGAGCGCCCAAGCGTCAACGCGGCCGCGAGGCCGCGGATCCCGGCTCCGATTACGATGATTCGCATGTGCGTGAGCACCTCCGCTCTCGCGCATCGCCTCCTTATGCCGGCGTTCAAGGATCTTTGTCATACAGGAGTTTTCGCAGTAAAGCATTCAGGGGCGGACGACGGCCTTCGAGGTGCTGCGCCGATTGCGAGGGTCGAGGTCAGCGTCGAAGGCGACTGCAGGAGGCCCGTCTGGAGGAGAAGTCGCAGCGCGGCAGCTGGCGCAGGTGGGAGCTTATCCCTCGCCTCAACCAATAGGATGCGTCCAACATGCGTGCGGGTGTCGACCGATCGGGCGAGAAATACCCAACCTGAGCGCGCTGAGTGGAATAACCTTGGCCACGGGAACAACAGCATTCAACAAGAAGGCGCCGCTAAAAGAACTCCAGAGAGGTTCGGCTTTGAGCCGGACCGAGTGACCACGGCTGCGAAGGCAGTGCTCGGGAGGAATTAGATGGAAACGCGTGCCCGATCGCCAGACTTCCTGAAAGACCCAACCGCTCGCACGCTGCTCGCGGGCGATCTCGAGGCCGTTTTCCTGCCTGCTCACGGGATGCTCGGCGCTTCGCTTCGTCATAGGGGCGAGGAGATTCTCAGGCGCGTGGAAGACCTCGAAGCCGCGGCGGCCAAGGGGAGCAGCGCCGGAATCCCGCTTCTCCATCCGTGGGCGAACCGGCTTGCCGGGCCACGGTATCGTGTTCTGCGGCAACAGGTTGTGCTCGATGTGTCGTCGCCGCTTCTCCATCTCGACAAGCACGGACTTCCGATGCACGGCGTGCCGTGGTCTTTTCTCCCCTGGGTAGTGACCGAAGCGGGACGGGATTTTATAAAGGCCCGCCTCGAGTGGTCCACTAGTGATCTTCTTGCCGTCTTTCCTTTTCGCCACCGCGTGGAGCTAGCGGCGACGCTTCGCCCCGACGGCCTCACCCTGGAAACGACGTTGATCGCCGATTCCGAGGGTCCAGTCCCGGTGAGCTTCGGTTTTCATCCGTACCTGGGCCTTCCGGAGCTTTCGCGCGCGAACTGGCGGCTGGAACTACCCGCAATGCGGAAGCTTGTACTCGACAGGAGCGGGATCCCGACCGGTGAAGAGGAGCCTTTTGGTGGATTCAACGCGGAACTCGGCGAAAGCAGTTTCGACGACGGCTTTGCCCTCATGAAAGAGCGGACATCATTCTCAGTTGCGGGAACCACATACAGAGTCAGCGTGGATTTGCTTGCGGGCTATCGTTACGCGCAGGTCTTCGCACCGAAGGACAAGGACTATATCGCGCTCGAGCCGATGACTGCTCCGACGAGCGCCCTCACGAGCGGCCGCGGCCTCCGGTTCGTGGCTCCGGGTAGGCCATTCCGGGCAGTGTTCCGAATCGGTATCGATGGAGCCGAATGACGCCACCGGGTCTTCGCCGGTCGACCTGCCCCCTAAACGGGATCCAGGGATAGGAGAGAATATCTGCGTTGGGTCCAGGAAAAGGGTCAGGAAATGGGTCACAAGCGCTATAAGCCGGAGCAAGTAATTATGATGCACAGAGGAACGCCGCGATGATGATGAAGAAACCCCCGCTCAGTTCCCAGGACATGCGTCCTCGACGCTCTCACGAACCAACCGGCTGGGCTATCTGATCATGTCAGTCGAAATCAGCGTCGGGCCGCCGGTACTAACGATCAATAACGGCAGTACGTTCATGGTCACAGAGCTGAGCGGCGAAATTGCGGCCAATGGCGAGCAAGGTCTTTTCGCGAGCGACACTCGGTTCGTTAGTTACTATGCGATTTCTGCCAATGGCGAGCCGTGGACACGGGTTACTTCGAGTACACCCATCTACTACGGCGCTCGCATCCATCTCACGAATGCAGACTTGATCACGGAGGACATTCCGGTAGCGGCAGGAACTATTTCACTGACGATAAGCCGTGGTGTCGCCGAAGGAGTCCACGAAGATCTCGATCTCGTCAACTACAACCGCAATCCGATCAGATTCAACCTCGAAATCGCGATACGCTCCGACTTCGCGGATTTGTTCGAGGTTAAGTCTCATCGATTCGTCCGGCGTGGTAGAATAGAAACCCAGTGGGACCCGGATGCTCGCGAGCTGCGAACCTCCTACAGCAACCTGGATTTCAACCGTGCGCTCGTTTACCGAATCAGTTCTGATACCCGTCCTGACTACGCTAATGGGCGAATCACTTTCCCTATTGAGCTACAAGCCGGGGCGTCATGGCACACCTGCTGCGATTACGTACTAGCCCACGGCGCGAATATAAAAGAGCCGACCCGGACCTGTCTTCTCAGATCGGAGGACACCAGGTTCGACTCGCTTCAGCGCGGGTGGCTCTCGCAAGCGACCGCTCTGACGTCGGCCAACGAAGACCTCTATCGCCTGTACCGCCAATCGGTAGAAGATATGGGCGCTCTGAGGATGCACGACCACGACTCGGCGGATGACCAATGGCTGCCGGCGGCAGGAGTACCGTGGTTTGTGACGGTATTCGGCCGGGACAGCCTAATCGTCAGTCTCCAGAACATGATCGTCAATACCGGCTTAGCGCGCGGAGCGCTGAAGAAGCTTGGCCAGTTCCAAGCGCAAGCAATGGACGACTACCGCGATGCCGAACCGGGCAAGATCCTGCACGAGCTAAGATTCGGCGAACTAGCGCACTTTCACCGTGTTCCGCACACCCCCTATTACGGCACCGCAGATGCAACTCCGCTGTATCTGATCGTCCTCCACGAAGCCTGGAAGTGGCTCGGCGATCTCTCATTGCTCAGGGACCACCGGGACGTCGCGATTCGCTGCCTCGAATGGATCGATCGCTACGGTGACCTCGACGGCGACGGATTCCAGGAATACAAGACCCGGTCGAGCCAGAGATATGAGAACGTCGGTTGGAAAGACTCCGGCGATGCTGTCGTCTACCCGGATGGTACCCAGGTCAAACAGCCTAAGGCTCTATGCGAGTTGCAAGGCTACGTGTTCGATGCGTGGAATCGCATGGCCGAGGTATTTGACGCATTAGGTGAGCAGGATCGCGCAAGCGACCTGCGCCGCAAAGCCGCCGAATTGCAAGAGCGATTCGAACAACACTTCTGGTGCGAGGACGCCAGCTTCTATGCGCTCACGCTCGACCCCGAAAAAAAGGCGGTCCCGACTATCGCGTCGAATTGCGGTCATTTGCTCTGGAGCGGTATTGCAAGGAGGGACCGCGCGGAACGCGTGGTGAAGCGTTTCTTCGAGCCAGACCTGTGGAGCGGCTGGGGAATACGAACATTGTCTAGCCGCAATCCCGCGTACAATCCGTTCTCCTACCAACGCGGATCGGTATGGCCTCATGACAACGGGATCATCGCGATGGGTTTTAAACGCTACGGCTTCGCAGCCGAGGCCGCGCGCGTCGCGCGCGATATTTCGGAGGCCGCCAGTTACTTCGCCGGCTATAGGCTGCCCGAGCTTTACGCCGGGATCGAACGACAACCCGGAAATTTTCCGGTTCAGTATCTGGGCGCCAATGTGCCACAGGCCTGGGCGGCCGGAAGCATATTTCACCTCGTGCAGTCGATTCTTGGTCTTCAGGCGGACGCACCTAATCACCGCTTGTATGTAGATGCGCAACTGCCGAAGTGGCTCCCAGAGGTGACGCTCCACGGGCTCGTGGTAGGTAACGCGAAAGTCGATATCCGCTTCTGGGCGGAGAGCGGCGAAACACAATGGGAACCGTCGGTTCGCGAAGGCGATTTGCTCATAGAGCAACGGGTCTGGGAGCCATGGCCTTCTACGGAAGAGCAGCGATGACTCTACAAAACTTTGAACGCGAGGGAACCCTAGAGTTTCGGCGTCAGTTGCCGTGATCTCGCTGGCATACTCACGCGACACATATACGCGCCCCTTTCCATGCTCGTTTGGCAGGTCCCAGCTTGCAGGGCGGGAGCTCTGAGGAAAAAGAACATAGCGTGCTCTTTACTTGTCTTCACCATCTTCGGCTCTAATCTCTCGACGTTCTTATTGTAGTGCTCGATCGCGGGCAACGAAATGAGGTCTGCGACCGTCGCATCGTGATCGACGAAGGTGAGGCCGAGACCGTCCAGTATATTTTCCGACGCTACCAGGAGCTTGGGTGCGTTCGGCTGCTTAAAGAAGATCTTGACCGCCGAGGTATCCTAATCCAAGCGGCGAACTTCTAAGAGCGGTATCGAGTCAGGCGGACACTCATTCTCGCGCGGAGCAGTTGCGTGTCTTCTTTGGTCAGCATGCGCCGGCTCGAGTATGTTCAGTTCGCGGTCAGCACCTCACCAGACGTGGTGTCAATATGGATGATCCAGAAAGCCGTCGCCTCCTCCTGGTTGATCATGGCGACCACACCCCTGCCGGGCGCAAAAAAGTAGTACGCCGTGTCATGTGTTTGGGCCGGGCCAACCTTGCCTTCGCACTTGAGGCGGAACAGGACCGCTTGGTAGGTACCGGCGGGCACTATCACCTGGTAGGCGCCCAAATAGGTATAACTGCCGTTCAGGGATCCGGAGTATTCCTGGTCAGCCAGATCGTCGAGAGCGTAGACCACCACCTGCTGCACGTAATAGCGTGTTTCGCCGGGCTTCATGCCCTTTACCACGAAAGGATTGGCAGGCGTCGTCACCACCACCACACCATCGCCCGTGTCGCCAACAGCGGGCATTACGAGGTCGCCTTCAGGCGTCTGGCGGAGGAAACCGGCGAGCGAGGGTGAAAACTGGAATCGCCAGGCAGACTCTCCGTTTGGGCGCCTGACCTTAGTAAGGCCCAGCGTCTGTGTTTTCCCGGTATCGCAGCCAGCCGTGACCTCGTAGAGCGATGCCTTTTCCTGAAGCGGAAAGTACGTTGAAACGTCCTCAATAGCAGTACCCGGCAATGCTTTGCCGACGACGGGACCAAGCTGAGCGGCGATCATTCGCTGATCTTCCGGCGGCAACGGCAGCACGACGCTCTGCGCGCCTGCGGATTCTGAGGCCAACAACAGGAGGCCGAGCATGACCGTAACAGGCGTTCGTAATGTATTTTGTCTTTTGAAGTGTGCCATCGCGATTTCCCTTAGCCAAAGGCAAGGGCAAGACTGAACATCACTTGTTGACCCGAACGAAGCAGCATCCGCACCGAACTCTGATAGTGCCGCAGCGAGTAGCGACCATAAGTCGGTAAGTTGATTGCTGGGGCCCGCCGAGTAGACGTGAATTCGTATTCTCGAGGGTGTTGAGACTGATCTGGGCCAGGGTGCGCCGTGGCGACCAACGACGACTGCTCGACCAGCCGGATGATCCGTGACTTCTCTGCAGCCGTGTACCCATATATCGGACTCCCATCCCCGAGCACACTTTTTTTGAGCACGCGGTTCTCCATCATCAGCTCGACCAGGAGTTCGTCGATCTGGCAGAAATGTCACACCCTGACGGCAGAGTCGTGCGCGCTCTTATTTTGGGTGCAGCTGCTAGCGCTCCCCCGGTGCACAGACTGCGTAGACTGTCAGGTTTCTGCAATGCCGTTCATTGCATGGACTTTCGTAAGGGGACTTTGCAATTGCAGTCCACGCGCCGCCCGCCGCGTCAGGGAAGCTGTCCTGTACTTTTGACAAATTTGGTTCTGTTTCCCATCGGTAACCGCCACCGGTGACGAATGTGCCGCTCGGGCACGCTGCAGAAACGGGGATGACCTCTGCGCCGAACATACAGCTCCGTCGAGTGCACAGGCACTCACATATGTTTTGCGTGCTTGTTTGAATATTGAACGCGGAGGCGGGCACCCCGCTCAACACCCCAATCAAGACCGCGCACAGGAGTGCAAATGCCCTTCCCGTGACAGCTCTCAACCGCGGCTCTTTGGGACTCCCCACTCCTTTCGTATCTTCCGCGCCAGTTCGCGTGTCGCTCCGTCCGGCGCAGCTAGCAGGCCAACGAACAGGCTCCATAGAAAGAGGCGTGGCCGCGACCTGGCGGGCTGAATGGTCGCGCCTTAAAGGTATAGGCTCCCGGAGGATGAAACTGTTTCGACAGGGGTCCAACTCGTTAGTGTCGTAGAGAATGACGTTCCTGTTGCGGATGTGTTCCGGCCTAACGGGTTCGGACAGTGAAACGCCGGTTGTATTGGCCGCCTCGCGCGCCGCGCTCCGCGGTTCCACGATCGCTTTTGGATCAGTCAAGCGCGAGTGATCGAGCGGAAGTTTAAATTTGCGGTAGACGAACGAGTCCGTAATGTCTGATGTTGGTCGCGCGAAAGTCACGAATGAATCCAGGAGTCTTTTTCTTCTGCTCCGCGATCAAGTTCGAGTGGCGTATTCACTTCGCGGCCTCCGCGAGCCTGCGCAGATCGTCGCGCGTGATTGTCAGTGGGTCATTCCCGCCTGTGTGCCCGTGCTCGAAGTAGTGCTGCAGCGCGACGAACGGCTTCGCCGCTTCCCGTAATTGCTGCAGCTTCTCGAGCAGCCTATCATGCTCATTTTCAAAGGCCCGTGTTGAATTCAACGGCATTCTCCTTTCCGTGGTAACGAACTAGACGGTTCTTCCTCAGGGTATCGACTACTCCGACATCTGTTGGGGCCAGTTTTCGGTCCTAAGCCTTCGAGAATAAAACTCCACGCGCTATTGGGCGAAGGTCCATTTCCAATTCCAACATTTGAGCCATCATCGAAGCGCGCCGGCGTTGCGGTCGGCTGCGGGAGGGAGCACAGCGCGACCAGTAGAAACGCCGGCGCGAAGTAAACTGTTCGAAAGAATCCGTTCCGCTGTTTTCGACCTCGCAACTCCAGCGGTGAAAAATCAGGCAACACTCTGCACCCGGTAATCTTGCGTTGGTGTCGAGAGTTTTGTCTCGGATGGAAGCGCTTCCTCAGCGCCCTCCACCTTCTCCGTCAGTTGATCGCGGCGCACCGAGCCTGTCGCCATCCTCGTCCGTAAGAGTTCCCAACAGTGCGGTGGCGATGCAGGCAATGCCCACCGCGATCAAGATTTCAACGATAAGCATCGCGATCGCTATCCCCTTTCGGCCCTCTCGCCTAACGATTCGTCCGCAGCGCCTGCGGGAGCAGCAACGTCGTGCAGGCGTCGTTTAGCCGTCGTCGATCCGCGCGCAAGATCCGAGCGTTGCCGGCCTCCGTGCAGACCACCCGGACCGCTGCCGGATCCGGCATCTCGTGAATGATGCTCTCCTCGGGAACAGCTACAGTGCGGACCTCGCTCTCGACGTTGGTCACCTCGCGCTCGTTCGCGATCCGACGGCCGACATAGAAACCGCTTAGCCACACCAACAGCGCGACTATGATGACTACCGCCAGACCGCTACCGCCCGACGGCTTCATTCGTAAGCCCTCGCCAGACGCCTGCGGATTGACCTTGACTGGCCCGAACGGAGCGGAGTATCCGTTAGTGGCGTCTCCTCGGCGCCAAGCCCAGCTCCGCTTATAGCGACACGATGGACTGTCGCTCGGCGCGCAATTCCGGAAAGCTTCATCGTCACCCGCGTAATAGGTTGCTCTTTACGACTGACCCGAAGGGTCATGAGCGAAACGCGTGCCAATCCTTTGAATTTAGGATTGCTGATAATCGAGATAGCTGCGGCTCGGCAGATCATGCCGAAACGCAGGCTGTTTTAATCGCGCTGGCGCGTCCTGCACGATTTGATGGAAAGCAACGGCATCGATCGCACGCGCGGGCCTTTTGCGCATTCGCCGAATGCTTTTGAAAATGGCGAAGAATGAACCGGGCTGATTGCAGATGTGGCGCAGCGCCACATCGACCGCAGGCGTGCGCGGCGAGCGGGCGGGCGCCCTCTTTCGCCTCACCATTTTCGCATCAACTCAACGCGCAATCGCCGCGAACACCTCCGAGGGTGGCGAACAAAGCGGACGAACTCTTCAGTAGATTGCGGCGGCTCAGGTCCATCGACATGATATGGGAGAGTGATTGCTCAGCCGGCTGACAGCTCCCGATCGCCGCGAGCCGCCCTCCGCAGTGCAATGCGGCCGGGCTTCTGAGCGCCAGTCATGGGAAGTCGCCCAACCACCCGCACCTCGCTCGGGCACTTGTAGCTGACCAACTGCGACGCGCAGTGCACGGAGCTCTCGGCCTCATCGACCATTTCGTCCGCGCGGGGCACGATGAAGGCGACCAGGCGCTCGCCTCCACTGCGCGAATCCGGCGCGCCGACAACGGCGACCATGCCGACCTTAAGTTCTTCGCCGTCAGCACTCCGGCATAGATTGCAGGTGAGCCGCCTCCGAAGAAAGTCACGCGGTAGCGAGCGAGTAGCTCGACGATGTGCTCTGGTTGGAAGCGCTCTGGGATCACTGTCTCGCCCCGGGCAGACACTGGGACGAGCACGCCCTCCATGAACCCATAGATGTGGGTGAAGGGCGCAATGGGGAGGAAAACCTCGCGATTGGTCTGCGTCGGCCACATGGAACAACGTATTGCGAGAAGCCGATGGCTGCCCCCTCCTCAGCGCCATAGGTGCGGCCAGTCAACATCATATCCATCGTACGCGCGGTACCGATCAGGCGGGGGATCCGCACCGAACCCCCGCCGCCAACGAATATGCCATGCTTGCCCTCGGGTAGAGCCTAAAATGCACTGTGCTCGGCGACTCGAATGTGCCCTGCGGCCGCCAGTTCGAGTCCGCCGCCGATAACTGCACCGTGCATGACTACGACGACTGGTACTTGACAGTATTCGATCTGCTCGAAGGCTCGATGCCATGCTAGCGAGTGGCTAATGCCCTCAGCTACGCTGATCTCAGCGACATTCGATAGGTCAAGCCCAGCAGAGAAATTGCTACCCTCCCCATGCAAAACGACGGCGCGCGTGCCGTCCGGCGGAGAGCGGAAGAACGCCTCAATACCGGCGATCATGGTGCGATCTAGCGCGTTGCGCTTGGTAGGACGGGAGAGCCGCAGCAGTGTGACCGGACCGTCTTGGCTCACGCTTAGGTAGTTGGGCAGAGCATGAGTAATCTCGACAGTGTTCTCAGAATTGTGCATTGCGATCGCCTCCATTGCTTAATGACCCTAGTGCGGCGCTAGAATCGTCGGCGCCATCAATCTCCTTCGAACTCGACTCGTCACCGTTCATCGCCAATCCTTCCGCCAATATCGCGACAACCTCAAAAACGGGTGAGGGATTCAACGAAGCAAACACCGCTTTCCATGTGAGAGCTTTCATTTCGCTACTGTTACAGAATGAAGCTGATCTTGCCGTGCGGGCGCAGGGCCTCGTTGTCGAGGATCGCCCTGCGCGCGCGGATCTTCAGTTCCTTGCCGAGGCGGGCGAGTTTATAGTCATAGCGGCCGACGTAAGTATCCACCGTCTCGTACCGCATCCGGTAAACTGCGAAGTTGGCGGTCACCACGATACTCTCGCCGTTGTCACAGAGAACGCGCACGTTGGTTATCATCCGGCGAGTGCGGGAATGTGGATTTTCCGCCCATGCTGACTTGCCGAGAAGCTGCTTCACGCGCGATCTGATACGTAGGGCATCGTCGGCGATAATGTACAATGTATTGCGCGCATCGCCTTCGGGAGCGTCGGTGGACGGAACCTGGTAGATGGCGTCATCGGTCAGCATCTCCAGCCATTCCTCCAGCCTCCATTCGTCGAGCAGCGCGGCTTCGCGGTACAGAAAATCCTCGACCTCTTGCCGGCTTGGCAGTGTATCCGCACTCATGCTGCTTTCCTCCCGCGCAGTACCTCGGCTTCCGTCATGAGCTGATTCCAACGCCGCCAGAACGTGCGCAACTGAAGATCGTCAGTGGCGAGTGGGTGCTCGCTTTTCATGCCGCGCGAGAGATCGGACCATTCGACCT
>Ga0207416_1001483_pt1 | contig 30662 bp, 24 predicted proteins | sample PaiPotPPM11metaG_FD_184107 | JGI IMG/M metagenome (GOLD analysis project Ga0207416, IMG submission 184107) | Iron sulfur acid spring bacterial and archeal communities from Banff, Canada, to study Microbial Dark Matter (Phase II) - Paint Pots PPM... ... | reverse complement strand
GGTCAAGGCGAGCGTTGGTCATTTGCGAGATCACCTGGTGGACCAGGCTCTCACCGACCTGCGCCTTCGCTGCCAAAGAGGACATCTCAGATAATAGTGACGTACCCCCGCGTGGAACGCGGAGGCTTCTACGCCGTTGCCGACGTTGGCCCCGTCCGGGCCAGCACCGCTTTGCCGCGACTCAAGACATTCTGCGCGGCGTTGACATCACGATCAAGGTCTGCTCCACACTCACACTCGTGCCAGCGTTGGACAAGTCTTTCTTCTTGACCCGTCCGCACTGTGAACACACTTGCGAGGTGAACCTGGGATCTACTTTGAACAAGGTACGGCCAGCCTCTTCCGCTTTGCTCGTACACAGGCTTACCAACAGGCCCCAGCCCGCATTTGGGGTGCTGTCGCACGTGGAAGTGGTAGGCATCCCGCAGCTCGGTCAGTGCCGCATGGTAGAGTTCCCGGCAGCGCGAGAGTATCCAGAGCAAACGTTGCTCGGTTTCCTGGTTCGGGTAGATTCGATACTTGAATGCCTTGCGCATTAGCCCTGCCCCAGTTCGAGATACTTCTTGACAGTGGTCTGCGTCATGTCTCCGACGGAGACGACGTAAAAGGAGCGAGACCAGAAGGAGCCGCCCCACACCCGCTGCTTGACCGCCGGATACCGCTTGAAGACTTGCCGGGCGGTAATGCCTTTGAGCGTGTTCGCCATACGTGAGGGCGAATCGCTCGGTTTGGCTCCCACAAACAGGTGGACATGATCTTCCTGGATGGTGAGCGCCCCGACCGTCCATCCGTTTGCGGCACAGAGCCGTCGCAGTTCGCTCTCCACAAACTGTGCCACCTCGCCCGTGAGCACCTGCTTGCGGTACTTGGGACACCATACGAAATGATACGCTATCGTATACGTGACATGCCTGGTATGTTGCTCTTCCATGCTCTCTAGCATGGTATACCATAGAAAACAAGTCCTGTGGAGTGCCGCCTAACTCTTGCCTGAAGGCGAGGGGAATGCGGCGGCATTCTCTTCAAAGATTCTTCAACACGATACTGCTGCTTCCCTGTCTGGAGGAGTCGTTGTTGAACTCGATGCATCATGAAGACGATGGAAAGCTTTTTTTTCAGCTACGATGTGCAGCATTTGAATCCATACCAAAAAAAAACAACATCGCGTCGTTTCAATACTGATTTACAAGTGGCCGCTTCCACAAATTGTGAAGGAGAGTACTATGCTACTGGCATATTATCATACTATCAGTCAGTTTGAAACGGGAGAATCAGATAGCGAGTGCGGGCCTTATGCCGTCGCGTTGAACAAATACGCGGGGCAGCATGGCCCTGTCGGCAAGCCTGAAGACGTTGACGTGTTAGCCGACCAGCTCTGGGCCAATTTTCCCCATGGCTCTGGCGGTATTGACGTGCCCACCTTAATCAACATGCTGGGCAACACTGGCGTGCATTATCAGAAGATCGGATCAGTCGAGGGCAATGATCACGTCGAGAGCCTGACGCACGAAACAGCGCTCAACCTGTTAAAGCAAGGCTATCCGTTGATCTGCACCGTCAACGAAACAAACGTCATCGACCTTGATCTTAATGGAAGCCCATATCCGTGGCTGACCCAGGACCCCTGGCGCAACAACCCTCCCAACCACATCTTCACCCTCGCGGGTATCGCGGATGATGGTAATGTGCTGGTCGCGGACCCCGCTAATGCAAACCCGTTCCCGCGCCGCTATGCACTTGACCGTCTCAGCTTTATCACCTTAGTCGCTGTGGTTCCACCGTGGACGCCAGCGCCAGGTGGAGGAGTTATGATCGATCTCACCAATCCCGTCGTTGCGACTTACTTCAGCGCGACGCCCGATGGAAAGTGGCAATGCAAGCAAACGGGCAACATCCTGCAGTTTGGTATGCTCAAGTTCTACAAGACCTATGGCCAGAACGCCTGCTGTGGCCTGACTTACCTGGGGCTGCCCAGGAGCAACGAGATACCTGTTACAGAGCATCCAGGTGTGGTGAAACAGGAGTTTGAGCGGGGATGGCTGGTGTACGACCCCGGCCATGTGGTTGATAATCCTCCCGGTGCAGGAGAGGTTTACCTGATGCACCTGCCCGGGTAGCACCGTAGAGGACGAACTCCCACCGCGGTCAACATTCAATCACGGAGCAAGTAAACAGTTCTGGAAAGGACCCATCACCATGCAACCAGATTACCCGGGCGCCGAGGCGCACTTCCTTCCGGCGGACCGTTTTGGATACCCCAATAATAACGCTCATGTCGCGATTGTTCTTCACAAAACAGGTGGCGATCCCACCCCGGAGAGGGTCGAACAGACCTTCCTGACCTCGGGGAAGAGCGTCCACTACGCTATAGGACAGGATGGGAGAATATGGCAGTTCATCCTGGAGAGCAGCGGGGCAGGAGGCAACTGTTGTACCGAGGCAGGATACGACCCTTTCTGGGATCAATACCTGCACACATATAACCTCGATCTGAACCTCTGCACCCTCTCAATTGAGCACTGCGATCCAGCACTCGATAACAGTACACCGCTCACCCCGGCGCAAAAGGATGCGAGCTTCAAGCTCGTGGCGTACCTGGCGCAGAAGTATCACATTGCTCCCGACCACATCAAGGGACACAATTCGATTGATCCCATTGACCGGACGCGTTGCCCGGGCAACTATCCCTGGGAGGAGTTGTGGACATACCTGAAAGGAGCGACCATTGACCCCGCTGATCCCACCGTTGGGCAATACTTTACCGCGCTGCCCGACGGCCAGTGGCAGTGCAAGCAAACAGGCAACATCCTGAAGGCTGGTATGCTCAACTTCTATCGCTCCTTCGGCGGCGGCGCCTACTGCGGCCTGACCTACCTGGGACTGCCCAGGAGCAACGAGATACCGATTGCGGAGTACGCGAGCGTGGTGAAACAGGAGTTTGAGCGAGGCTGGCTGGTCTACGACCCTCAGCACCAGGTGGATAATCCTCCCGGCGCAGGAGAGGTTTACCTGATGCACCTGCCTGTGTGATCGAGGCCCTGCCTGGTACTCAAGCAAATGTTATTAAGGAACATTACGCGCAAAAATCAGGAGAGAAGTAAAGGAGGTGGGAAATGTCTTTTCACATCAAAGTGCGGCCAGAACCGTCATCCGCCTGGCCGGAGTTTTATCTTCCCGAGACCCTGCGGCACACCGGGAGACAGGCCGAGGCTTTGTTGAGCCAGCACAGCAATCTGGAGCTGTACAGGCGTTCGATCGAGCGGCAATTGGGCTTGATTGCTGCGCACATACATGAAGAAAACGTGTCGCTGATCCCTTGCAGGGTCTTCCTCTTGCTAGAGTTGCGCGGCAGTGGGGGACTGAGCGCTTACCTCGCACAAATCGCTCGCATCTTGCGCGAGGTGGGCTACTGGAAACCAGCGGCGCGCGTGCAGGAGTATCACCGCCAGGATGTCTATCACCTGGGTAGGAGCGCCCAGCAGTTGTTCGATGACTATGCGGCTTTGGATCAGCGGGTTCAGCAGCTTCAAGCCCTGTTGGGACATATTAAGGAATACCGGCGCATGGCGCCTGAGACAAGCCCTCAGGCAGTCTTTGAAGATCTGGCGATGACCTCAGACGGAGCAAACGTCCTGGAAAAGGTCGATGCGGTGGTCGAACTGCTTGCGCAGACTCACCCCGCTGGATGGTTCAGGCGGCTCTTCATACATCGCGGGGGTAAAAATTGGCAGTCAGCTGTCCACAAATTACCGGTAATCTAAAGAACTGGCTTTCAACTTGACAAATGCCTACCCATAAAATATGCTTTGCGTAAAGAAGCTTCATGCACATTTTGTAAGGTTTTTACTTTTGCTTCACTTCCGTCGGTGTGAAGCTGTTGGCGGACTTTCTCCCATGCCTGTTGTAGTACGGAGCTGTGTAAGAGACATCGAAAAGATGAGTATCGCGAACGTCTCTTAGAGAGAGGCAGAAATGTTGTCCAGATGAAATAGCGCTCTGTGGTTATGCGGGGCAGGGAGATAGGTCTAGAACATGGATATCGCAATGGATGAGGCGCTCAGCCAGGCCAACCTATCTACACTCGCAGACGAGTGTGCTGGCCAGCTACAGCGGCGGCGGCGCAAAGAGCCTGCCGATGATCGCTTTTGTTTGGAAATCCTCCGACGCGCGCTCGTACAGCGCGTTGATCAGGCCTGGTCCATGGTGCAGCGCTGCTTCAGCGAGATCATTCGTGTCTGGTTGCGCAGCCATCCCGGCGGCGATATAGCGCTGCGGCGTGATGCGGAAGAAAACTATATTGCTCAGACCTTTTCACGCTTCTGGTATGCGACGCATGACCAGCAATTAGAGTTCGCAACGCTGAACGGGGCTTTGAGCTATTTACATGCCACCCTCAACGGCATCATTATGGATACGATGCGTGTCCACTTGCGATCAGTCGAAGTTCCCCTTCCCGACCCCGGTTTTCCTGATGAACCTGCAGCCGAGGAACACCAGGATGGGCAGATGCTCTGGGAAAGCATACAAAGCCTGCTGCCCAACGAGAGCGAACGACGGGTTGTCTATCTCCTTTATTACTGCGGCCTCAAACCCAGAGAAATTGCCAGGCGTTTTCCCCAGGAATTTGGCGATGTGAAAGAAGTTTACCGTCTGAACCAGAACAGCATCGATCGCCTGCGACGCAACCGTGACCGGCTGCGTTGGTTGCTGGGCGACGAGGAACTATGAGGATATCATTATGGATAGCTTACACACGCTAGCGCTTAGCGACGAGGAACTGCTGAGTGTTGCTTATGACGAGGGAATACAGTCTGAAGCAAAGAGGGAGCATCTCGAGCAATGTCCCATCTGCCAGCAGCGGCTGACCAGCTACACACGTACTAACGGTCGCTTGCTTACAAAGTTGTACCGAAGCACCTGTCCCAGCGCGGTCCAATTGAACTACTATTGCCTGGGTGTGATACCGGAAGAGCAGCGTATCAGTATCGCCTCGCACGTATTGGACTGCCCGCTCTGTACCGACGAGGTGGCGGAGATACGGCGCCTGCAGGCAGCCTTCGAACCTTTTCCTCCCGCCGGTTTTTCGCTGCGAGCCGCAGTTCGTAGCCTTTTTGCCACGCTGGTGGTTCAGCAGGCCCAGCCGGTCACGCGTGATATGGCCCCCTCGACGGGGTGGCCACGTCAATACCGCGCCGAATCGGTTGACCTCTCGCTGCATCTCGCGCGCGCGGCCAATGGCGAAGCTATGCTGGTGGGGATTGTCACCAGCAGGGACAAGACTATGACGGCGGAGGCTTTTGAGGGAGTGACGGTAGACCTCTATCACGCGCCGGGGCCACCGACTGTGGAGGGTGGAGGTGGCCGGGAAGACGAAGAAACTGCCCGGCCTTTCCTGACCACTCAGGTAGACGACGTTGGTAACATGCTGCTGGAACCTATACCGGCGGGGAATTATCTCATGATCTTACGCTTACCCGACCTGGAGGTAATCGTCGAAGATTTACATATCGGCCCCGGCTGATGTGGATTGGAAAGCTACCTCCGTGGTAGTTATTTACACGCTGTCGCGCTCCGTATCGATCGCAAGGTGAGCTTCCTCGCGGAGGCCATCGCTAGAAGGACGAACCATGGACAGCACCGTATTTGTACAGCACCTGCGCGAATCCAGCCTGGAGGAGGGGCGTGCCTACATTCAGGAACATTGCGGGGAGCTGGCAGACCTTGACGCCACCGGCGATTTGCTCGCAGATGAAGCTCTGAAGCTACTCTTCAACCCCTTTCTCTCTCTCAAGCTGGCAGAACTGCTCATCTTTTTCGGCGAGACAATGCATCATGTGTACTCTCACGCGCTTGGACTCAAGGCGAAGGGTGATGTTCTGGTGCAAATTGGACATCACCAGGCTGCTATTGACTGCCTGGATATGGCCGGCGAGGAGTTTCTCAGCCTGGGAGATGACAGGAACTGGGCGCGCAGCCGCATCAGTTGGATTACTGCCAGCACTATGCTGACTCATGTCGAAGAGGCGTTAGAGGCCGCCGCCCGCGCCCGAGACGTGTTTTTACGCGCAGGTGAACTTTACTGGGTGTGCATCATGGATCATAATACGGCGGTGATACATACGCAGGTCGGGCGTTTCCAGGATGCTCTCAAATTGTATGACCGGTTGCTTGCTATCTACCCCACGCTGACAGATCAAAGCGAGACTTTTATCAAGCGGGCAATTGCCATGGCCGAGGTGAATCAGGCCCTGGTGCTGATTCGACTTGGCAAATTTGAACAGGCATATGGTCTCCTGCAACAGGCGCAGGCAAGTTTTATGGCTGTCCACGAGGTGGGTCAAGCCGTAAATGCAGAGATTCATCTTGCCCAACTCGATGATTTGCAGGGCTACTATGGCTCTGCCGTGCGCCGTTACTATCAAGCCCGCGATATCCTGACACAAAACAATGTTGATAATCCGAGGTTGCTGGCAGAACTCAAGCTGCAAATGGCTGTTTCCCTGGTCAAGCTGAACAGGGCACACGAGGCCTGCCAGCTGGCTCAAGAGTCGGTTGATGAATACCGGAGGGCCAGTACATCGCTCCAGGAGAGCAACGCGATCCTTGCATACGCTACGGCGCTGGCCGCCGCGAGCCGATTAAAGGAAGCCATCGCAGCGCTTGACGAAGCTCTGGCGCTCTTTAACCAGGGAGGCTTCGATCATCACGCCCTGGCTACGAAGCTGCAGCGTGCCGAAATCCTTCTCCAATTGGGGCAGGCCGCTGAAGCATACGAGGAGGCCCGTCTTGCCAGAGAGTATGCCGAGGCTCAAGGTCTGGTGGCACGTTCTGTTCACGCTGGCCTGATTATGGCTCACTCCCTGCTAGAGCTGACACGGCAGGCGAAGGGACAGCGGGAATACATGCAAGAAGCGATGTCGCTTGCTAAGCGAATAGCGTGGCAGGCCCACCGGTACCACTTGCAGGAGGAGGTGTACAAAAGCCAGTACCTGTTGGGTCAGTTATTTGCTGAGCAGGGCGACAGTGAGAAGGCTGCCAGGCACTATGGGGCTGCAATAGCCCGGATCGAGCGCATTCTTGATAACCTCGCATTCGACCTTTCTCCGTTCTTCCTGCAAAGAGCGTGGACGGTTTATGAAGACATGATTGCGCTTTGTCTCTCGCAGGGCGAGGCTGAGCGAGCCTTCGGCTATCTCGAACGCGCGCGTTCGATGGCCCTGCGCCAGTATAGAAATAGAAGACCTGGAGAAGCAGCGAGCGAGAGTACGGGCACAATGTTGTCGGGCCACGCGGCAAATATGGCCCAGATCGAGCGCACAAAGTACGAACTCAAAACGTGGCAAGATCGCTACCGGAAATACAGTAGTCTGGCCTCGCAAGTTGATGCCTCTCTTTCTCTAGAGGTTGACAGCAGTATTATTGAGGCCGAACTGAAGCGCTGTGAGGCGAAAGTGGGCGAACTGTTTGAGCACCTGTACCTTCAACAGGCAACGACCGCTATTCCTCGTCAGCACAGGCGAGGAAGGAAGAGCAGCGCAACCTCAATTTATCCTGACGCCGCTCAATTGCGCCGGCGACTTGCCCCCGGCCAGTTACTGCTGGCCTACTTTCTCTATTATGGGCGGCTGGTCATTTTCGCGCTCACATCAGAGTCCCTCGTTACCCACGAAATCCCCGATGGCATGAAACAATTACAGCGCCTCTTAGCGTTTCTGCACGCGCATCTGCAACCGGGAGGATGGCCTGACCCGCAGCAGCCTCCCCAACAGGGTGTACTCCAGATGCTGAACAAGCTTTATAAACTGTTGATAGCTCCGGTGGAGGCATTGCTGCCTCCAGACTCGCAATCCCTGACGATTGTTCCTTACGGACCATTACACACGCTCCCGTTTCACGCGCTGTATGACGGCACTCATTTCCTTATCGAGAAGTATCAGATCAACTACCTGCCGGCCAGCACGCTGCTCGCTCAACCGGATGTCCCCCGCGCTGAACCGCGTATTTCGCTCACAGAGACAAAAGTAGCTCTAAAACCGCCCCTGATCTTCGGGTACTCAGGGCACAGGCATATACAGCGCGCGCTCGAAGAGGCGGAGGCGCTGGCGGCTTTGCTAGACGGGCGCTGCTATCTAGGGGAGGAGGCCACTATTTCCCGGCTGATCGAGGAAGCCCCAGGCAGTCCCATTATCCACCTGGCGACACATGGGCACAGCAGGCTGGACGCCCCCAATTTCTCCTCCATCCTGCTGGCGGACGGGCAATTCAACGCAATTGATACCTTCGATCTGAACTTGAAGGGCTGCCAGCTGGTTACGCTGAGCGGTTGTGAAACGGGACTGGCGGTGAGCGGAGGTGGTGATGAGCAATTGGGCCTGGGAAGGGCGTTCCTGGCAGCCGGAGCAGATACGCTGGTAATGAGCCTGTGGCCCGTTGAAGACGATGCTACCGGTGAGCTGATGCAGATATTCTACCGGTATCTCCTTGATGGCGAGAGCAAAGTTCAAGCGCTGCGTACTGCTCAATGTTCTCTTATCCAACGGTCCGCGTCACCTTACTCTCACCCGTATTACTGGGCGGCCTTTCGTCTCGTCGGCGAAACAGGTCCTTTGAAGAATCGCACGGCACAGCACCTTTCTTTGACCGTTGAAACTGATCCCTCAAAAAACGGTTCCTCAACGTCTCAAGGTGAGGAAGTTAAGGTAATGGCTTCAACACTGTCGCATCAAGCTGCTAAAGAGGCAAGGAGGTTGCAATGAACCAGGCGCAAGGCCCTATGGGCATGAATAACAATCTCGTCTACTTTTATGAGAACCAGGTCGTTGTTACGTTTCATTCCGAACTCTCCCCTGACGCGCTCAAGCGAAGCATTCGCAGGGACTGGCATTCTACCTATGTGCAACTTCTCAACGATGGCCTTAAAAAGGACGCGAATACCAGTCAACTTACGCTCAAGCCGTTCGCTGAGAGCGATATTCCCCGTACTCAGAGGAAAATGAGGCACGATCTAACCGATCTGCCGGGCGTCTACGTGTTCCATACGCCTACCGGCACAGGCACGAAAGGGACCGTTGTCGCTTTCTTCCATATTGTGCCCGATATGCCTTCAACGCAGCAAAATGGTGGCACAGGCGGCATGGGCACTATGGGTGCAACAGATACTACATCACAGGTCATCAAGCTGATCCTCTCGCTCAACGGAACTGCCGTGGTGTCGCTTCATCACAATAATATCTCTGCGATAGCAGCAGGGCCGCACTGGTTCACAAGCAGCGTGGCTATGCGTCCGCTGGATGAGACAACACATGGCTGTCCTGTTATTCCCCCTCTTCCAGTACTGGAGTCTCCACCTTCCGGGCTGTGGCAGATTACGCCGCAATTCTCCGATGATGCTATGAACGACTCCACCGGTGAGGGTGTGACGGTATTTGTCCTGGATACGCTGCCGAAGTTTGAGCAGATTGCGGACGCGGCCAACGCCGCAGGCAGCAGTAACCTGCTGTTGCAGGTCATGGCGAGCGGTATGACGGGTGGAGAAGAGTTCGAATCGGCATATCCCCCGGCGATCAACGTACACTACCTGGAAAATCTACCCGATCCAACAAAGACGCCGGTGACGGGTAAGGATATCAATGGTAATCTGGTTGGCTTCCCTATGGTGGATCACGGCCTGTTCGTGGCCGGTATTGTGCGCGACCTGGCTCCCGATGCAGATATTGAGTGCATCCGTGTGCTCAACGACTTTGGAGTGGGGAACACCGTCACTTTGACCGGCGTGTTGTATCAAATACAGAATCGGATGCTGGAAGGAGACCTGCAAGACACTTCCGTGGTGATCAATCTGAGTCTCGTGATTATGCCTCCTAATGATAATCTGTCCCAGGTGGGATTGGATGTCGGAGCAGATAGAGATGTGGTGAATCAGATCCACGATGAACTACTCACGCCGATGCAGAGCCTGGCCGCTCTGGGCGCAATCTTTGTCGCTTCTGTCGGGAACGACTCCGATCCCCGCGATCTTTATATGAATCCTACGGGTGGTCACTTTGTTGCGCGTTATCCGGCTTACTTCGCCAACGACGCAGATGCTGTCACGGCGGCTGCTATTATCCCGGTTGGAGCGGTGAACCAGAGCGGAGAAGCCGCCTCGTACAGCAACTACCCGGGACCTCATGGCGTCGCTACCTATGCCGGGGAGATTCCTCAATTTATTACGAAATCGCCCACGCCCGACGATCCAAACGATGCTACGGTGGTACCCCCTGTCGATGCGCTGCGCGGCGTCTACTCTTCAGCACACTATCCTTTCTCCTATAAGCTGGATAACACGGTGCCACCGGAATCCTATCCGGTGTACCCGGCCCCCAATTCAAATGCCTGGGCCTACTGGATGGGAACATCGTTTGCGACCCCCATCATCAGTGGATTGGCGGCCTGTGTGCTGGAGACTCAGCCGATCAGCGGTGATAGTGTGAGGCGGGCGATCATCTCAGCCGCAACGGGGCAGGCGATGTGGGCCAAGATACAACCCTATAGTCAGGGGATGGAGGCCAGTAACGAGAGCGCCAGCGTGCCGGTAATCATGGCAGCCCAGGAGTAATAATCCGAGAGAGTTTCCATTGAGCGATCCAGAACGCCAGTTTGCTCCCTTTTTCCTCGCATGAGAGATAAGTTGCAGATCAATGGCGAGGGAGAAACACGTCCTTTATCATCGTTATGTGGTGCGTTGTGCTTAGCTGTATTCGTAATATTACCTCTTCATGCTCAATAGACGCCATATTAGAACAACAGAGGAGAAATCTCATGCAAGACGTGAGTCAAATCATTCAGGTCAAAGAAGCCGCCGAGGCGGACCTTCTAAAAAGGCCCGGCGTTACCGCTGTAGATGTTGGCTACAAGTATGTTGGTGGTAAGAAAACCGGAGAAATTGCCATTCGTGTCCATGTGGTCGAGAAAAAAGCTGTCCCGCCAGATCAGATGATTCCTGCAACTATCGACGGGGTGCAGACGGATGTACTCCAGAATCGCTTTGTACCACTGGCAGCGAGTGTTCCCGAAACAGAAATTACCACAATCCATCCAAATGTAGATTCCAGGAACTATAATCCATTGTTAGGTGGCATCAGTATTGGCCCATGCCGGTCAGTAAATAATACTGTCTTCGGGGGTACTCTGGGAGCGATTGTCCTCGATAATGCCACTAAAACAAAGATGATGTTGAGCAACTTTCATGTGATGTGCATAGATAATGGATCGAAAGTGGGCGATCAAATGGTGCAACCCAGCCGAGTAGATGGGGGTAGTTGCCCGGGCAACGTTATAGGTAAATTGCAGCAAAGTTCTTTAGGTGGAGAGGTGGATTGTGCTGTCGCCAGTATTACGGCGCGTGGCTACATCAATGAGATCGCTGATATCGGCTATATCACAGGAACCGCAGATGCGGCACTCGGCCTTGCGGTCCAGAAGCGGGGGCGCACAACAGGTGTGACCTTTGGCACCGTAGAAGGCATTAACGCATCTGTAACGGTTGACTATGGTGACGGCATCGGGCAAAAAACCCTCACGAACCAGATTTCTATTCACGTTGACACCACTCGTAGCACCAAGTTTAGCGATTATGGAGATTCGGGATCGGTAGTTGTCGATGATGCAGGCCGGGTAATTGGCTTACTCTTTGCAGGAAGCACCGATGGAACCAGCGGTACAGCCAACCCGATCAAGTCTGTGCTGAACGCGCTGAATATCGCCATGGAGACTACGGGATTGAACGAATTCAGCTATGAAATCCACAAGTATGCGTATCACATGTGGACCGCCCCCTTTAGCGGATCTGGGAAGACGCAGTTGCTCGCATTCCTGGCCAACAACAACTGGTGGTTGGGCAGCTTCAATGGCGCGCAACTCGACTGGACGCCGGTCGGTAATGCCTTCGGCTTCGGCTACATCTTCCCGCTGCCCTTCTGGGTAGGGGATTTCACCGGCTCGGGCAAGAGTGAGATCATGTTTTACTACGGGGGAGATGGGAACTGGTGGCTGGGGACCCTCAATGGCACGCAACTAGGTTGGACGCTAGCCGGCAATACATCGAACTTCGGCAACATTTCCTCCAACCCCTTCTGGGTAGGGGACTTCACCGGTTCCGGCAAGAAGGAGATGCTTTTCTTTAGCCGCGGTGACAAAAATTGGTGGCTCGGCACTTTTAGCGGCACCCAGCTGAACTGGACGCTGGCGGGCAATACGGCGGGCTTTGGCGACACATCCTCGCTGCCAACCTGGATTGCCGACTTCACCGGCTCGGGCAAGAGTGAGATCATGTTCTACTACCCTGGAGATGGGAACTGGTGGCTCGGCACTTTTAGCGGTACCCAGCTCAACTGGACTCTGGCGGGCAATACGGCGGGTTTTGGCAACATCTCCTCTAATCCCTTCTGGCTGGGGAATTTCACTGGCCCCGGTAAGAGCGACATTCTCTTCTTCAGCCGAGGGGACAAGAACTGGTGGCTCGGTACCTTTAGCGGCACCCAACTCAACTGGAGTCTGGCGGGCAATACGGCAGGATTCGGCGACACCTCATCGCTGCCAACCTGGGTGGGTGATTTTACCGGCTCGGGCAAAAGCGAGATCATGTTCTTCTATGGAGGCGACGGGAACTGGTGGCTGGGTACCTTCAATGGCACACAACTTGGCTGGACGCTGGCAGGTAACACATCGGGGTTCGGCAACATCTCCACACTGCCCTTCTGGACAGGGGACTTCACCGGCTCGGGCAAGAGCGAGATCATGTTCTTCTATGGAGGCGACGGGAACTGGTGGCTCGGCACCTTCAGCGGCACGCAACTCGGCTGGACGCTGGCAGGTAACACTACCTACAATCCCTCCTCGTAGCAGTCGGTGGATCAGGGCGGGGGTAGAGCGCGCCGGTACTTTGTACGGCTTCTCTAGCCGCTTCGTAACAGGGTACCGGCGGCGCTCTGCCCCCGCCCGGGTCTCGCGCTCCGGCAAAAATTTGCAGGGCACCCGTGAAACAAGCGCCACTGGCGCAGCGAAAGCCCACATGCTATACTTATACAGTGCCAGCAGGGGCCTTACCTGCATGACTACAGAAGGAGTTTTACGTATATGACCGTTGCGGAAACCTTCGAGACCATGGTCACACTTTTTAATCCCGCGGCAGCTTCAAACATGAACAAAACGTTCCAGTGGAACATCACCGGCGAAGAGGCCGGTGTCTATGCCCTGAAAATAGCTGATGGTACCTGCCAGTTGATTAAGGGCGGCGTCGAGAAACCTGATGTCACCTTCAACCTGTCTGATCAGAACTGGTTGAAAATGGCAGAAGGCAAACTTGACCCACAGAGCGCCTTCTTTAGCGGCGCGCTTAAAGTCACGGGCGATATCGGCCTGGCTTTGAAAGTTCCCCAGCTCTTCCCAACCCAGCGCTAACATATGCAAGGGGAGCGGGCGTATATGGGAGACCATATACGCCCGCTCCCCTTGCATATGTTTTGTTCTAAAATTCTAAAAATTCAGGCCGTGTCAAGTCATTTGTTCTGGCAAAAAGTTTACATACCCGGCCAGGGCAACAAGGGCAAGGCTTTTTGGTTTACCCGAAAATCCGTTCTCCACAGAGGAGTCCGTCAAGCGCTAAGTAGCCTTATGCACCACAAAAGTAACCACTCCAAATATTTCGAAGTCAGGATGGTTTGTTACTTCGATCGGCTGGTATTTCGGGTTCTCCGGTCGCAGGTACATCTTCGGATACATATTCCACAGCCTTTTAAGCGTGAACCTGTCACCCAGCCTGGCGACGACGATCTTCTTGTGCGCGGCTGTCACCGAGCGATCTACGACAATCAAATCGCCGCTGTGGATACACGCGCCGGTCATGGAATCACCCGCCACCCGCATATAGTAGGTAGAAAAAGGATGTGGCGCGACCAGTTCGTTCAGGTCAAGCGTTCGCTCCTTGAAATCGTCAGCAGGTGATGGCAGGCCCGCACTGATAGAACCGAGGAATCGAACATTGTTCAAATCGTCCCTGTTTTCTTGCATAACGCACCCCGGTGGATTGGTATAAAAAAATCGCTCTCCCTATGAATAGGAGAACGGTTGGTTTGAAAAGGATTTGCATGAATGCCCATCATGCTTAAAAGGTCGTTTAAATAGGGTGCTGCTTAAAACGTCGCCAAACGCCTTGAAAAGAGAAATAGAAAGCAAGCAAGCGTAGCGACCGCAAGAGTCGCTACGCTTGCTTGCTTTCTATTTATTTCCTACTCGACGAGGCCGTTAATCACTTCCTGGGCGCGACCGAGGGCTTCGCGGCGCACGTAGTAGTAGGCCCACAGGCCCTTTTTACGGCAATCGACGAGGCCGGCGTCGCGCAGGATGCGCAGGTGATGCGAAATAGTGGGTTGTTCGAGCGTGAAGCTTTCGACGATTTCGAAGACGCATACCTCGCCTTCGTGACGGCTGAGCAAGCTTAAAATACGCAGGCGCGTCGGATCTGCCAGGGCTTTGAGCAGTCGCGCCTGGAGAACTGCCTCCTCTTCGGTCAGCGCCGGCATAAATTTGGGTGATACGCCAACTGCTGTGGTCGCGCCAGGGGCCTGCCGGTGCAACGTGCCTGATGATGTCATTGAATTTGCGGGTACGGCTGTCGTGAATCGATTCGTACCCACCGGGCTATTAGATGCCAATGTCTTCTCCTTCCACCTTCCAACCTGATTGTGCATTTCGTAGGTTCTGGGGGAGACCTATAATCAGTATACATAAGCATCCAAATCTAAAGGTTCGTTATGCCAATGTCTTGCCAACCAGCTTTATCACAGCAAGACGCACGCGAGAGATTTCGCGCATATCGCCGAACTCCTGTGGAAAGATATGCATAATCTCCGCCGCTGTGAGACCACAGTTATAGAGTAAGTAGGCTAACTGCTGTTCGCGTTCATGCAAAAGCGCTTCTTGAATACTTTCCCACAGCGCTTGAGCCTCGGCCCGCTCTTCTCTACTTTTCTCCCTTGTGAGGCCGGACCGCGACAAATGACCTTCCTCCAACAGCTTGAGGGCCTGGAGCGCATCCATCATACAGGACTCCTTAACGGGACGGATGAAAACGAGGTTTCCGGGAAATTACCTGTTCATTAACTATCTACCTTTAATGACGCAGCGAGTATGCTAAAAACCTACATATTTCTCGTCCATTCAGTGACTTCTGTGCTACCTGATTGTAGGTTTTGCAGTCCTTTGTTTCGTCATTGAGAATGGAGCAACTACCATATGTCGCTAACAGCGCGTGATCCCACTGCCCCTGGCGTCGATAATGCGTGGTTGGTAGAGGCGGTGGAACTGGCAAGAGCGGGAGATAAAGCGGCCTTTGACAGGTTGTATCAATACTTCTATATCCCTATCAGCAAGTCCCTGGCGCGTATGGTGGGCAACGATGAAGAGGGATACGACCTTGCTCAGGAAACATTTATTAAAGCGTGGCAGAGCCTGGCGGGCCTCCGTAACGGATCGGGGTTCCGCGCCTGGCTCTATAGTATCGCCACCCGGACAGCTATTGACCACCTGCGGCGGCGAAAATTTTGTGTGTCGCGCTGGGAAAATGGCGAAGGGGATGGTCTATCCGAAAAGATGTGGGTCTCAGGACCCGAAGAACAGGTAGCCGAAAGAGAACACACCCGCCAGGCGCTGGCGCAGGTGTCGCTGAAGTATCGCATTTGCCTGGTGTTACAACTGGTTGCCGATTTATCGCAGCGCGAGATCGCCGCCTCGCTCAACCTCAGCGAAAAGAGCGTCAGCATCTATGTTAGCCGGGGCCGCGAGCAGTTTCGACTGGCCTACCAGCATCTGTTGCAATCGAGTAGTGAGTTAGCACAAAAGAAAGGAGCAAAGATTCGTGAAAACCGTCATCAAACACACCACGCGCCTGCCCTGTACAGATTGGGCGCAGAAGCTTGCGGCCAGGCGCCCGGATGACCTCTCGCTTTCTGATCGCCGCGCGCTGCACGACCACCTGGCCTTATGTGGAGCGTGCAACGAAGTCTATGCGGCTTACCAGGCGTTAGAAGCGAGCATTTGTAGTGTCACCATGAAACGGCCCATACCTGAATTTTCGTATGAGCCGTCTCAACCCTTGAGAAAACCTTCAGCGAATGCATCTACGCTCTCTTTACAAACCCTCCCTTTGCTATTGCTCACCACTCTCTCATCTTTCTATGTAAAAATAAGCTGGTCCCCGCTGTTTCACACGCTTCATGCCTGGATGCTGCTCACCCTCAGCAGGATTCCGCGCCGGGTCGCCTATGCCAGTTCGGACAATCGCTTTCTATATGCTATGCGCACTGATAGTGGCTATTTCCTCTGGAAGCATAAGAGATTCAGGAGAAGCGAGCTCGTCTCCAACTCGCCAATACGCTCTAGCGGTATGCTGTTTACCGGTTCGGGTACCGCCCTGGCAGCCGCTTTAGATTTTTGCAAGTACGCGGTGCAGGCATAGAATAGTGCGGGACTGTCCTTTGAGCGGCGCGCAGCAAGATCTCAAGCGCCGCGCTCACCTCCTCTTTTCCCGCCTCATGGCTTCCAATCCTGTCCTTCTGTTCTCACATTGGCCTTCTCTCTTTACTCCAAATTGGAGCTTGCGAGAAGATCATTTCTCGGCTAGACTTGGAGTATCGATCAGCGCTGAATGACCTGAGAAAAGAGAGCCATCAAAAATGAATCATATCTTCGCTACTGTCATTTTTGGCCTCGCCGCTTCCCTGTCCTGGGGTAGCGGCGATTTCAGTGGTGGACTGGCCTCCCGCCGCGCCAACGCCTCAAGCGTGGTACTCGCCGCCTATGCGGTCGGGTTTGTCCTCCTGGTCATGTTGGCGCTGATCTGGAAAGAACCATTTCCCGGCCCTTCGGACCTGCTCTGGGGAGGACTGGCCGGTGTGGCGGGAGTGCTTGGTCTCCTCGCGTTCTACTCGGCTCTCTCCAGAGGAAAGATGGGTATTGCTGCCCCCGTCTCAGCCGTGCTGACGGCAGCGCTGCCCGTGCTCTTCAGTGCGTTTACGGCAGGACTCCCCAGGCTACTGCAACTGGCTGGCTTCGTGCTGGCGCTGCTGGCGATCTGGCTGATCTCACGCCCGCAACCAACCAAAGGACCGCCCCAGGGAATCGGGTTGGCTTTGCTGGCCGGGTGTGGCTTTGGTTGCTTCTTCATCCTCATCAGCCGGGTGAGTCCCGCTGCCACCTTCTGGCCTCTGGCCGCAGCGCGTTTTACCTCTGTCTTTGTTTTGCTCGTGATGATGCGACTGCGGCGCATGCCTATCCTGCCCGGCATGACAGTCGTGCCTCTAGTGGCGCTCGCAGGCATATTGGATGCCATTGGGAATGCCTTCTTCGTACTCGCCGCCCATAGTGGGCGTCTCGATGTCGCAGCCATCCTCTCCTCTCTCTACCCCGCGGCCACGGTCCTGCTGGCGGCGCTCGTGCTGCGCGAGCGCGTCACACGCATCCAAGGCATCGGTATTCTGCTCGTACTCCTGGCGATTCCATTGATCTCGGCATAATCAAAGGAAAGAGAGATTCACAGAGCCGCATCCAGCGTACCCCCTGGATGCGGCTCTGTGACAACCTGTTATGCTAGCGTTTCTCTGGCTCTCGAATCCTCAGATGTAGCTCCGCCAGTTGTTTCTCGTCAACGGGTGAGGGGGCGTTCATGAGCAGGTCGATGGCGCTCTGGGTTTTGGGGAAGGCGATGACTTCGCGGATGCTGTCCTCGCCGGCCAGCAGCATGACGAGGCGGTCGATGCCCAGCGCGATGCCGCCGTGCGGGGGCGCGCCATACTCGAAGGCTTCGAGCATATGGCCGAACTGTTCTTGAATCTGTTCGTCGTCCAGCTTCATCAGTGAGAAGACTTTGTGCTGGATGGCGGCCACGTTGATACGCACACTGCCGCCGCCGATTTCGTTGCCGTTGCAGATGATGTCGTACTGTTTGGCGCGAATGTTCAGCGGGTCGCTATCGAGGCGGTCAAGATGGGCCTCGTCCATGCCGGAGAAGGGGTTGTGTTCGGCCTCGTAACGCTGGCCCTCTTCGTCGAAGTGCAGCAGGGGGAAGTCCACTACCCAGCAGAGGGCCATCTCGTTGGGGTCGATCAGCTTGAGCCGTTCGGCCAGTTTGACGCGCAGGCGGAACAGCACATCGTTGCAGACCTTCGCGCTATCGGCCACAAAGAGCAGCAAATCGCTCGCCTCGCCCTGCAAGCGATCGATGATAGCCTGCACCTCTGCGCCCGACATGAACTTTGTCAGGGGAGATTTAATCTCGGCTGCCGGGCTGATCGCCAGCGAAACCAGGCCCTTCGCGCCCAGCATCCGGGCGAACTCGGTCAGTTCCTCGATCTCTTTGCGACTATAGCCACCTGCGCCCGGCACGCGAATACCCTTGATCATGCCTCCGGCAGCCAGCGCACCCTGGAAAACGCCAAAGCTGCCAGCAGCCGCCAGGTCGCTGATCTCGACCAGGGGGAGATCGAAGCGCAGGTCGGGATGATCGGTGCCGTAGCGCTCCATCACATGTTTATAGTTCAGGCGTGGGAACGGCTGCTGTTTGATGCGCTTGCCGGTCGTCTTCTCGATCAGGTGGATCAAGAGACCCTCGATCAAGGACATCACATCCTCTTCAGCGACGAACGACATTTCCAGGTCGAGCTGGGTAAACTCGGGCTGGCGGTCGGAGCGTTGATCTTCGTCGCGGAAGCAGCGCGCGATCTGGAAGTAGCGGTCAAGCCCGGCCACCATCAACAGCTGCTTCAGTTGCTGGGGAGACTGCGGCAGCGCGTAAAACTCGCCGGGATAGAGGCGGCTGGGAACGAGATAGTCGCGCGCCCCCTCCGGTGTACTCTTCATTAGGATGGGCGTTTCGATCTCCAGGAAAGCGCGCTCATCCAGGTAATCGCGAATGACCTTCACCACGCGATGGCGCAAGATCATGTTGTCGCGCATCGTAGGCCGGCGCAGGTCGAGATAGCGATATTTGAGACGCAGGGATTCATCAACCGAGATAGTATCGCTGATGGGAAAAGGTGTGGTGCGCGATGGATTGAGAATGACAACGCTGTCCGCCGCCACCTCAATGGCACCCGTTTTCAAGTTGGGATTCTCCGTCCCCGGCAAACGCGGCACGACCGTCCCCGTCACCTGCGCGACATATTCGGAACGTAATTCTGAGGCGATGCGATGCGCTTCGGGGGAACGCTCCGGGTCGCAAATCACCTGTGTGATGCCGTAACGGTCGCGCAGATCGAGAAAGACCAGGCCGCCATGATCGCGGCGTCTATTCACCCAACCCGCCAGCGTCACCTGTTGTCCAATATTCGCTGCCGATAGTTCACCGCACGTATGCGTGCGGAAATATACTTCAAAGGCCACTAACTTATGCTCCTTATGTTATGAGAGATTAGTACATGTATTACGAAAGGAGAATTGTCACACAGTCTACCTACGAACCACTCGCGCAACCGGCCTGCAGGCCAGAACTGACCGATACCAGATTCAATTGCGAGGTACCTTGCGCAAGAATGTTGATAGTCGCGCCCTGGGGATCGACAGCAATGCTCTTCACCGTATTGAACTGAGAAGAAACCAGTTGCTGGTTCAACTGCATGGTCAGGCTTGGGCTTGCGGGTGTCGCTGCAGCGGTAGGCGTTCCTGCTCCGATGCTTGCTGGAATGACCAGGTCAAGCACCCGGTGGTTCATGGAGTCGCCAATGTAGAGATGAGGCACGCCATTCACGACACCGGAAGCCAGCACATCGGGAGCCGGGGCAGCGGTAGCCGTTGACACAATCAAGGGAGTATTACTATTCTGGTTCGAGGTGATCACTGTTGGTACGGGCGTGGATGGTGTCGTGTAATTGCCAGCAATAGACAACGGTGTTGGAATAGAGAGTAATGTCAACACCGGGGTGAACAGGGCGGATGAACTGATAGCCGAGCCTGTCAGGGGGACACTATACACATTGCCATTAGAGAATAGCATAAAAAACTGGTTCGCGAAGGTGGTGACACTGATGATGGACGCCGAGGTCGAAAAGTTAAACGGACTGGCGGCCAGCAGGTGATTTTTGCCATCCGGTGTGTATTTGAGAATGCGTCCCTGGTTCTGGTTGGCGGTGGCAAGCGCCACATAGACACTACTGCCCCAGGCGGTGAAGGCTGTGGGTACTGGAACATAACCGCCTGTGGTGTTCGCCTGCTCAATCTTCGTCGTCAGCGGCGGCATTAGCTTGCCCGTCTGATCGAGGGTATACATACTCAACATATAGCCGTCCGGCGCCGGTACCTTGTTGATTAATTGTTCGCTGAGCGTAAATAGCTGCGAACCGCCACTGGCGATAGAGATATAGGTTGATGCCGGAGATCCTGGCAAGACGGAAACCAGGTTGAACTGATCCGTGATTTGATAGATCGAGCCATCCTTCCCAAGCGTAAACCGCGAGATGCCTGTGCCTTTGCCATTTTGCACAGCAACGATGCTTTGAGGCTGGATCGTGGCGCTGGTTGTATTGACCGCATTTGTGGTTGTCAAGCTGCATGGCAGGGTGAAAATATTGTTCTTTTTGTTGTACTCTCCGATGGAAGTATTGACCTGTGTGACCAGTTTATTTTGCAGGGAAGTCAGTTGACCGGTCTGAGTGCTATCCAGTGTTTGCGTCGGCGGCAAGGCTCTCAGAGTACTCTGAGCAGCAGACAGGTCCTGCAAGGCGCGAGCGGGGTCCGTCTCACCCTGCGCAGTTGTAATCTTTTGTTGCGCTTTCGCCAGCGTCTGCGCGATGGCTGAATTCTGGCTTGAGTGGACGATGTAAAAGATGCCGCCGCCGGCCAGCGCCGCCACGATCAAAAAGACCAGGAACAGGGTAGGAAAAAAAAGACGGCTGCGTCGATATGTTCCCAGAGCCGGTTGAGGAGCCGTGATGCTTCCGGGGGAAACCAGCGGCCCGCTGCTCAGTTGCAAAGGGGAACTGCTGATCCGCACATCGCCATTATTAGCGACGAACGGCAGAGACGAACCCACCAGTTTATTTATCGCGCCCGTATTTTCTTCGCTGATTTCGCGCCCGCCAATATACGCAGGACTGGCGATACGCGCTCCCGGCGGTTCCAGGCCAACCTCTTGCACGCGCACTACGATGGCCGTGATGTTGTCCGGGCCGCCATTCTCATTGGCTCGCTCGACGAGGTGGTAGACGCTCTCCTGTGGTACCGAGTGGTCTACGATGCGCATGACCTCCTCGTCGCTTATGAGACCGGATAGCCCATCGGTGCAAAGCACGAGGCAATCGTTTTCCTGCAGCGGCTCCAGGAACACATCCACTTCAACATCCGGCTGCGTCCCCAGGCAGCGTGTAATGACGTTGCGCTGCGCATGAGTGCGAGCCTGGTCCTCGCTCAGCAAACCGGCTCGTACCTGTTCGGCCACCCAGGAGTGATCCTGCGTAATTTGCCGCACCTGGCCCCCGCGCACCAGATAGGCCCGGCTATCACCCACGTTGGCGATATAGGCCATATTGCCGCGTAAGACTGCCGCGACGCAGGTGGTGCCCATACCGCTGCGCAGCAAATTCTCTGCTGCGCGCTGGTGAATTGCAAGATTGGCGCGTTTAATGGCCTGGAGGAGGGGAGTGGTGACATCTTCGTTGTCGTCCATATAATAGGCATTGCTTACTGTGTCAACCGCGATCTCGCTGGCAACCTCACCAGCAGCATGTCCACCCATCCCATCGGCAACAATAAATAATGCGCCCTTCATCGCCATGACCTGCGGGTCCTTGGGGATGACATAGGCCATATTATCTTCGTTGTGTTCGCGTTTGCGGCCAACGTCAGTTAGCTGTGCAGGATCGAGACGAAGTTGTTTCGCCAACGCCAGTATCTCCCGTTATGAATGAGGCGATATGCATGAAGAATCACACGCAATCTCCATTGCGCCCCCTGAAACTGTAGGCTATAATACTCCAACGCAAAGAAAAACGCAACGCCAGTTGGTTTTAGATGTTTTGCTTTGCAAGTATGCCTACTTTTACTATTATCACCGAGTATACTCTGTTGTTTAACAGCACGCAAGGTATCTCATATCTAAACTAGCACTATTGGGGCGGTATATGGAACTTATCCAGATAGATAAGCACACCTGGGTTATCCAGGGAGGCGCGAATATTGGCGTGATCGCGTATGAAGGGCGCTGCTTGATTATCGATAGCGGCATCGATAAAGATGCCGGTTCGGCTATCTTGAAGCAGGTGAAGAAGCTGGGCCTTGCTCCGACCGCGCTGCTGATTACGCACGCGCACGCGGACCACACGGGCGGCGCGCACCAGCTCGTGCGACAGACGGGGCTGAGCGTCTATGCCACGCGAGTCGAAGCCTCGGTGATGGCGGGACCCATTCTGGAGCCGCTGTACCTTTTTGGAGGGGCCGCGCCCCCAAAGGAGCTACAGCACAAATTTTTCCTGGCGAAACCCTGCCTGGCTGATACGATAGTGGCGGGAAACGAACAGGTGATCGACCAGATTCCGCTCGAAGTGCTGTCACTGGCCGGGCACAGCCCTGAACAGGTGGGGGTGGCCTTTGGCGATACGCTCTTCGCCGGCGATGCCTTTTTAACGCCCGATATCCTGGATAAACACCGTATTCCTTTCTATACAGACATCGCGACAGGACTTGCTACCCTCGATATGCTGAAACAGCGCGTGCCTGCGTTTGCTCATATAGTGGCCGGGCATGGCGAGGTCTACACATCACCGGCGCGCGCCCTGCAGGCCATCGAGTACGCTGCGCAGCGCCTGGAAGACATTCTGGAACAGACCCGCGGCGCGCTCGCCTATGGAGAAGGACGCCCGGCAAGTCATATCCTGCGCGCGGTGGCTGATGCGCAGGGGGCGCAAATCACCTCGCTGTCCCAGCACGTGCTGTATACAACGACGGTGCAGGCAGCCCTCAGCGCCCTCTACGCGCGTGGTGAGGTTCAGCCGCTATTTGTGGACAACTTTTTGTTGTGGCAAAGGGTGTAGGGACGCGATTGATCGCGTCCGCCCGCGCGGGCAACACGGACGCGATCAATCGCGTCCCTACAATTCACGAAAACAAAGAGGATTGCCATTGCGTCTATAGCTGTTACCGGCCTTATTTCAGGGACGTTATACAGCAAGTAGTGAGAAGATGACTTTGCAGAGAAAAGAATGCTATGCGCATCGCGATTAACGCTCAATTGCTATCGTACAGCGACAGCTACCGTAACGGCGGGATCAGCCGTTACATCCGGCAGCTGTTGACCGCGATAGCAAAACAGCCGGGGCAGCACGAGTATACTGTTTTCGTCAATGGACAGGAGACGGTGAAGCGTCTCCGGCAAGAGCATGAACAGGCGGCGCAGATGGAATATATTCCTGTGTACTGGCCCGAAAATCGACCTGCTTCACGAGTGGTATGGGAACAACGGCACCTCCCGGCGCTCTTGCGCGAGCGGCGCATCGAGGTATTCCACTCTCCCGCAAATGTGCTGCCGGAGATGCTGCCGCGCGAGTGCGCGAGCGTCGTCACCCTGCACGACCTGGCGTTCTTGCTCTACCCGGAAGTGCTGACCCGCGCGAAAAGAGTCTATCATCGCATCTTTACCACGCGCAGTTTGCGGCGCGCGACCATGATTATCGCGGTCTCGCATAGCACGAAAAAGGACGCGGTAAAACTGGTGGGAATCGCGCCTGGCCGCGTACAAACAGTCTATACTTGTATCGATGAGCGGTTCTCAAACGTTATTACTAATGAGGAAAAGCAGACCTTTTACCGGCAGCATGGGTTGGACGGTGGCTACCTGCTTTATCTGGGCACCCTGGAACCACGCAAAAACATTCCGACCTTGCTGGAAGCGTACCGGGAATTACGCGAGGTCTACTCCAGAAAAGAGAAACTGGCGCTGGTGGGTGGAAAGGGCTGGCTGTATGACGAAACTTTCGCGAAAGCGCAAAGCCTGGGACTGGCATCTGAAGTACTCTTCCCCGGCTATGTTTCGAATGAAGAACAACTCCTGTGGTATCATGGGGCGTCGGCTTTTGCTTACCCTTCGCTCTACGAGGGGTTTGGTTTACCGGTGGCGGAGAGCCTGGCGTGCGGCGTTCCCGTCGTCACCTCGAATGTGTCAAGCTTACCGGAGGCGGGCGGCGATCTCGCCCTGACGGTAGACCCGCTGGATAGCCACGCACTGGCGGCAGCTTTGCAACGGGCGTTGACCGATACGATCCTGCGCCGGCGATGCCGCGAACTCGCGCCAACGGTCTCGCAGCGCTTCTCGGCGCAGGTGATGGCCCAACAGACCATCGCGGTCTATGAACAGGCGGCGGCCCTGCACCGGGCGCGGCGACAAAAGCGCGAGGCGACCCTCGCGCGCTGGCTGCGCATTCCAGGCAAACAGGGTCATATATGATGATAAGAGAAAATATGTATGAATGGCAGTAGATTACAACAAAGCATCCCTGGAGTTCAAAGAACAGTGCCTGATATAGAGATAACAGAAATGCCTGAAATAACGACAGGTAGCCCCGGTGGATCAACCGGTCCGATGACGAAAGCGCTTTTCCAGCGCCGCTCGAATCGCCGCCACTGGCGCATTTTCGAGCGCATCGCTATTGTTATTCTGGATGCTATTCTGATCTATGTGTCTTTCCGGCTGGCGCACTACTTCCGCTATTACGTTTTGAGCAACAGCCCGCTCCTTTACTCGTTTCGCAACAGCCTTTTAGGCATCGAGAATAATGTGCCGGCGCATGGCACCAATTTCATCTTAACTCCTCTGAACGCTTTTCGATCGCTCGAGATCGGTGTTGTGGTCGGGCTGATTGTCATTTTTACCTTGCGCGGCCTTTACTCTATACGGTTGACGGGAAGCTGGTTTCGCCAGGTCTGGAATATCGTTAGCTCAAGCACATTGGGTGTAGCTTTTCTGATTACCTACTACTTTGTTTTTCAACCGCAATCCAATTCCCGCCTGCTGGTGCTTTTTGTGTGGGCTATCTCAATTGTCGTGTTATGCCTGGGACGATTAATCGTCTCGTCGGTGATGGGTCTGCTGTATCGATTGGGACTGGGTGAGACGCGCCTGCTGGTGGTCGGCTCCGGTCGCCTGGGCAAGCTGATTATGCAGCACCTGGCTGCTAGCCCATCGCTCGGCTATTCCATCGTGGGCTTCTTGCATGATATGAAAGAGGAGCAGGAACCGGGCGACTTCGGACGCTTCAAGATGCTGGGGACACTGGAAGACCTGGGCATGGTGATACGCTCGATGCAGATCGACGAGGTGATTATCGCCCTGCCCTCCAATTTACACCAGCAAAGCATTCGCAGCGTGCGCCTGTGCGAGCGCCTGGGTACCTCGTTCAAGCTGGTACCCGACCTTTATGAGTATGAACTGAGCCTGTCGCGCATCGATATGGATGCCATCGAGGGTATTCCGCTTATCGGTATCAAGCAGGTGTCTATCAATACCGTACAGTTGCTGGTGACGCGCATCGCGGATATCGGCCTTTCGGTACTGGGGCTGGTGCTGGGATTACCATTCTGGCTGTGTATCGCGCTGGTAATCAAGCTGTCATCGCCGGGCGAAGCGGTCTACCGGCAAACTCGCATTGGCCTGAACGGGCAACCGTTCAAGGTGTTCAAATTCCGCACAATGTATAAAAACGCGGAACGGGGGCTGGACGGTTTACTGGAGCGCAACGAGGCCCAGGGGCCACTCTTCAAAATAAAGGACGACCCGCGCATTACGCCGGTAGGGAAGTTTTTGCGCCGCACCAGTTTTGACGAATTTCCGCAACTGCTCAATGTGATTAAAGGCGAGATGAGCCTGGTAGGGCCGCGTCCACCGCTGCCGCAGGAAGTCGCGCAGTACGCTGACTGGCAGAAGGAGCGGCTGTCGATTAAACCCGGTATGACCGGCCTGTGGCAGGTGCGCGGTCGCAGCGACATTAGCTTCGACGAGGGCGTGTTGATGGATTTGTACTATATTGAAAACTGGTCACTACGCCTCTATTTCATGATTCTCTTACGCACTATCCCGGCGGTCTTATTCAGCCGGGGAGCTTATTAGGAGCGCATTCGATGAAAGTGGCCCTGGTTCACGATTATCTTAATCAAATGGGAGGGGCGGAGCGCGTGGTGCTGGCATTGCACGAACTTTTCCCAGACGCGCCACTTTACACCTCTATTTATGATCCTGAGCGGGTTGACCCTGCTTTTCGCTCGATAAAAATTCGCACCTCGTTTATGCAAAAGCTGCCCCTGGTGAAGAAGCATCATCAACCGTTTCTGCCGCTGTACCCTTTCGCGATGGAACGCCTCGACTTGCGCGGCTATGACCTGGTGCTGAGCAGTTCCAGCGCCTTTGGCAAAGGGGTGATTACGCGGCCAGGGACCATGCATATCTGTTATTGCCATACCCCCATGCGCTGGTGCTGGAACTACGACGAATACGTCGAGCGCGAGCACCTGGGCAAGGTGGCGCGCAGTATCTTGCCGTTCTTCATCACCAACCTGCGTGTCTGGGATCAAACAACATCGATGCGTGTCGATCACTTTATCGCCAACTCGCCCGTGGTGGCGGACCGCATCCAGAAATATTACCGGCGCGAAGCCGTGGTCATCCCACCGCCGATTGAGGCCAGGCGTTTCCTCTTTGATCCCACGACCCAACCAGAAGATTACTTCCTGGTGGTGAGTCGCTTCATGCCGTATAAACGCATCGACCTGGCTATCGAAGCCTGCAATCAACTGGGCTTGCCCCTGCTCATCAGTGGCAGCGGGCGCGACGAGCAGCGGCTCAAGAAGCTGGCCGGGCCGACCATCCGTTTTCTGGGCCGGCTCTCGGATGAAGAAGTCCTGCGCTACTACGCGCACTGCCGCGCGCTCATCCTGCCAGGAGAAGAGGATTTTGGCATCACCCCGTTGGAGGCGCAGGCTTCCGGCCGTCCGGTCATCGCCTTTGGCGCGGGCGGCGCGCTGGCCTCTGTGATTGATGGCGTAACCGGGGTATTCTTCCGCGAACAAACGGTGGCAAGCCTCGCGGCAGTACTTGCTTCATTTGACGAGTCGCGCTATGATACGCAGGCGATTCGCAATCACGCGCTTGAGTTTGATAAACCGCGCTTCCACCGCCGTATGTTGCAATTTATCGAAGCAAAGATGAGCGCGGCAAAATCTCATGAGTTGCGCACGCCGACCAATGAATTAGTACGCTGAACTCTCCGCGTAATATGAAAGGGCTGGAAGTATCGTGGAACTACGAACATACTGGTCGATCATATGGCGACGTATCTGGGTAGTGGTGGTCATAGTGGGAGTGGTGACGTTATACGCTGGCTATCAATATTATCACCTGCGCAAAACGCCGGGCGCGTTAAAGGCCTTTAGCTCGGCTATTACCGTTCAGGTCGGCCTGCAATCTACCACAAAAGGCGACCCCAACAACGCTGACTATATCACGGTGTCCGAGGCTCTCGCCGATACACTGACAACCGGCCCCATCCTCACATCACACGAATTCGATGCGGACGTTTCTGCCCAGATTGGACAGGACATGAGCCTGATTACCCGGCGTTTCGGCCCCAATGCCGATCTCGGCGACTGGCATAACACGGACGCTATCGGGGGCGCGTTGAACGCTGTGCGCGTGCATAGTTTAGTCACTATTACCACTACGTGGGCAACAGACGCCGGGGCATGGGCCATTGCCAACGCCGTCGGCGAGGTCAGCGCCGCTAAAATGGGGGTATTTCTCGATTACGTTGTCACGTCCGACCCTTCGCATAGCTCCACCAGCGCTACATTTGAGCAACCGGCGGTATCGGCTCGTGTCATAACAAGCGCGACCAGCCCGGCGGCGGTGGCCGGTACATCGAGTAATAAAGTTGTTCTGTTGATCGCCCTGCTGCTGGTGTCGCTCGCCATCGCCGTCGCGCTCACCTTCCTGTTGGACTATCTCGATGATCGCCTGCGCAGCAAAGAGCAGGTGACGCAACTCCTTCAACTCCCTGTGCTGGGGGTCTTACCACGTGTCCCGACACCAGGGAGGCGATAAATGCTGAGTGCGCAGCGAAACAATGCAAGATAAGGAGCAGCTCCTTTGGGAAATCAAACACAAGAAAAACACGCGCTATTAACAGATTTCGCTCACAGTACAGCGTACAGCGAAGCGTTGCGCACCCTTTATGCCAACATTCGCTTTCAGTGGGAAAATAGTACGAGCCGGCCTGCGCGCGCCCGCTCGTTGCTCATTGCTACGCCAGTTGCCTGTGGAGATTACGCGGCGGTGGCAGCAAACCTGGCTATCGTGGCGGCGCAGAGCGGTACCGACACTCTCCTGGTGGATGCTGACCTGCGCTCAGCGAGCTATGCGCAACGCTTCGGCCTGGAAAAAAACGATGGATTGAGCGATCTGCTGCTGGATGATGCGCTGGTACCAGAGAAGATTGATGCCGCGCTGCAAAGTACCTTCGTCCCTCGCTTGCGACTCCTCGGCGCAGGTACGGGCGCAGCCAGTTCGCAGGCTGCCACGCTGCTATTTTCCCCCCGGCTGGAACAGGTGGCACAAAGTCTCTACCAGCGCCCGCATACAACCGAAAGTGAGAACGCGCTCGTTATTTTTCATAGCCCACCGGTACTTGCTGGAGCCGACGCAGCCTTGATAGGCGCGCAGGTTGAACAAACTGTGCTGGTAATCATCGCCGGTCACACGACGAGAGTGCAGGCAAAACAGGCACAGGAACAGTTACAACAGGCGCACGCGCATATAATCGGCGTAGTAATGCTACATTTGTAGGAGATGAATCTGATGGTTTTTGACACCCGAATGGAGGAATGAAGAGAAGCGCCCGCCCCCGTCCTGTAGGGACAAGGGGTGGATGAGCGGCGGGGTGGGGGCCTTGTGCTTGTCCTCGTTGCAACACGATCCGCCTGGGTTACATGAGGTGAAGCAAACGGGTCGCCTTCCAACGAGGACAAGCACAAGGCCCCCGCATCCATCCTACCCCGCCCCTTGTCCCTACAGGACGGAGGCGAACGCTTCTCTTCCCAATTCGGTTGTCAACATTCAGTCCCCTATATCGGGTTGGTGAAGTTTATCAGGAGACTATATATGCAAGGACGACAAGGCCGGGGCAAGGACCCCTGGGATCGAACCTCTCGCGACTCTAACGATGATCTCAATGGCAGCGGAAAGCAGCGCGCCGTTCCCCAACGGCCACCGCGCATGGCGCGCCTGGACACTCCACCCGCCGTGCAGAGGGTTGCCCGCCCGCAACGGCAGGGAAAACCTCCAAAAAGTCGGAGCCGTCGTATCTTAATCGCGTTGATTGTGCTGGCTATTGGCGCTATGCTGGTCTTCGTGGTTGCATACGGGCTGGTCAACTACTTCATTGGCATAGGCAACAGCGCGGGGCCAGCCAATACAGCCGCTGACTTTCTGGTCAACCTGCAAAGCCAGAGCTACGACCAGGCATATAAAGATCTCGACGCGGTCATTACCGGCACGCTGCATCCCGCAGATTTCCAGAATATGGCCCAGGCCGATGACCGTTGCTATGGTCCCGTTAAGGATTTTAACGAGGTCTCGGGCAGCGCAACCGTCTCCCCCGATGGCAACACCCAATCATTCACCTATACTATGACGCGCAGCAAGCTCACTAAGACTTATCCATTGACATTGACGCTCCAGAAAGATACCAACGGCGCCTGGGATATTACTGAATTTGTCAATGGTAACGGCAACAATAATGAGCTGGGACCAGCGCCGCCAACGTGTTAGCCATTCTATGAAAATAATCATGATGCGAGCAACCGGATGTGCAAGGCGTCGCCTTGCACATCCGGTTGCTCGCATCATGATTATTTTCATTTATTTCCAACCTGCGTGCAACTCAAGCGTATAATCGTTGAAAAACTATGAGAAGTCCTCGCTCTATAAAAATGTGTCCGGGTGTGCATGAACATTTCTGTGTTAAACTGCTACTAATAAAGAGAAGAAAGATCGCTTTGCAATGTTCGAGAGAGAAAGCAACACAACGTGGAGTTCATATTGGCGCGGGAGAGCGGCTGGATGAGTATGGGGATGTATGAGTATATATCTCGGCCAGCCGCAGTTGTTGACGAAAGGCAGATCACGCGGCGTATCGCGGCGGGTGATCGCGAGGCATTGAGCGAACTGTATGCTCGCTATCAGCGCGCGCTTTTCAACTACCTGCTGCAACTCACCCCCGATTATGGGCTTGCCGAGGAAATTTTGCAGGACACGCTGGTAGCAGTATGGAAAAGCGCGCATCGTTTCGAGGGCAGATCGAGTTTGCAAACATGGCTCATCGGCATCGCCAGGCGACAGGCGCATAATACGCTGCGCCAGCATAAACTGCCCGTTGCGGATGAAAGCGAGATGGAGGGGTTGGTTGCGACGGAGCCTGAGCCTGAAGCATTCACGCTTGCCAGCATTGCCCGCGACGAATTAGCAGAGGCATTCCAGCAGCTCACGCCTTTGCACCGGGAAGTGTTAGCCCTCATATTTGTGCATGAGCTATCGTACCAGGAAACCGCTACTATCCTCGAGGTGCCAGTGGGAACGGTCAAGAGTCGTATTTGTA
>Ga0207416_1001481_pt1 | contig 30671 bp, 27 predicted proteins | sample PaiPotPPM11metaG_FD_184107 | JGI IMG/M metagenome (GOLD analysis project Ga0207416, IMG submission 184107) | Iron sulfur acid spring bacterial and archeal communities from Banff, Canada, to study Microbial Dark Matter (Phase II) - Paint Pots PPM... ... | reverse complement strand
GGCGGATGGTGGGTGGGGGCGCTTGCGCCGCCCTCGTGGGGTTAAGTTGCCACGAGGACAAGCACAAGGCCCCCTCATCCACCCGACCCCGCCCCTTGTCCCTACAGGACGACAGGGATGCAAGCGTCCAATGAGCATCATTGGCCGGTTCGGGTCGGCAAAGTTTATTCGACGGGGATCAGCCTCCCGCTCTTCACGTCGTAAATGAAGCCGCTTACCTCTATATTCTTGGGGATCAGGGGCGAGGATTTGATGGTGGCGACATCATCGCGGACGGACTGTTCCAGGTCTTTGAATGGGAGAAAGTCGATGTGGTCGGCGTTGGCGTGGAGATCCTGCTTGATTTTGGCGCGCAGGTCATCGTTGCTGAAGGTCAACATGCCGCACTCGGTATGGTGAATTACGACGACGGTGTTGGTGCCGAGTAGTTGTTCGGAAATAACCAGTGAGCGAATGGCATCCTCGCTGGCCCGGCCACCGGCGTTGCGGATGACGTGGGCATCGCCTTCATTGAGGCCGAGAAAGCGGGTGGGATGCAGGCGGGCATCCATACAGGTGAGAACAGCGACATGACGGGCAGGGGGCATGGGCAAATGTCCCTTTTGAAAGCTTGAGGCGTAGGCATCGTTTGCTTTACGAAATTCGTCAACAACTGACATGAATAGCTCCTTGTTTCAGACTCGTGATAAAGCGAGACTTTATCACGCTACACATACACGAAAGACGAGACAATCAGTTCAGGAAGCGACCGCCGACAATATTCCATCGACCTGTTCGAGCAGGCGTTGGGTGTTGGCAAACCCGTAATTCACCGCCTGAACGTGTCCGGCGGCGTCAAGTACTACCGTTGTTGGCACAGTCAGCACCTGATAACGCTGTGTCAATTCAGGGGAACCCGGCGCGTCAATTTCCTCTACACTCACCTGATATTTACGTGCCTCGGTTACACGCTGCAGGGCAGGCGTCTGCAAGGTGTGACACTGGTGGCAGTCCGCGCTGCTGAAGGCCAGGATACGCACGGGTGCCTGAGCTGTGTACATAGCAGTTCCGTTCGCGCCCGGCAGCGATTGCAGGGGCAGCGCGGCAAAGGCTACCTGGCGGCGTTTCTCAACTACCCGCCGGCCATACCAGACAATGGCGCATACCAGCAGGCTGACAAGGGCTAACACGCCTAATCTCGCGACGATGTCGGGCATATCGAATTAGACTCCTCGCCAGTGAAAGCCGCCCGCGTAGCGCACGCGCGGCAAAACGCCCAGGCGCCCCAGGTGATAGTACACGAAGCAACCCGCGCAGAAACCAACCGTCAGATTGATACCGGCCAACACGAAGACGATCAGGTCAAGCGTCCATCCTACGGCGTAAGCCTTCGTGAGGAACAATACGAGGGTGGCCACGATGAGGAATATAGCTCCAATGGCCTGCGCGAAACGATGAGGAGCAGGGTCATCTTCCACGACACGCGGCTTCCACAAACCCAGAGGCAAAACGATACCGCGATACAGCAGGCGGTACGGACTTATATCGGGTACCAGAGCGGCTAGCGTCATAATAATTGCGGCAATCAGTACAATAAGAGGCTGATTCAAAACAAAGGCCAGTCCTGCGAGCACTACCGTACAGGCCTGGGAAAACTTCGCAAGGTGAGTATCCACACGCGGTATTTGCGTGGAAGGCGTGGATGCGGTATCCATGATCTTAAACTCCTTATAAAAGCAATGTAACAATGGTTGTATAAGCTCATTCGCTTATACAACCTCCCATATAAAAGCAGCTACTAAAAGATTTCTTTGTAGGGACAACAAAAAAGGGACGCGATTTATTGCGTCCCTATTATTCACGGCTAAAGTGGTTTTATGCTTCCAGCAGTTCTGCGCGTTTGTTGCGCAAAAACTGCGCGATTTCTGCCGGGTCTTCCTTTTCGAGCGCCATGCGTTTCAGGTCGGCCAGCGCCTGGCTCCATTGTTCGCGGTGGGAGAGGTAGCGGGAGTCGCGGCTGACGAGGTCTTCAAAGATGCGGCGTTCAAGTTCGTGCCAGGTGGAGCGGTCGCGCCCGTCGATTTCGCCGCCTTCGGGGATGGAGTCGCGGTCGTTGGTGTTGTTCTCGATACGCGCGTAGAGCGGCTCTAAGAGGTCATATACCAGTTTTTCCATGTAGGCTATGTCTAAAGAGCCAGCATCGAAGGCCAACGTGCCAGTAAGCTGCACCTGTACGAGCGGGCGCAGCGCGTCTCCCTCGTAGCGGATACACTCGCGGCGGCAGTTTATTTCGAGCCGGTTATACACTTCGTTGGGTTCGCTCAGGCCATCCACACGTACTTCGAGGCGGGCGAAAGGACGGCGTTTGCTGATAAGATGGCTGGCGTGATGCATAGTGGGACGCGCATCCACCTCATCGGATGGTGCGACATTGCTGCTATCGATCTGGACGAAATAGTAGCCGCGATCCTCCCAGGCAGCTTCTTCCGCGCCGCATGTTTCGGTTGAGCCGGGATTGTATATCCAGCCATCGAACTCATAGGGCTTATGCACATGACCGAGGGCCAGGTAATCGACACGGTGACGCAGTGATTGGAAATGGGCCATAGTTGGCAGACCCTGCACGCGAGGCACGACGCCATCAACGCCGGTATGCATCATTAACAGGCGGTATTCGATCCCGGCGGCCTCTTCTTCTATGCGAGCCGCTTCGAGCGCCTGCGCCATGCCCTCGATGGTGCGCGCGGTGGCCGCACCCTGCCAGGGCAGGCCATACACACGCACTTTGCCATCCAGTACATCCACATGCGAACCGGCCATGGTAGATTGTTCCCAGGGCGCGATAACCGGAGCGCCCTCGCGCATCCGAGGGCTGAGCAATATTAAATACTGTTCGTGACATAAAAACTGCAGCCATGAAATGCCTTCGCGGTAGTAGCTGCGATCATGATTGCCCTCGATGGCGATGACCGGGATGCCCTTTGCTTTCAACTTCTTCAATCCCTCGATGGCATGAATAAGCGTCAGCGCATCGATAGCACGTTTATGAAAGAGGTCTCCGGCAATCACCAGAAAATCTGCTTCGCGGTAAAGGGCATCATCGACGATATCCCAGAATGCGCGGCTGAAATCATTGAAACGCTCGCGCACACCGTATTGTTCATAGCCAAGATGGGTATCGGCGATATGGATAAAAGAAGCTTTCATAGTTGTTCTCCGCCTGTATAATTAGTGCGGCCCTGTTACGAACGCGCGCAGGGCTGCCGCGACCAGCACGAGCGCGATAATACTGAACAAGAGTATATCGCGCCGGGGCTTTTTGCCGCCGGTGGCATAGGTGACGGCTACCGGGATAGCCAGGGCCACGATGGCTCCATAGACGAAATGCAGGTAAAAGAGTCCTGTGCCGGTACCGGGATGCTGCCCCAGCAATAACAGGATAATGCCGAATAATGCCTGTAAAAAGCCGACAATGCCTGTAAAAATAAGCGCGATGCGCCAGGGTCGAATGATGGTCTGCTTTTTCATAAAGAAGAGGATCAGTCCCCAGACGCCCGTTATTGTACCAACTATCAAGATCAATATGCCATTAAAAAAGTGCAGGTTACTGATGAAATCTACCATACAAATCCTCCGAACGCCTGAAAGCGTTCGTATCTTTCCAGATTATTCTTCTTCGAGGCCAGAATAGTGGTTATTCCGGGCATACCTACTATAACGCATCTCATCTCTTGGAACAAGATGTAGGGACGCGATTGATCGCGTCCGCTCGCCTCGGAACCCTCTTGAGGCGGACATAGACACGGAAGGCGGACGCAGACACGCCAGGCGGACGCGATCAATCGCGTCCCTACATCTTACCTGGATGGGGGATGCTATCGTGGAACCTTTTTTACATCAATGGCGTCTATAGTCACAGGTGGATCAACCTGTCATAGCATTACTATTGAGGAGAAACCGATGTCACGAATTCAACGTTTCTCGCACAACACAACCGGTAGGATAGCCTGTATCGTCGCCAGTTTCCTGTTGCTGGGGTTGTTCCTGGCTGCTTGCGGCTCCAATACCACGACCGGCGGCGGTAGCCAGCCAACGCCTACACCGACGCGACCAGCGCAAACGGTGGATTGTGGCAAAATACTGAGCCACGCTAATAGCATCGCGCCTATAGATAAAGCAGCGGCGCAGCAGGCGGTGAACTGCTTCTACCAGGCGTATCAGAAATGCCAACCGGCTACCCTGATGTTTACCTCCTTCGGTGTAGATACGGGAGTCATTCATCATTTTGCTGTGAAAAATGCCAACGGCTCCTGCGCCATTAGCGACGGTTGGCAGCATTTCATCGCGCCTAAGCCGCCTTCTGGAACGATTACCTATACCTGCGCCAATATGACTATGCAGACCGACGGGCTTCATATCGAATCATGCGGCAACGCCGGTTCGATAGTGATTCCGCTGACCTGACCGTTCCGCGTCCCTACATTTCTAGCGCGTGGCGCATGTATTCACGCAGGCCAGGAGCGAGGTCGGGCCTTTTCAGGGCGAATGCGATTGACGTGGTCAGCAGGCCGAGTGGGGTGCCTGTATCGTAGCGTTCGCCGGTATAACGCACACCATAGCACTTGCCTGCTCGAGCCTGCATCTCAATAGCGTCTGTTACCTGGATTTCGCCGCCTTTACCGGGCGGTGTTTTCTCCAGCAGAGCAAAGATATCGGGTGTGAACACGTATCGACCATAGGCCCCTAGATTCGATGGAGCTTCTTCTAACGCAGGTTTTTCGACCACATGCGTGATTTTCAAGGCCCCTTCGTCCAGCTCTTCGACGGCAGCAATGCCATAGGTCGGGATAACTTCCGGTGGCAGTGGCACCAGTGAGAGAACCGAGCCACCGTATCGCTCATGAATCTCGATTAACTGCGGCAGGCAGGGGGTCTCAGATGGGATGATAATGTCGCCCAGCATGACGATGAAAGGCTCATCTCCCACCAGTTCCTTTGCGCATAAGACCGCGTGCCCGAGGCCCAGCGCCTCCGGCTGCCGCACCGATGTATAGGTAGCTATCGTTTGCAGCGCGCGTAGTTCAGCCAGTTCTTTGCGTTTGTCCTTGCGCTCCAGGGTAGCCTCTAACTCAGGGAACGAATCAAAGTGATCTTCTATGCTGCGTTTACTGCGGCTGGTGACGAAAATAATTTCTTCGACTCCAGCGGCCACAGCTTCTTCCACGATATATTGTAATGTCGGTTTATCGACAATGGGCAACATCTCTTTGGGGATTACCTTGGTGGCCGGCAATACCCGCGTTCCCAGCCCCGCCACCGGCAGCACCGCTTTACGTATCTTCATGAACCCTCCTCAACGCTACATTTCTATGTCTATTGTAGCTGTCTCTATTGTAAGGGATTGAACGGGACAGGGGCAAGGCCACAACAAAGACATCCAGCCTATACAGCATGGCGACCGCAAGGGTCGCCATGCTGTATAGGCTTTGACACCTCTTGACATATACGTATACGTATATTATATTCTTCGTAGATGTTTTATAGCGGCGCTTAGTCATACAAGGAGCCATCGCTATGTCAGAACTGTTAAGACAAGGAGTACCTGCCATGCCGAATAGAACCATCTATATAGCAGACGCGGATGTACCTCTCTTTGAAAAGGCCCAGAAGCTGGCGGGTGACAACCTCTCTGCCGCCATTGCGCACGCGCTGCGCACCTTTGTGGAACGCGAGGAGGCCCGGCAAAGCGGATACGAGGATATCTCCGTCAAAGTGGGCCAGGGACACCCTTACTTGCAACAACAGTTTCGAGGTCGTCTACTCGCCAAAAGACACTTGAAAATGGGCAACGAGGCCCGCATATTGACCATGAATGTGTATCAGACCGCTAAAGGCCGCTTTGCAGTCTACACCAGGAACCAGCCTAACTGGACGGCCTGGTCTCATCGCTGGTCCAAAAAATCAGGCAGGGGGGGGAATTGGGATTGGGACTGGGATTGGGATTGGTCACACGGCGATAAAGCATCTCAAGATTGGTCGGCGTATTACGAAGACACAGAAATGCGGCTGGATGTATATGATACCCTCGATCAGCTAAGAGAAAATATCCCCGAAGAGTTGTATGATGCCATCACGCGCTACCTCAAGGGGGGAGATGTAGAATTCCTGGACATTTAGTTTTCCCGGTAAAACAGCATGTAAAGTGAGGATGTTTTATGGCAGACAATCCCGAACAAATCGTCTCGATTGACGTGCAGCACCTGGTGAAGCGCTATCCGCGCGCCAGCGTCAACGCGGTGGACGACATCTCGTTTACTGTGCAGCGCGGCGAAATTTTCGGCTTGCTGGGGCCGAATGGAGCCGGTAAAACCACCACCATTGGCGTGCTGACGACGGGTACGCGCCCCACCAGCGGTTCCGCGCGCATCATGGGTATCGATGTGACGACAGACCCCATGAGCGTCAAGCAGCGCATCGCCGTTGTGCCACAGCAGAGCAACCTTGACCGCAGCCTGCGCGCCCGCGAAATCCTGACCTTCCACGCCAGCTATCATGGCATTTCACGTGCTGAACGCAATGCCCGCGCTGACGACATACTCAAAGAGTTGGGACTGGGAGATCGCGGCAAAGACAAAGTGGGCCGCTATTCCGGCGGCATGGCGCAGCGTTTGATGCTGGCACGCGCCCTGATGCACTCGCCCGACGTGCTTTTCCTGGACGAGCCGACCAATAGCCTCGATCCGCAATCGCGCCTCTTCCTGTGGGACCGCATTCGCACGCTTAACCAGCAGGGCGTGACCGCTCTGCTGACCACGCACAATATCGAAGAGGCCGACCAGCTTTGCGAGCGTATCGCCATTATGGATCACGGCAAAATCCTGGTGCTCGATACGCCCGGCGAACTGAAAAAGATCATCCCCGGCGGCACGCGCCTGGAATTGCGCGTGCGCATCCCCGAACTGGTGACAGCAGGCACCGGACCGCTCCCTCAAGAGTCGAGCGCGAAGACGCGACTGCTGGATGCGCTGCGCGCTATGCCAGGAGTAGTCAAAGTCGATGAAGTGGCGGCGGAAGACGATCAAAACGGCCAGCAGGGCATCACCCTGTTCCGGCTGTATGCGGAGGACGCCGCCGCGCTGGTGGTGCAGGCTACCCAGGCTGCGGTGGAAGCGAATGTTGAGCTGCGCGACCTGCATATCGCGCGTCCCAGCCTCGAAGATGTCTTCATCTACCTGACAGGAAGGAACTTACGCTGATGGCAAGTATCACCACGTCAACACAAGCGCACACGACGCGCTCGCGGAGTCGCTTTGGCACAGCATTCACGGCATTCATGGCAATTCTGCGCCGCGATATCCTGATAACGGGACGCGAGTTTATCGCCTTCCTGCTGCAGGTATTACTGCAACCCTTGTTCTTCCTGTTCATTTTCGGCAAAGTGCTGCCCAGCATTGGTTTCGCGCGAGCCGGATTTGCCGCCGTCTTGCTGCCGGGCATTGTGGGACTAACCGTTGTCACTACCGCTTTGCAGGGCGTCACGCTGCCACTGGTGCTGGACCTGGGCTTCGCGCGCGAGATCGATGATCGCCTGCTCGCGCCGCTGCCCGTCAACCTTGTAGCCGTCGAAAAGGTCATTTTCGCCGCCATGCGCGGTTTGATCGCGGGGGCAATCATCTTCCCGCTGGCCTGGTGGATTCTCGGTAGTGGCTTCCAGGTGCGCAGCGATGCTATCGGCACTCTCATCGCTATCATGGTGCTGACAGCCTTTGCAGGCGCGACGATGGGCCTTTTCATCGGCACGACCGTCAAGCCGGAACAAATCGGCCTGATGTTTGCGCTGATCTTCACACCCTTGATCTTCACCGGATGCACCTATTATCCCTGGGCCACGCTCGGCGGTATCAAATGGTTCCAGATTCTCACGCTTTTCAACCCGGTCACGTATGCTTCTGAGGGACTGCGCGCCTCGATGGTTCCCACGTTCAACGGGCAATCGCTGCCCACGCTGGCGATGGGCTGGGTGATCCTGGGGTTAAGCGTCACCATAGTGGCTTTCTTTATCCTGGGCGTCAGGACGTTCAACCGGCGCGTGGTGAATTAAAAGCGACATTCGCCCCAATCCCTGTACACCGCACGCGAGCTAACACTGGCCAGGGAGACAGCGAGAGCCAGAGCAACTCTCGTCTCGCTGTCTCCATACATCCTCACCTAGAACTGTCCTGTGTGATAGATCTCGGTCGAGAAGATCATCCCCGGCAGGTCGCGCGCTGTGCAGCTATTCGAGGCTTCGGCATTGTACATATCGGCAAATGCCTGGCCGGGAGTGTTGGTATGAGCGACGTATTCAGACATGACCCCTTTGAAGTACATGGGACCGCCTTCGTAGCGACAGGCCCACATATCCAATGCCTCCCAGTCGTAGACAGCGTCAGCATTGTAGTAGATCTCCGGTAGAGGGAAATTGTCCGGCGCTCCATACGCCACGTACCAGACCTGGTAGTTGGTCCACCAGCCGGGCGAATCATCCCCGAAATCGAAGTAGGCGTGCCGGGTCACGTTGTTGTACCCATTCACCAGGCTGCTCGTCAGGGTAAAGTTCATCCACTCGACCTCAAGGTCGCCTGCTCCGTTTGCTCCAACAACGTTATTATAGTGATTGTTGTTCAGAAAGCTTTGCACGGTGTTGACCAGTATGCCCCACTGTTGCCCATCGGCATACCAGGCCGAGGTAGTCAGAGGGAGAGCATGATCGGAGAAATAGTTACTTTCACCGATACCCAGAGCAATGTTCGTGGAGCTTATGCGGCAGTTCCAGACACCTTGCGCGAAGTTGGCTACAGCATGCATGATGGCCGTATCCGTATCGTCATTCCCACCAAAGTCGTAGGTGCCATAGATATTATTCCCAAAGTAAACCGGCTGACCCCAATCGAGGATAATCAACCCGGGCGCTTGATGGGCGGCCTTACAGCCCTGATTCTGCAAGATGGCAGCGTTGGTCGTGGACTCATAGATCGAAATGGTCCTGGCGGGAGTATTCGATGGGGATCTCAGCTTTTGGGGCAGGAGTTGTATGTTATCTTTTGCCTGCTTGCGATAGGGTTGTGTCGCCACCGCGTGCGAAGCCGTTGGCGTGAAGATGTTGAAAGCGGCCAGCAGACAGAGAACGACCAGAAAGGTGACAGGGCCGGCAAACCGGCGTCGAAGATGTATGTGCATGATGTAGTATCTCGCTCCTTTTTCAGGCTCGTCCTGATCATCCAGGCCGGGTTGTACCGCTGCCGGTGAGGGAATGCCCCACGATTTCAGCGCCACGGGTAGAATCAAGACGAGAAAATCTTTTTCAGTACCTGGACTCCAGGTAACTGCATAACTACATCGGCCAGTTTGCGACGAAAAAACAACGTTTCCGTTCGCACTTTGAGCGAGCAGAGCCTTCCTGGCCGTTTGTTCACCGGACTATACTGCAAAAAAGGGGACTTTATAAAAACAGCAAACAGGGACACACCAGGAGGCTTTATGGAGACAACAAACACAAGAACACACAAGAAGGGAGCGACCTCTCTTGAGAAGCGTGACTCTTCCGTTCGGTCTGATCTCCCGGAAAAGGAACTTTCGTACCGGTTATCGACCGGCGTCCCTCAGCTTGACGAAATTATGCGGGGGGGATATATCCCCCGCTATTCTTATATGATCCGCGGCGATCCTGGCGCGGGGAAAACCACCCTGGGGCTGCACTTTCTGGCCGCGGGCGCGGCCAGAGGTGAAATGACCCTGTATATCACCGTCGGAGAACCAGAGGAGCACATCCGCAAGAATGCTGCATCCATCGGCCTGAGTCTGAACCATGTCGCCTTCCTGGACCTGAGTACGAACACGGAGTTTCTGACCGATATGGAACTCTCCCCTTCACCCCTGGTACAAGAGCAGGGGACATCCCTTTCCCTCTCCGAGATGATCATGCAACAAATCAAAGTGCTCAAACCGCAGCGGGTCTTTCTGGATAGCATGACGCAGTTACGCCTGGTCTCCCCGGACAGCTTCCAGTTGCGCAAACAGGTCATTGCCTTTCTGCGCTTTCTCATTGATCAGGAAACGACGGTCCTCTTCACGTCTGAAAGTATCGCTGATCGCGAGGAAAATGACCTGCTCGTGGTCTGCGACGGGGTCATCAACCTGCGTTCCGCTCAAGCCGGACGCACCCTCAGCATCACCAAATTTCGCGGCTCTGATTTTAGCAGCGGCGACCATGACATGCAATTAACCGGTGTTGGATTGCAGATCTTTCCTCAACTGGTGTTGCCAGCAATCGATCTCGAGTTTGAGCACCAGGATATCTCCTCGGGGATCCCAGAACTGGATGAAATGCTGCATGGGGGGCTCAATCGCGGCACGATTACCATTATTACCGGTCCCAGCGGCGTGGGCAAGACGACCCTGGGACTCCAGTTCATGAAAGAGATGGCAGGCCGGGGCGAGCATTCGCTCGTCTATATCTTTGAGGAATGGAAACGAGTCCTGATCAATCGCTGTGAGTCTCTCAATATACCCATTCGCAGTATGATCGACAACAGGACCCTTGCTATCAGTCAGATCGAGCCTCTGCGCTACAGACCCGACGAGTTCGCCTACAAAGTGCGCCGCGACGTAGAGCAGCAGAAAACCGCCATGGTCATGATTGATAGCGTTTCTGGCTATGGCCTCTCTATTCATGTCGAAGACCTCGTGAGGCATCTTCATGCACTCTGTAAGTACTTGCAGGGCCTGGGCATTGCTGTCCTGTTGATCAACGAAACCGAGACGATCACCACCAACGAGTTTCGCGCAACCGATCTGGGCATCAGTTATGTGGCCGATAATATCCTCTTTCTGCGCTACTTCGAGAGGGAAGGTGAGATGCGGAAGGGGATCGGCGTGCTGAAAAAACGCTTGACGAACTTTGAGCAAACCATGCGGGAATTCGAGATTACACGCTACGGTCTCAAAGTAGGCAGACCGCTCGTCGAGATGAGGAATATTTTGCGCATCCCGCATCTGGACAGTGACTCTAAGTAGACCCCTCTAAAGCCACTTCATTGTATCCCCAATAAAAACACCTGAGCTACTGTTTCCAGACTGAGTATACTGAAAGTGAGTAGGATGCCAGCCGAACCCGGGAGACAGAAACGCTCACCGCCATGTATAGCTTGCGAGTAGAAAGAAAGAAGATGAACCGTACCCCTCAACGCACACAACCAACGAGCCTGGTCGGCCAGCAGAAACGCTCCCTGCTGATCGTCGTCAGCTTATTCATCTTCGTCCTCGTTCTCAGCTTCTCGGCGGGTATCTTGAATTCCAACATCCAGCACAACCTGGATGAACAAAAAGCTGCTCTCCAGGAGGATCAAAATAACATACTGCTCGCCATGGTCAACCAGGAGTCCGGGTTGCGCGGGTACATTACTGCGGATAACACAGTATTCCTTATGCCGTTTACCAGTGGCCGCGCACAATACCTGCTTGCTGTACGTCAGATGAAAGACCAGGCACCGGGTAGTGACTTCAGCGAGATAACGACAGCGCTAGCACAGGTGGAAGAGCGAGCCAATGCCTGGTATAGCACCTATGCCCAGGCGCAGCTCATAAATATGCAATCCGGCAAGCTTGCCGCGGCTCGCTCAGATAGTAGCGGTACCGTTGGCAAAGCGTTATTTGATCAATTTCGGGCTTCAGTCGCTCACTTACAAGCAGCCATCGGGCAGGATGTAAACGCTCTTCAGTCCCGGTTAGATAGCATGAGCAGGCTCGTTCTGATCATCGCGCTGGTGTTGGCGGTCGTGGCCCTGCTCATGTTATGGTTCACCTTCACCCGGTATTTCAATATGCTCCGTGAACAACTCACCATCCTTAAGACGAGATCCAACCAGCTGGGGTCTGGTGACCTTTCTGCTCGCGTCCAGGAGCTGACCTACCATGAGCTGAACAGCCTGGGGCAGACCTTTAACACGATGGCTGAGGAACTGGCCACCCGCAGCCACGAACTAGAAGGCTCGGTTGAGGAACTGGCCACCCGCAGTCGCGAACTAGAAGGCTCGGTTGAAGAACTCGCCACCCGCGGCCGCGAACTGGAAGGCTCGGTTGAGGAACTGGCCACTCGAACCCACGAACTAGAACACTCGAATGAAGAACTATTTGCCTTAAATTCAGCCCTGGAAGAGGCGAATCGAGCGCGCAGCCAGTTCCTCTCCACGATGTCACACGAATTGCGTACCCCGTTGGCCTCCATTATCGGCTTCAGCCAGATGTTGTTGGACGATGCAGAAATAGCCAGTTTGAACCAGCAGCAACAAAACGACCTGGAGCGTATCCTCAAAAATGGTCAGCACCTGCTCGGTTTGATTAACGATGTGCTGGACCTGACGAAAATCGACGCCGGTCGTATGGTCGTCAACTACAGCCAGGTGGATGTGAGAGAACTGCTGACTTCAGTAGTAGAAGAGACGCAGTCAATTGCCATCACGCGACATCTCGTCTTGAGAGCAGAGGTTGATGAGGGGATTGGTTTCCTCGAAAGCAACCCGCTGAAATTACGCCAGGTTCTGCTCAACCTGGTCTCCAATGCGCTGAAGTTCACGGAGCAGGGTGAGGTGACGGTCTCGGCCAGACGGGTGATCTCCACAGATCAGGAGGTTGAGCGCGTGGCGATTGCCGTGAAAGATAGTGGCATTGGCATCGCTGCAGATGTTCAAGAACATGTTTTCGAAGCCTTTTACCAGGCTGACGGGACCTACACGCGCAAAGCTGGAGGGACGGGACTGGGTCTTTCCATCGTCAGCCAGTTGACCACGCTGTTGGGAGGAACGATCGCGCTCAAAAGCGCACCAGGCCAGGGCAGCACCTTTACGGTGATGCTGCCGATCAAGGCGGTTCATCAATACATTGAGCAGAATCCCCCGCGCCTGCACCTGGCGCAACCACTGGAAGCCTCTGAGATACCCCGCACTTCTGGCGATCTCCCGCCAGCAATGAGCGATGAGTTCCTGGCAGTTACCGCCCATCTAGTAGCCACAGATGGACAGAACAATCTGATCCTGGCGGTGGATGACAACCCGGATGTCATCGTCCTCATCAATGCTGCCCTGAAAGACACGCCCTTTACGGTCGTCGGGTTGCAAGACTCGTTAAAAGCGATGGAACTGGTGCAAGAGTTGCATCCCTGTGCCATCATGCTTGATGTGATGATGCCCGATTTAAATGGCTGGCAACTACTCAACCAGTTGAAGATGAACCCGGCGACCGCTTCCATTCCAGTCATGATGATTACGGTGCTCACAGAACCGACAACAGGCTACGTGTTAGGGGCGGACGCGTACTTGATTAAGCCTTTTAAAACCAATGTGCTGCTCAACACCCTGCGGCACTTACTCTCATCACAGAATGGCCAATCTCAAGCCGCTGAGCGTGAAACTCAGCGGGTGTAGAGACGATAGAGATGAATCAACAGTGTTGTCAGATGACAACACCTGGTACACATCCAGGCCGCCAACGACACGAGCGTGTCTCCCTTCGGTCAGGCGGCCTGAAAGGAACAGGGACATTATGGACGAACGTAGCACCACTGGACAGAAACAGCAAATCCTGGTGGTTGATGATAGCGAGGATATGCGTGACCTGCTGCAACGACTGCTTGAGAGGGCGGGCTACCGTGTCGTTTTAGCCGAAGACGGCCAGGCTTCCCTGACCCAGGCCAAACGGCACCACCCCGATCTCATCCTGATGGACCTGTCGTTACCGGACATGGATGGCTGGGAAGCCGTGAGACACTTGCGCAAGATGCCTGAGTTTCGCACCATCCCGATTATTGCCGTCACCGCTCATGTCTCTCCCCAGGAAGCAGAGCGCGCCATGGCTGCCGGGTGTACGGCTCATATCGGCAAGCCCTTCGATACAAGAGTTTTGCTACAAGAAGTCGCCCGCCTGTTGAAAGATGGAGGATAGTGCATGGCACATAAACGCCCATCGCAGAGTGTACCCGATGAGCCAGAACAATTCCATGGCGAGGAACAAGAAAAAGAGACGGTACATACGGATGAGCCAGAAAGTGCAAATGAAGAGGCGTTTCCTGGCAGCAAAGCCCGGTTGCAAGCAGCCTTGCGTCGTGCGGATGCAAATTATGCGGAACTCGAACGCACGAAAAGTCAACTGCGTGCCATCATCGATGCCTCTCAAGAGGCCATGCTCTATCTCTCACCCGGCGGGCGCCCGCTGAAGGTGAACACGCGCTTTACCGACTTCTTTGGGCTCGACGACACCACCGTGCTTTCGCAGTCACCTGAGCAGTTGACGGCGCTCCTGAAAGGACTGTTCGTTGACGCCGCCCTGCTGGATCGATCGCTGACCGGGGACACCAGGGACCAGGAACATATCTTTCGCGAAAAACAGGTGCAAGTGGGGCCTACGCGGCGAGATCTCGATTTCTCCTCTCTGCCCGTCATGAATGTCGATCACACCTATATTGGCCGGCTCTATGTGTGGCGTGACGTGACGCGTGAACGCGAGGTAGATCGCATGAAGTCCGGATTCGTCTCCATGGTCTCCCATGAGTTACGCACCCCGCTTACCTCCATCAAGGGCTACGTTGATCTCATCTTGACCGATGAAGCCCTTGGGGAGCTGAGCGAGTTGCAACGGGAATTCCTGGGGATTGCGCGGAACAATGTCCGCCGCCTGATGAGCCTCGTCAATGATTTGCTGGATCTCTCAAGCATGGAGTCCGGCAAGCTCGAATTGCACCGCAAACCCCTCGATATCACTCTGCTCATTGGCGAACTGCTGCCCTCCTTTCAACCGGGCTGGGAAGCCCGGCGGCAGACGTTCACCCTGCATCTGCCTGAGCAAGCCCCCATGGTACTCGCTGATGCCGACAGGCTGGTGCAAATCCTCAGCAATTTGCTCTCTAATGCGCACAAATATACCCCGGAGGGTGGGCACATCGACCTCTGTGTCGAGATATCCGAACCGGTTGCCCGCGTAAAGGTAACCGATAGCGGCATCGGGCTGTCCACTGAGGAGCAAGCCCAACTCTTCACCCGCTTCTACCGGGCGCGCAACCCCACGACGGAGGCGGCCGGTGGAACCGGCCTTGGCCTGGTGATCACGCGCTCGCTGGTGGAGATGCAGGGAGGGGAGATGCAGGTATCGAGTGAGCCTGGTCACGGTTCGACGTTTGGCTTCACTTTGCCCCTTGCCCATGTTCTGGAGCCTGCCACGTTCCCACAGGAGACCCTGCTGGGCAAGCGTATCCTGGTGGTCGATGATGAAACGGAGACCCGGCATCTCTTGCGAGACTACCTGCAAGGCGCCGGCTATGAGGTGATGACAGCCCCCAACGCTCTGACAGCCTTTCAACTTGCCAGAACAGCTAAGCCTGATGTGATTACCCTGGATATGCTCTTACCGAATACCACTGGCCTGCCTATGCTCGAATTGCTCAAAAGCGATGTCATCACCGCCAGCATCCCGGTGATTTTGCTGACCGTTGTCAATACTGATGGTCAGAGGCGTTTGTTGGGAGCGACCGATTACCTCGACAAACCAATTGAGGCATCAGATCTGCTGCAGCGCATCACGACCGCTTTCGCCGACCAGAGTCAGCGCCTCGTTCTACTTGTCGCCCCATCGAGCAAGAGTCATGAACTGCTTGCCGCGGTGCTGCGCGAGGTAGGCCACCGGGTCATGTTCGTTCCCGATGGGCGAAAGCTGCTGGCCCTGGTCAAACGCGCTCACCCTGGCCTCATCATTCTTGATGCGACGGTTCCTCCCAGGGGTGGGCTGGCACTGCTTCAGGCGCTGCGGGCCGATCCAGCCACTTACAAGCTGCCCGTCATCATGACCGGTGTCCAGCCTGGGGAATTGGGCATGCACTGGCACACCTTGACTCCTATCGGCTATGTCGATATCTGGGGAAATACCAGCCATGTCAAGGCCCTCGTGCAAGTGATCACCAAACGCCTACAAATAGGTGCGAGTCCCCCGTTTAAGGAGAACCCTTGAATTCATCCAGGCATGATACATCAGCAATAGGACTCGATGAGCGTGCGGGCAGGCCCGTTATTTTGATACATCCCTACGGCCCACACCTGGTTGGTGCCCGGAGTCACTGAAACACCATAGAGGAAGTTGTTCACTGAGCCGGGACTCAGACCCGGAATGATGCTCCAGGTTGTGCCATGCGCCTCCTCGATGAGCGTCAGGTTGGCATTGTTTTTATGGTAGCTTCCCACTGCCCACGCACTGCTTAATGAAACGACTGCCATTCCGAGAAGGGATGCGTTACTGGTAAAGCTGGGAGTGTGATCGACGCTCCAGCCTGTGCCATTCCACAACTCGACGAGCGGTTGGTAGATGCTGCCATTATAGTAATCCCCTACGCTCCAGATGTCGTGCGAAGAGGCAACTCCTACTCCATACAGATAGTCACCCGCGCCGGCATTCGGGCTGGAAACGATCTTCCAGCTCGTCCCATTCCACTGCTCAGTCAGTGTCTGATTAGAGTTGGAGCTATTCCCCACAGCCCACATTTGACTGGAGCCGGGAACTCCTCCTACGCCAGGAGGGTAGCTATAATTTGGCATACCATGCGGGCCGGAAACGATCTTCCGGCTCGTCCCATTCCACTGCTCGGCCAGCTTGCGATGAAGGCTGGAGCCACTACCACCTACGGCCCACATTTGACTTGTGCCAGGAACACCTCCTACGCCAGAAAGGGAGCTAGACCCTGTCTTAACGTTTGGGCTGGAAACAATCTTCCAGCTCGTCCCATTCCACTGCTCGATGAGTGTCAGCTCACTACCATTGCTTTGAGTGGAGTACCCCACAGCCCAGACATTGCTCGCAGAGATAGCTGTCACTGAGGAAAGAACGCTTGACCCTTTCACTTTGGGGCCAGGACTGATGCTCCAACTCTTGCCATTCCAGTATTCGATCAGCGCATAGTCGTTCCCGAAAATATCCTCAGAGTACCCCACGGCCCACGCCTGGGTAGCTTTAGGGACCTGTGCCACTCCTATAAGTAGATTAATGCCTGAACGGGTGTTTGGGCTGGAGATGATGCTCCAACTCTTGCCATTCCAGTGCTCGGTAAGCGTATAGGTATTTTTAAAGCTGCTGTCGGAGAAATACCCCACAGCCCAGACATTATTGATGCTCCCTCCTACCGCTTCAAGCACACTCAGCCCCCCCACATTGGGACTTGAAACGAGATGCCAGGTGCCACAGCTTCCCGTCTTAGTAGTAGCCGCGTATGTTTTTATCCTGGCGGGCATAAGCAGGCCAGGAGCAACGGCAATGATAAATAGCAGGAATAAGCACGTGGCCAGCTTAACGCGGGTAGAGGTAGGCATAAAGAAGCCTCACTTTCCAAATCTCTCATGCAGTACTTGATGAAAGATAGGTTACTTGAGGTAATATAATTTGCGCTAATTTGGAATTACCTCTATAACCATGATATGCTTCAGGACAAATCGTCCTGAGAGACATATCACGTCCGCTTTGTGTTATTTCTGAGGCAGGAAAAAGTCTTCCCGCTAACAATATTTTTATATTTGCCGATAGCTATTAAAGTTACGAGATGCTCATAATTTGGATCTGGCAAAGCGAAAGACAAGAGTATAATTTATGGCACATAAAGATGCATCGCGATCTGTCCCCCACATGGATAAGCAAACGGAGACAGATGCAGCCATATACCAGCTGGCATCTATAGTAGAGTCTTCGGGTGACGCTATGATTAGCAAAACTCTAGATGGAGTGATTACCAATTGGAATAGCAGCGCAGAAAAACTCTTTGGATATGCTGCTGATGAAGCTATTGGCCAATCCATGTCACTCGTCATACCGCCTGATCGCCAGGAAGAGTGGGTGGAAATAGTAGCACGGCTCAGGGTGGGAGAAATAGTTAAGAATTATGAGACGACGCGGGTGAGAAAGGATGGAACCAGCATAGAAGTGTCAGTAACCGTCTCCCCCATTCTGGACGCCGAAAGGAGAAACATCGGAGTTACGGCGATTTTCCATGATATCACCGAACAGAAACGGATGATCGAAGATCTGGCCACGCGCAGCCAGGAACTGGAAAACTCCAATAAGAAACTCGCCACACGCAGCCAGCAACTGGAAAACTCCAATAAGAAACTCGCCACGCGCAGCCAGGAGCTAGAAGGCTCGGTTGAGGAACTCGCCACACGCAGCCAGGAACTGGAAGGCTCGGTTGAGGAACTCGCTACGCGCAGCCAGGAACTGGAAAGCTCCAATAAGAAACTCGCCACGCGCAGCCAGGAACTGGAAAGCTCCAATAAGAAACTCGCCACACGCACCCAGCAACTGGAACGCACGCGAAGTCGACTGCGTGCCATCATCGATGCCTCTCAAGATGCTATGCTTTTACTCGCACCCGATGGCCGCCCGATTGAAGTAAACACGCGCTTTACCGACTTCTTTAAGCTCGACGACACCACAGTGCTTGCGCAGTCATCAGACCAGATGACGGCACTCTTGAAAGAACAGTTCATTGACACGCTATTGCTGGGACGATCGCTTGCCCGCAATACCGCTGACCAGGGACATATCTTTCGCGAACAGCTGGTGCAAGTGGGACCTGGGGGACGGAATTTCGATCTCTATTCTCTGCCCGTTATCAATGTCGATCAGACCTATATTGGGCGGCTCTATGTATGGCATGACGCCACGCAAGAACGCGAGGTCGATCGCATGAAGTCCGAATTCGTCGCCCTGGTCTCCCATGAGTTACGCACCCCCCTGACCTCTATCAAGGGCTATGTTGATCTCCTTTTGACTGATGAAACTGTAGGTGATCTGACCGGGTTGCAGCGGGATTTCCTGGGGGTGACACGAAACAATGCCCGGCGGCTGGCGGTGCTCGTCAATAACCTTCTAGATCTTTCACGTCTGGAGTCCGGCAAGTTGGAATTACACCACAACCTGCTTGATATCAATCTGCTCATTGGTGAACTGATGCCCTCCTTTCAACCAGGCTGGGACGCCAGGCGACAGACCTTCACCCTGCATCTGCCTGAGCAAGCCCCCATCGCTCTCGGGGACGCCAATCGCGTGAAGCAAATCCTCAGCAATTTGCTCTCCAACGCGCACAAATACACTCCCGAGGGCGGACACATCGACCTCTCTGTCGAGGCAGCCGAAACGGTTGTCCGCATCGCAGTAACCGACAGCGGCATCGGACTGTCGATAGAGGAGCAAGCTCAACTCTTCACTCACTTCTACCGGGCGCACAACGCTTTGACGGCGACGATCGGAGGCACTGGCCTGGGCTTGACGATCTGCCGCTCGCTGGTGGAAATGCAAGGCGGGGAGATGCAGGTATCCAGTGAGCCCGGTCGCGGTTCCACCTTCCGCTTCACGCTACCCCTTGCTCAACCTCTGGAGCCTCCACCGTCCCCACAGGAGGCCTTACTGGGCAAGCGTATCCTGGTCGTCGAGGATGAACCTGACATCCGGCATCTCCTGCGCCATTATTTGCAAAGGGCCGGCTACGAGGTGATGACAGCCTCCACCGGTGCGGCAGCCTTTCAACTTGCCAGAACAGCCCGGCCTGATTTGATTACGCTGGATATGCATTTACCGGATAGCAGTGGCCTGACCGTCCTCGAAAAGCTCAAAAGCGATGCTACAACCGCCAGCATTCCGGTGATGATACTCTCGATTCTCAATGATGATGGGAAGAGTCATATGCTGGGAGCGGCTCATTACCTCGACAAACCGATCAAGGCCAAAGCGCTGCTGCGGCAGATCACCGCCATATTCGCCAACCAGGTCCCATCACCCAGGAACTCCTCGTCATCATGACACGTACCCGGCCAGGGGAATCAGGCATGCACCGGCACACCGGTACGCCTTGTTGAATTGTCATCCTGAGCTTGTTGAATTGTCATCCTGAGCGCAGCGAAGGATCTCATCGAGGACTTCTAAATGTGGGCAATCGCTTCATGCATGGGTGTCTGTGACGGTGCGAGCGGGAGGGTAAATGTGATGGCGCTTCCCTTTCCTGCCTCAGCGCTCGCCCGCAAAGTACCACCGTGCAGTTCCACCAGAGAACGAGTGATGGATGGCCCCAGCACGCCCCCCACCGTTTCTGACGGAGAGGGAGCAGTATCGTGAAAGAAGGGATGATTAAATGCGGCCAACTCTTCAGCAGAAAGATCCCCACTGCATGAGCAGGTGATGCGCGCCACCTTGTCTACGGCGTCTGTGGCGCCCTCTGGCTGCGTTTCCCAGTCCATACTTCCCGCCACCGGCGTATGGTTCGCGGCAAAGGTCAGGATATTGGTCAGGATTTGCCCCACGCGATTCTCATCTCCCAGCACAGTGAGGGGCGACGTCGCCGGGGGCAGGGAGAGACGCTGACGCCGCTCCTCGATCTGTGGGCGTATACTCTCGGACACGTCGCGGATGAGAGAGTGCAGGTCGAGGGGAACCGCGTGGAGCGCCATAGTCTGCGCTTCCAGCCGCGACATATCGAGCAAATCATTGACGAGCGCCAACAAGCGCCGCGTATTGCTCTGGACAATTCCCAGAAATTCCTGTTGCAGGTCAGTCAGGGACCCGGTCTCGTCTTGCTGGATCAGCAGGTCCGTATAGCCTTTGATAGAGGTAAGCGGGGAGCGTAACCCATGGGAGACCAGGGCGTTAAACTCGGCTTTGAGGCGTTCCGCTTCCCGCTCGCGCGTGATATCGCGCAAGACATACAGCCGACCCAGGTAGGCATTGGTGGAACTGGGCACCGGCGTCGAAGAGACAGCCAGTTCTCGATACTGCGGCTCCTTCTGGATCGCCGTCGTCGTATAGCGGCGCTCCTGATCGGTGTCATCTTGCGCCAGATCTGTATGGAAGGAGGCCGCATCGACGAAGAGCGCTTCCCATCGATGTTGCATATCGGCAAAGGGCATCCCCACAACTTCTTCAGCCGGCATCGCAAAGAATTCGCCAAAGGGACGATTGAGAGCATGCACCTGCCCACCGGCGGAAATGAAGAGATATGCTTCACTGGAGGCGTCAAAAATGGCCCGGCTCTCACTTTGAGCGCGTTCCACCAGGACGTACTGGCGTTCGAGGGCGCGCATAGACTCCTCGATAGCATTCTGGTGCTGCTGAATCGCATCGGCCATGTGATTGATAGATTGGCCGACCTGGTCTAAATCGGTAAAGGCCAGAGAGACCACCCTGGCGGTCTGCTCACCTTTACCCAGTTGCTCAGTCGTGCCTGTCAAGCGTACAAGTTGGGTTTGGAGCGTACCCGTAAAGCTGCGCAACATCCACAAGAAGGCCGCGTTCGCAACGAAGGCGAGCAGGAGACCCCCGAACAGCAGGCTGAGATTGATGGTATCCACCTGGTTTTGATACACCGCCAGGTCTTGTGTGATAGTCTCCTGCAAGTGAGTCATTGCCTGGCGGAACTGAGTAAAGAGGGTACTACCGTTCAGGATACTGGTATCGGAACGCGCGTCGGTGAATTTGCCGGCCTGCATTTCCTGGATCTGGGGGAGAGCATAATTGTTGTACCACTGATCGGCTGTTTCTTGCACCACAGACAACCCGATAAGCGTATGCTGGAACGGGCCTGTTTGCAGTTGCGTAGTCAGATCTTGTTGGGAGGTCAGGTAGGCTGGACGCCCCAGTAGAAACGGCGCAAGGAACACCGATTTATTACTGCTAATATAGTCACGTAACCCGCTCTGCTGGTCAATCATTGCCTGTAACATGCCATCCCCGTCCTCGCGTAACAGCACTTTCTGCTCATCCAGGTGGCGCTGGACGTTAAACGCATACAAACTCGCCCCGATGCCCAGGAGAAACACCACCAGAATCAGAACAAAAATGAGTGTGAGACGCGCGTTGAGCCAATCCACGACACGCTCGTGGCGTTTCTTCTCTCGCACAAACAGGCGCATGAGCGTTACTCTTTCACTTGAGAGCGGGCATTTTCCCGCAGCACTTCTTCGACGCAGGCGCGCAATGCCTGGGATTCAAATGGTTTGACCAGGTAGCGCGTAGCTCCGCCTTTCAAGCCTTGTTCGATTTCGGCTGTCTGGCCTTTGGCGGAGAGCAGGACGACGGGCATGGACGCGGTCAGCGGATTCTCACGCATAGCATCGAGTACCTCCAGCCCCGTCATTTCGGGCATCATGACATCAAGCAGCACCAGGTCCGGCCGCACCTCGCTAATTAATTCCAGGGCGCGCCTGCCGTTCTGGGCCTCATAGAGATCGTAGGAACGCAGCAAAAAGACGATCAGGCGGCGAATATCGGCCTCGTCATCGGCAATAACCAGTTTGGGCTTCATGCTCTCGCCTCTCTCTTTCTCGGTCGCTACATCTCCCTGCGATGACACGCGCCACATGCTATCGAATGCCCTGCTTTAACTACCTTCTCTCACTATCATCACTGTTCTGCCGGGGCTTCCATAGGCACGACGCTTGTTACCTGTAGTATAGTCCTCGTCCCCAAAAGGAGCGAGGTCCTTCGCTGCGCTCAGGATGACAAGACGGAGCTTGATCGTTGCACACCTCGCTCGCTTCTGCCGATAGAGAAAGATGAGTTCACCTACTGAGAAAGAAAATGTGTAGCAATGCGAAAGATCACAGCGCTGCTGTTAATACTCTTAGCGCTGGCGGCGGCAGGTACCTTGCTGATCCGTCACCAGCAGCAGCCTGTGGCCGTAGCAGGCACCGGGTGCATAGATATCCCGGCCTCGCCTGATTATCTGAGTACGAATAGCGAGGCCGATGCAATCGCGGCCATCGATAATGCTCACGCACAGGAAAAGCTACCCCCGCTACGTCTACCAGCAAACTATTATCATCTCGAGCCACCAAAGCAGCAACTTATCTTGCTCAACTTTGAGCGCACTGACCGGGGACTGCTCCCCCTGGAAATGGATGCCACGCTTTCGCAGATGGCTCTCGGGTATAGCAGGCAGTTGTTCAATTTGCATTTCTTCTCACATACCAGCCCCATCAGCGGGACCTTCACCAACCGCATGGAGAATAATCCGGCCACGGCCAATCTGTATAGCCTGGCGGCGGAGAACCTTGCAGGAAACCCGGCTGCGGGCGCCGGTCCAATCTATGAATATATGTACGATGACGCGGCGGAAGGCTGCGGCCACCGGCTGAATATCCTCGATCCCGAGCTCAATCTCGTGGGCATCAACTGGGTACGCGGGGGTCAATACGGCAGCATATCAGCGCAAGAATTTCTGGCATCTGCTGGCTGGAATCTCTATACTCACCCGTCTCCCGACACCATTGCCCCCTACGTGATTGCCGGGCAACCTCTCCTCAAGGGTTCGCTTCTCTCCTGCCGCGTGCTGACTGGAGATGACGTCGGTGTGGTGCGCATTACCTGGTTCCTGGATCGCGTCGACAACCTACCGTATCCTGGTCCTGCCTGGACGCTTGATGTGAGCCACCTCTCACCTGGCAGGCATACGCTCCTGGTGTATGCGGTGGATGGCGCGCTGAACTACAGTATGGCTAGCTGTACATTTAGCATCAAGTCATAAAGGAAGGGGTGGGTGGACGTCCGGGTGTCCGTCATCTTTTTTCACGAATGACCAGGGCGGGGACAAGCCCCTTGTCACACCAGAAATGCCATGCTATACTAGCGGCGTGGGAACAGCACGTCGGTGTAGCTCAGTGGATAGAGCAATTCTCTCCTAAAGAATAGGCCGGGAGTTCGAGTCTCCCCACCGACGCTATAACTGGTAATCCTTCGCCCACCTCACTCCTTCCTTCTGGTTAGTCTAAGACCACAAAGCTTTAGAGTCGCGTGTGATGCGTCATGAGCCTGCCACACAGAAATCATGAAGTTCTTATACCGAGTGCGCAAAATATTATGTAATTTTTTAGTGAAGTGACCATGAAGCCACCAATGTTATGCTTATAAGAGATGGAGGAACACTCGCGTCAGTCTTTATTTCCTGAGAAGTTCCAGCTCCTCCATGAAGAACCGTTTATTTTCACATTACAAAGGGGGTTTCTGTGCAAAAACGAGCGGTCCATGTATTTGCCATGTCAGTGATTCTTCTGATGCTAGGGGCGCTAACATCCATAGGTGTTTTTGCTGCTGCATCGTCACCCAATGGCGCGACCGTCACCAACCCGTACTCTCCTGAGTACCAACACAGCTACCGGCACGGTGCGGTGCCGACAATTGCTCAGCTTGCCAAAATCAAAACGTACCAGGTAGCGCACCCGGCGGCAACATCGGCCAATACCCTGTCCTACGGCGGCGGCATCGACGGCATTGGCGTGACCAGCGGCACTGAGAAAGTGTACCTGGTGTTCTGGGGTACCCAGTGGGGTACCCAGGGTACTGACAGTCACGGCAACCTGACCTTCTCCAGCGATTCCGCTGGCGCGGCACCGTACCTGCAGAACCTGTTCAAGGGAGTGGGTACGGGAAACGAACTGTGGTCAGGCACGATGACCCAGTACTGCGACGGTCCCAACGTTTCAGCGGGCGCGACCAGTTGCGCGGCGAACACCTTGCACGTTGGCTATCCGACCGGTGGCGCGCTGGCCGGCGTCTGGTATGACAAATCAGGCTCGGAGCCAGATCCAGCCAGCGGTCACCAGCTGGCGGTTGAGGCCATCAACGCAGCTGGTCACTTCGGCAACACCTCGGCAGCGAGCAACCGCTATGCGCAGTACGACATTGTGTCAGCCACCGGAACCGATCCCGATAACTACCAGACCGGCGGCTTCTGCGCGTGGCACGACTACAACGGCGACACCACACTCGACGGTGGTGGCGCTGCCAGTTCGCCCTATGGTGACATCTCCTTCACCAATATGCCCTATATTCTGGACGTTGGCTCCAGTTGCGGCCAGAACTTCGTCAACTCTGGTTCGGCAGGCACGCTCGACGGTTTTAGCATCGTCAACGGCCACGAGTACGCCGAGACCGTCACCGACCAGAACCCCGCCGGAGGATGGACAAACGCCTCCAACGGCAATGAGAATGGCGACGAATGTGCCTGGATCAGCTCGGGTCAGGGCGCATCGGCCAACGTCACTATGGGCAACGGCTCCTACGCGATGCAATCGACCTGGTCGAACGACACCAACCGGTGTGACATCTCGCACCCGATCATCTCCAATGGGGGCGGCTCGAACGATTTCTCGATCAGCGCCAGCCCGTCCAGCCTGACGATTAAGCAGGGCAGCAATAGCACTTCAACGATCAGCACAGCAGTGACCAGTGGCTCGGCGGGTACTGTCAGCCTGAGCGCCTCGGTCTCGCCATCCGGCCCAACCGCCTCGCTTTCCCCAACCTCGGTCACGGCGGGTAGTTCCTCAACGCTGACCGTTTCTGTTGGCTCGTCGGTCGCAACCGGCTCATACACCGTCACCGTGAAAGGCACCGAGGGCAGCGCGCAGCACAGCACATCGGTGGCTGTCACCGTTACCTCTTCGGGTGGCGGGGGCGGCAGCATTGTCAACGGCGGCTTCGAGACGGGTACATTCTCAGGCTGGACTGTGAGCGGCACGACCTCGATCAGCAGGACGGCGCACAGCGGCACTTACTCCGGTCAGGCCGGCGCGAACACGCCAACCAACGGGAGCAGTTCGATCAAGCAGACGTTCACTGCCGCCAGCGGAACCAGCACGCTGACTTTCTGGTACCAGGTGCATTGCCCTGACACGGTACAGTATGACTGGGCCACAGCGACCCTCAAGGATAACACTACCGGCACCACGAAGACTATTCTGGCCAGGACCTGCACCAACAACAATACGTGGGTCAAGGTGTCGGCCAGCGTGACGGCCGGTCATTCCTATACGTTGACGTTGACGAGTCACGACGACAACTATCCTGGCGACCCGACCTATACTCTCTTTGATGATGTCGCAGTGAACTAGCGAGATCATCTGACTTTCTAAGGCCAGCCATTCAATGAGATGGCTGGCCTTATTATAAACCACAGGCACTGCATTCGTTTGAGTTACAAATTACAGTGTTCTGCATGCGGTTATTGCCAGAGAAACGTCACGCCGGAGCCTGGGGTAAACTCTACATCTGTGACCGAAGATGGATAGGCGCCCCAGCTCATATTGCTGGCGATAACGTGGCGGTTGCCGAGAATCCTCTCGACAACCGCGACATGTCCCAGACCGCCCGCGCCCTGCACTCCTGGTTGCAGGTTGATGATAGCTCCTATAACAGGGGAGCGGGAGACGTGCCAGCCGTACTGGTAGGCGCGGTCTGTCCACTGCCAGGCGTTGGCCTGCGTGTGCCAGGGTACAAATATGCCGTGAAGCTGGTAGTAACGCTGATCGGCCCACCAGGTGCATGAGGGGTAGGGGAAAACATTGACCCCCGGATTCGGACCCGATGGAACCGGCGTCGTTGTGCCTGTTTGTGTGGGCGGATTCGTGGCCGGTGTGCTTCGTGCAGGTGGATTGGCCGCCGGTGTAGCGCGGACAGGCGTATCTCCTGTGGAAGGAGCCGCTGCCAGCGCGGGATGGGCAATTGCTTTCCTGGTAGCAATATGTTGTGGTCTTACCCGGTAATAGATGTTCGTACTCGCTGTAAGCTGAAACGTTGCGCAAAGAGTACAATCGATGGGCGGTTGGGCCTGGGTTTGCGCTCCCTTGATCTGTGTACTCTGCCCATGCCCGGTAAAAAGTGTTCCCAACAACGCTACCATCCCAACGCTTGCTACAATATTTGACGCCTTACGAGATGAAAAAAACTTCCAGATGCGCTGGTGTTTTTGCACTGTACCTTTCCTTCGGTAAGCAACTTGCGACCCTCGCAAGCTGTCGCCTGACAGACCCCGAACAGCAAACAGCAAGAGATGCTGGCAGGTGTGGTGGGGAAAATCGGCAACGGTGAATATATAACATATATTTCACATTGATACAAAAACGCCTGCAAATACGTGGAAATATAGGAATAATTGGCTAGATACAAAATGAGCAAAAATGAAATATAGAGAATTATAAAGACACTCTGTAAATTTGCGGTAATACATATAATAGGGACGATTCTCGTACGAGAATCGTCCCTATGCTTGCGGATGACGTGTCCAAATTGTTCTTTACCAGAACACAGTTTTCACTTCCGAAACGGGTACAGGTCAGCCAATCACTGGCTGATGAACCTCACCCCTGGTCCCGGAGCGAATTGAACATAAGCGATGCGCAGTGGATTGCCTCCCCAGCTCATGTTGCTAGCAATGACATGACCATTTTTGAGTATCCGCTCCACGACCGCTACATGGCCCATCCCATAGGCGCCTTCGACCCAGGGTTGGAGTACAACGATTGCTCCGGGCAACGGGCGGGACGAGACGCGCCAGCCAAATTGATAGGCGCGCGCCACCCATTGCCAGGCGTTGGCCTGCGTTCTCCAGGGAACAAAGATGCCATGTAGTTGGAAGTAACGTTGATCGGCCCACCAGGTGCAGGCTCCAAAGGGGAAGACATTTCTCGATTCTGCGGGAGGGCGAGGACCATGTTGCTTATTGACCTGCCGGATATAGCCATTCACCTGGAAGATGCAGATAAGCTGCCCGCTGTAAATACGGTTGGGGTTGCCGAGCCGATTTGCAGAGGCCAGGCGTCTCCAACTCACCCCATAGCGCGACGCTATCGCGCTCAACGTATCGCCGTGTCTCACAACGTATGACGTGACGCCTCGCGGGCAGAAGGTTTGCGCCTCCGCCTTTCCGCTATTGAAGCCCAGACTCGTTGCCAGAACGAGCAGGGTTAGCATCATAACAATGCACCGCGTCACTCCTACCAGTGTATATCGCCGGAAGCTTTCAGCTATCCACTTGTTCAATGGTTTACTATAGTTCTTCCAGGCTTGTTGGTGTGTTTGCAATATTTCCTTCCTTTGCTAGACAACTTGCAACCGACTGAGATTGCAACACCCGCAAGCTTGTTTTCTTCCACCACACCGCTTAAAAGGCGCAATGATGCGCCTCCATTCAACAGCGCAAATGGATAGTAGCGCCTGTTACAGCGCTCTTTCACAACTATACACAGTGGCACAAAATAGTGTATCAAGACGCATGACCAGAACAGAGGCGAGCCTCTGTTCTGGTCATGCGTCTTGATACACTATGCCCTACTTGTCGGCGAGGTGCTTGCCCAGTTCCTGGTCGTAATTGATCTCGACGACCTGCTCTGAACGTAGGGACATACGTTTTGTACCCAGAGGTGGCTCTGTCACGCGAGGTCCGGGCTTAGAGGTAGGCCAGTGGGGAAGTGGGGGAAGTTTGGAATGCTGGAGCGTTTTCTCCGGGGTCGTTTCCAGTTGTTTATTCTGATCCATGGATATATCCTCCTGAAATATGTGTCCTGTGTTTATTTTAGCACGTTCAGGCCATATGGATTGGTACTTCAAGGCCGTTCGTCCCTATTCACCTGCCCCTGCTCGTTACATAATAAGGGGTAAAGGACACATTTGTCCTTCTACGAACTGAATCGGAGAAAACTATCTATTATCTTAGGGAAGGATGATACATGCGCGTACTCATCACAGGAGCCACCGGATTGCTGGGTGGTCACCTGATTAAACAATTGCAGCAGCGCGGGGAGACGATTCGCGCGTTGGTGTTGCCCGTTGAAAATGCGGATAAACTTGTGAAACAAGGGGTTGAGGTGGTGCGGGGAGACATTACCGACGCGAGCACGCTCGCGCCTGCCGTGAAAGACGTTGAGCTTATTTTCCACCTGGCGGGCATGATGGGCGTCTGGCGGCCACTGGCTGACTATCGCCTGGTGAATGTCAACGGTTCTGAAAACCTGTACATGGCGGCGCAAAAAGCCGGTGTGCGCCGTTTCGTGCATACCAGTTCGCACACGGTGTATGGCCTGGGCTATGGTCGTTTCATGACCGAAAACGATCCGCTACGCCCCGATCCCGATCCATACAGCATCACCAAAGCCGAAGGCGACCGCATGATGCGGCGCTTGATGCTCAACAGCCCGGTGGAAACGGTTATCCTGCGCCCCGGCACATTTTTCGGGCCGGGAGATCGCCTGCACTTCGGGCGCATGGCACAAAAAGTCAAAGACGGCAAAGGGCTGATCGTTGGTCGCGGCAACAACCATTTGCCATTCTGCTATGTTACGGATGTGGTGGATGGTTTCATGCTGGCGGCCTATCACCAGAACGCTCCTGGCAACGTCTACAACATCACCAACGACCGCCCCCTGACGCAGCAAGAGATGTTTGACGCCATCGCGGATGCCGTTGGCGGTGTGCGTCCGACTCGCCATCTGCCCTATATGCCTATTTATTACGGCAGCATTGTGGCAGAGAAAGTGGTGGCACGCATCACACGTACAAAGCCGATTGTGACGCAGCTTGGCGCGTTGATGTTTGGCAGCGACAACAAGCACAGCGTGGAGAAGGCGCGCCGCGAACTGGGCTTCGAACCGCAGGTGGACCTGCGCACCGGCATCAAGCTGGCCGCCGAATGGTTCAACGCTGGCGGCATGAACGAAGTGGCTGTCACCCAGGCCAGCCAGAACGCGCCCCTGGCTGGAGCCGTGCGCTAATCAATTGAATAACAGAGAACGCGAAATGATCTGCCGACCCGGGTCGGCAGATCATTTCGCGTTCTCTGTTATTCAGCAGTAGTCGAGACTTTCTTTCCTGCTCCCTTGAAGCCGAATTTCTTGATGGTGGTGCGCAGCCAGCTAACCGTCGGGCCATCGTCGATTTGCTTGCTCGTCTCTACGAGAAAGGTGGCCGACTGGGGTCGCGGCGGCAACTGGTTGGATTCGCGCAGCGAGGCGAGTTCCGCGTAGTGCTGGAAGGCCCAGTACATGTTGACGCGACACGATTTACAATTCTTGATATCATCTTCGTTTTCGGCTCCACATTGTGGACAGACTGTCATGGTAATTGCCCCCTTTGTTCATGAATACGATGGAATGTTATCCATCACATCCTACATACCTGTCAAATGTATTATATAAGGCCCATACGCATAGCTTCGGCTACCGCCTGCGCGCGGTCCGTCACCTGCAACTTACGGTAAATATCCTGCATTTTGCGTTTAACGGTCACTTCGCTCCAGAACTGGCGCGCCGCTATCTCCTTGTTGCTGCATCCCTGGGCTGCCAGCCGGACAAGTTCGATTTCAAGATCGTTCAAACCCGAACGCACACGCTCCTGCTCTTTGGTAAGGCGTTCATATTCGCTCAGGACGCGCGTGATAGCGCGGGCTTCACCGATCACGCGCTCTCCCCGGTAGACCGCGCGCAAGGCCGCCAGCAGCTCATCGGTGGGCAGCGTTTTTTGCAGGTAGCCATATACGCCGATACGCATAGCGCGCAGCATATGATCGTCGTCAGCATAGCCCGTCACAATCACAACGCGAATATCCGGGCAAGCGCGCTGCAATTGCTGCGCAACATCAAGCCCATTGGCATTGCCCAGGAAGATATCGAGCAGGACAATATCCGGCTGTAATTGTTTTGCCAGTATTACCGCCGCGTTGCCCGTCCCCGCCTGACCTACCACCTGGAAGTCTTCCTGCTCGCTCAGCACAGCGCTTAACCCGCGCCGGATAAGCTCATGGTCATCGACGATCAGCACGCGAATGACCGCTTGCCCCACGGAGCCGCGCGCGTCAGGAGCAGAAGCTCCTACCT
>Ga0207416_1001480_pt1:15000-30717 | contig 30717 bp, 22 predicted proteins | sample PaiPotPPM11metaG_FD_184107 | JGI IMG/M metagenome (GOLD analysis project Ga0207416, IMG submission 184107) | Iron sulfur acid spring bacterial and archeal communities from Banff, Canada, to study Microbial Dark Matter (Phase II) - Paint Pots PPM... ... | reverse complement strand
CTCCGCCCCGCCGTCGGCGAGCAGCTGCCGGACGAGGAGGAGCCCGATGATGCTCTTGGCGTCGACGAGCTCCCGAGCCGCGATGAGCGCCGGCACGTCGTCGAGCCGGACCCGCTCGATGTCCATGGTCCGCTCCTCGGGGGACACCGCCCGGCGCTCGGTGGCGGCGAGCTCGGTCGCGCAGTAGAGGTGGGTGTACTCGTCGGAGAAGCCCGGCGAGTTGTAGAACTCGGCCAGCTTGGTGAGCCGGCCCGGGCTGCGGCCGATCTCCTCCTCCAGCTCCCGCGCCGCGGTGGCCTCCGGCTCCTCGCCGGGGACGTCGCGCTTGCCGGCCGGCAGCTCGAGCAGGCTGCGCTCGGTGGCGGCCCGCCACTGCCGCACCAGGATCACCTCGTCGCCCTCGACCGGGACCATGACCACCGCGCCGGGGTGGCGCACCACGGCCCGGGTGAGCGGCTCGCCGTCGGGCGCCTCGACCCGCAACTCGACGAGCTCGAGGAAGCCGGCGCGGCCCCGCGCCGTCGAGTCGACGACGCGGAACCCGGTCACGGCGCGGCGGCGTCGGCGGTGACGATCGGCAGCCGCGGCGAGCGGCCCTCGGCCCGCTCGGCGGCCGCGCGCACGAAGGCGGCGAAGAGCGGGTGGGGCCGGTCGGGCCGGCTCTTGAACTCCGGGTGGGCCTGCGTCGCGGCCCAGAACGGGTGCTGGTCGCGGCGCAGCTCGATGAACTCGACCAGCTGGCCGTCGGGCGACGTACCGCTCATCACCATGCCGGCCTCCTCGAGCCGGGCCCGGTACCGGTTGTTCACCTCGTATCGGTGGCGGTGGCGCTCGTAGACGAGCTCCTCGCCGTAGGCGGCGTGCACGATCGTGCCCGGCTCGAGGCGGGCCGGGTAGGTGCCGAGACGCATCGTCCCGCCGAGGTCGACGACCTCGCGCTGCTCGTCCATGAGATCGATGACCGGGTGCGGGGACCGGGGGTCGAACTCGCTCGAGTTGGCGCCGAGCAGCCCGCACTCGTCGCGCGCGAACTCGATCACGCCGCAGTGCAGCCCGAGGCAGAGGCCGAGGAACGGCACCTCGTGCTCGCGCGCGTAGCCGGCCGCCGCGATCTTGCCCTCGATGCCGCGGAACCCGAACCCGCCCGGGATGATGATGCCGTCGAGGTCGCGCAGGCGGCCCTCGGCGAGCAGCCCCTCGAGGTCGTCGGAGGCGATCCAGTCGACCGCGACCCGGGCGCCGCACGCGTACCCGCCGTGCCGGAGCGCCTCGACCACCGACAGGTAGGCGTCGGGCAGGTTCACGTACTTGCCGACCAGGCCGATCCGCACCGTCTGCTCGGCGGCGTCGATGCCGGCCACCAGCGTCCGCCACGCCCCGAGGTCCGACGGCCGGTCGTCGAGCTGCAGCACCCGGCACACGTAGTCGTCGAGCCCCTCGTCGTGCAGCACGAGCGGGATCTCGTAGAGGTGGTCGGCGTCGACCGCGGAGACGATCCCCTCCTCGGGGACGTCGCAGAGCTGGGAGATCTTCTCCTTGAGCCGGGTCGGGATCGGCCGGTCGGAGCGGCACACGATGGCGTCGGGCTGGATGCCCCGGCTGCGCAGCTCGGTGACCGAGTGCTGGGTCGGCTTGGTCTTCTGCTCCCCCGACGGCCCGATGAACGGCACCAGCGTGACGTGGACGTAGAAGACGTTCTCGCGCCCGACGTCCTTGCGGAACTGCCGGATCGCCTCGAGGAAGGGGAGGATCTCGATGTCGCCGACCGTGCCGCCGACCTCGGTGATGACGACGTCGACGTCCTCGTCGGCGAGCCGGAGGATGCGGCCCTTGATCTCGTCGGTGATGTGCGGGATCACCTGCACGGTCTGGCCGAGGTAGGCGCCGCGCCGCTCCTTGGCCAGCACCTCCTGGTAGATCGAGCCGGTGGTCGCGTTCGACTTCTTGGTCAGGGGGACGTCGACGAAGCGCTCGTAGTGGCCGAGGTCGAGGTCGGTCTCCCCGCCGTCGTCGGTGACGAACACCTCGCCGTGCTGGAAGGGGTTCATCGTGCCGGGGTCGACGTTGATGTACGGGTCGAGCTTCTGGAGCGTGACGCGGACGCCGCGGCTCTTGAGGAGTCGACCGAGCGAAGCGGCGGTGAGGCCCTTCCCGAGGCTGGAGGCCACCCCACCGGTCACGAAGATGTGCTTCGCCACTGGGTTTCGAACCTACCACCGCCCTGTGACGACACCGGTGACCGGCCCCGCGCCGGCCGCGGCGCGCGCGGTGCTCGGCGCTACGACGACCGGACCGGCCGCGCGCCGGCCGCCCGCTCGAGCAGCTCGGCGGCGTGGCGGCGGGCGTGCGCCGACTCGCCGAGACCCGCGAGCATGCGCGACAGCTCCCCCACCCGGTCCTCGCCGTCGACGACGGCGGCGCGAGCGACCGTGCGTCCGCCCTCCTCCCGCTTCTCGACCGCGACCTGGGTCTGCGCGTACGCCGCGACCTGGGCCAGGTGGGTGACGCACAGCACCTGGTGGCGGTCCGCGAGGTCGCCGAGCAGCCGACCCACCGCGGTCCCGGCCTCGCCGCCGATCCCGGCGTCGACCTCGTCGAACACCAGGCTCGGCGGGCCCTCGGTGAGGACCAGCCGGAGGGCGAGCATGGCCCGGGACAGCTCGCCGCCCGACGCCGCCCGGGCCAGGGGCTTGGGCGGCTCGCCGGGGTTGGGCGCCAGCAGGAAGGTCACCGCGTCGGCCCCGTCCTCGGTCATCGGCGCCGGCTCGACGAGCACGGTCAGCTCGGCCTTCGGCATCGCGAGGTCGCGCAGGTGCCCGGTCACCGCCTCCGCGAGGGGGGCGGCGGCCTGCCGTCGGGCCGTCGAGAGGGCGGCCGCGGCGGTGGCGGCGCGTTCCTGGGCGGCGGCGCGGGCCTGCTCGAGGGCGCGGGCCCGCTCCTCGTAGCCCTCGAGCTCGGCGGCCCGGGCCCGGGTCGACGCCGCGAAGGCGATGATGTCGGCGAGGGTCTCGCCGTACTTGCGCTGCAGGTCCCGGAGCAGGCGCCGCCGGCCCCGGACCTCCTCGAGGCGGCGGGGGTCGTCGGCGATCGCCTCCTCGGCGAGGCGGAGCTCCCGCTCGAGCTCGGTCACCTCGGTCTGGGCGGCCCGCAGCCGCGCCGCGACCTCGGCGAACGGGGCCCGGTCGGCGAGCGCGCCGATGGCCTCCCCGAGCGCCTCGACCGCCGGCCCCTCGAGGGCCCGGAAGGCGACCGCGAGCGCCTCGCGGTGGGCGGCCGCGTCGGCGAGCAGCGCCTCCTCGGCCTCCAGCGTGACGTCCTCGCCGGGATCCTCGATCCCGGCCGCGTCGATCTCCTCGATCTGGAACCGCACCAGGTCGAGCTCGCGGGCGCGGGCCCGCTCGTCGCCGCCGAGCGCGGCCAGCTCGGCGGCGAGCTGGCGGTCCTCGGCGCGCGCGGCGCGAAGCTCGGCGAGCGCGGCCGCCGACCGCTCCCCTACGTACCGGTCGAGCGCGGCCCGCTGGCTGGCCGGCTGCAGCAGCCGCTGGTGCGCGTGCTGGCCGTGCAGCTCGACGAGGCCGGCGCCGACCGCGCTGAGCTCGCCGGCGGTGGCGAGCCGCCCGTCGATGTAGGCGCGGCTGCGGCCGTCGGCCGGCAGCACCCGGGCCAGGATCCGCTCCGAGCCGTCGGCCTCCTCGAAGCGGCCCTCGACGCGCGCCTCGCCCGCGCCGGTGCGGACGATCGACGCGTCGGCGCGCCCGCCGAGGAGCAGGTCGAGCGCCTCGACGAGCAGGGTCTTGCCGGCGCCGGTCTCGCCGGTGATGGCGGTGAGGCCGGGGCCGAGCAGCAGGGTGAGGTCGTCGACGATGCCGAGGTCGGTGACGTGCAGCTCGCGCAGCGTCCCGGTCACCGGTCGGCCAGCCCGAACTTCGTCTTCAGGATCTGGTGGAAGTCGCGGGCGCCGAAGGTGACCATGCGGGCCGGCTTCGGCCCGGCCGTGCACGCCACCGTGTCGCCCTCCTCGAGGAGGCCGAGCTGGCGTCCGTCGAGGGTGAGGAGGACGCCCCGCTCCTCGGTCACCGTGAAGCGCAGCTCCTCCTCGGCGTCGAGGACGAGCGAGCGGTCGAAGAGCATGTGCGGCGACACCGGGGTCAGCAGCAGGCACCAGTGGCGGGGCGACACGATCGGGCCGCGGGCGGAGAACGAGTACGCGGTGGACCCGGTCGGCGTGGCGACGATGACGCCGTCGGCGGCGTAGGAGGTGAAGAAGGTGCCGTTGATCTCGACCGAGAGCCGAACGACGCGGCTGTCGAGGCCCTTCTCCATGACCGCCTCGTTGAGCGCCCACCAGCGGCCGGCGGCCGGCCCGCTCGAGCCGACGACGACGTCGAGCATCATCCGCTCGTCGATCTCGTACTCGCCGGCGAGCAGCGCGGCGAGCGCGCCGTCGAGCCCGGCCGGCTCGACCTCGGTCAGGTAGCCGAGCTGGCCGACATTCACGCCGAGCACCGCCGCCCCGCACTCGTAGACGAGGTCGACCGTCCGGAGCATGGTGCCGTCGCCGCCGAGCGAGATGGCGACGTCGAGGCCCTTCGAGAACTCGTCGGCCGCGACGCCGAAGGGGCGCAGCTCGCCGGGGTCGCCCTCCTCGATCAGCACCCGGACCTCGACGCCCTGGTCCCGGAGCCAGTGCGCGGCGTGGCGCGTCAGCTCGAGCGCCGTGGCCCGCTCGGGGTGCGGGACCACCCCGACGACGCGCAGCGACTTCGGCGCGGTCACGACCGCTCCGCGAGGGCGGCGAGCTGGTCGGGATCGCGGGGCGCGGCGCCCCGGCGGACGTGGAACAGGAACTCCCGGTTGCCCTCCGCGCCGTGGATCGGCGATTCGATGCCGTCGACGACCGGCAGCCCGGCGTCGCCGAGGCCGGCGGCGACCGAACGGAGGACGTCGGCGTGGACGGCGGCGTCGCGCACGACGCCGCCCCGCGGCACCCGGTCCCGCCCCGCCTCGAACTGAGGCTTGACGAGCACGACCAGGTCGGCGTTGTCGGTGGTGACGCGGGTCAGCGCCGGCGCCAGGAGCAGCAGGGAGATGAAGGAGACGTCGACCACCGCCAGCGGCACGACGCCGTCGATCATGGGCGCGTCCAGGGCGCGCGCGTTGAGCCGGTCGAGCACGGTCACCCGCTCGTCGGTGCGGAGGCGCCACGCCAGCTGGGCCCGACCGACGTCGACCGCGTAGACGTGCGCTGCTCCGTGCTGGAGCAGGCAGTCGGTGAACCCACCCGTCGACGCGCCGACGTCGACCGCCCGGCGGCCGGTCAGCGTCACCGGGAACGCGCGCAGCGCGGCGTCGAGCTTCTGGCCGCCTCGAGAGACGAACGCGGCGTCGGGGTCGCGGAGCGCGACGGACTCGCCCGGGCTCACCTGCCGGGCCGCCCGGTCGGCGGGCGCGCCGCCCACCTCGACCCGCCCGTGCTCGATCGCCTCGACGGCGCGGGCGCGGGACTCCACGAGGCCTCTGCGGACCAGCTCGACGTCCAGCCGGCGGCGCACCGGCGTCACCCGCGCCGGAGCCGCAGCGCGACGTCGCGCCGAGGTGCGCGCAGGGGCGATGTGTTCGCGAACACGGTTCTGACGCTCAGGTTAGGCGGGGCCCCGTCTCGCTGAACGCTTCGATGAGGCTGGGGACGAGCGACGCGAGGTCGTCGGCCACGAACGGCGGCGGTGGATCGGGGACCGGCTCACCGCCCGGGGGCGGGTCCGGCGCGGTGACGCCGGAGAGGACGAGCGCGAACGGCCAGCCGAGCTGGTCGGCGAAGGCGCCGTCGGTGCTCGGCCGGTCGCCGACGACGACGCCGTCGCTCCCGAGCCGGTGCCGGACGAGGTCCGCCATCGGTCGGGACGGCTTGCCCGCGACCTCGGGCGTCGCGCCCGACGCGGTCGCGATCGCCGCCACGATGGAGCCGGCGCCCGGGAGCAGCCCGTCGGGCACGGGGTAGGTGGCGTCGAGGTTGGTGGCCACGAACCGGGCGCCGGCCCGGATCGCGCGGGACGCCCGGTCGAGCTCGTCGAAGTCGAAGTCGCGGTGGAAGCCGACGACGACCGCAGCCGCCGGTGCGTCGGTGACGGGGCGGAGCCCGGCCGCGGTCAGGGCCTCGTGCACGCCCGGGCCGCCGCACACCAGGACGTCCGACCCGGGCGGCAGCTCGGCGGCGAGCAGGTCGGCGGCGGCGAGGGCACTCGTCAAGACGTCCGCGGCGTCGACGTCCACGCCGAAGCGGGCCAGCTTCGCGACGACCTCGCCGACCGGCTGGCTCGAGTTGTTGGACAGGAACCCGACCCGCAGCCCGGAGCGGCGCAGCAGCTCGATGCCGGCCGCCGACCCTCGGATCGGTTCGTCGCCGCGCCACACCACCCCGTCGAGGTCGCAGCACACGACCTTCCCGCCCCGGGGCATCAGGATCCGGGCTCGGCGACCTCGGCGAGGGCGCGGCGATACTCCTCCAACGGTCGCATCGCCACCGCCAGCTTCAGGTGACGGCGGGCCCCGACCGTGTCACCGGTCCGGAGCAGGCAGAGCCCGAGCCCGAAGTGGGCGTAGTCGTTCACCGGGTCGATGTCGACGGCCCGCTCGAACTCCGAACGGGCGTCCGGGATGCGGCCGCTGCGGAAGTAGGCGCGGCCGAGCGCCTCGCGGATGGATCCCTTGTCGGGCTCCAGGTCGCGCGCGCGCTCGAGCGCGACCGCGGCTGCATGGTGGTTCGCCGACGCGAGCAGCCGGCTGCCCTCTGTGAATGCGTCGTAGGCGGCGAGATCGTCCCGCTCGTCGCTCATGCGTGTCTCCGTGGCTCCGAGGGAGGAATCGGGGCGCCCGCGGCACCGTATGCGAAAATCGACCGCCCCTCCACCGGGAGTCAACCTGGTCGTGCCCGACTTCCTTCCCTTTCGCGGGACGCGCTATCGCGCCGGTCCCGACCTGTCGGCCGTGGTCGCACCGCCCTATGACGTCATCGACGAGGAGGCCCGCGCCCGCCTCGAGGCGGCGGACCCGCACAACGCGGTCCGGCTGATCCTGCCCCGCGCGACGCCGCCCCAGGATCCGTACGAGAGCGCGGCCACGGCGTTCCAGGCCTGGGAGTCGAGCGGCGTGCTCGCCACCGATGCCACGCCCGCCTTCTACGGCTACGAGATGCGGTACACGGGCTCCGGCGGCGCGGCGCACCGCACGCTGGGGGTCATCGGCGCGCTGCGGCTCCCGGAAGGCGACGGCGAGGTGCTCCCCCACGAGCGGACGCTGCCGAAGGCCCGGAGCGATCGCCTCGCCCTCCTCCGGGCCACCCGGGCCAACTTCGACCCGATCTGGTGCCTCACCCTCGCCAGCGGGCTCACCGAGCAGGTGCCGCCGCTCGAGGCGGCGGTCGCGACGGCCGTCGACGACTCCGACACGTGGCACGGCCTGTCACTGATCGACGACGACCGGCGCATGGAGGCGATCCGCGCCGCGGTGAGCCGGGCGCCGCTCGTCCTCGCCGACGGGCACCACCGGTTCGAGACCGCCCGCACGTATCACGCCGACCGACCGGCCGATCCCGCGGCCGGCGCCGTCATGGCCCTCGTCGTGGAGCTGGACGAGGCCATGCTCGACGTGCGGGCCATCCACCGCCTGGTGCACGGGGCACCCGCCGACCTGCGCGAGCGACTGGCCGCCTCGCTTCGGGTCGAGCCGGCCGGACCGAACACGGAGGCCGGCGTCCGGGACCTGCAGCGCCGGGCCGCGCGCGAGCGTGGCCTCGGTCTCGTCGACCGCGAGGGTCTGGCGTGGCTGTCGCCGACCACCGACGCGGTGGCGCTCGCCGAGCGGAGCCTGCCGAGCGAGCTACGGGACGTCGACGCGGCTCGCTTCGACGTCTGGGTGCGGCCAGCGCTGGGTGAGGCCGAGCTCGCCTACCGGGACGACGCGGTCACCTGCGCGTCGATGGTTGAGAAGGGCGCCGCCGATGCCGCGGTGCTCCTCCGGCCCGTGACGGTGGCCCAGATCCGAGCCGCCGCGCTCGCCGGGCTGCGCATGCCCGAGAAGACGAGCTTCTTCTGGCCGAAGCCGCGGACCGGCTTGGTGATGCGGGATCTGGACGCGGGCAGTCGGGCTTAGCCGACGTCCCACGTCGCGCCCGCCCCGACGAGCGCGGCGAGGTCGCCCGGGCCTTGGCGCTCCGAGGCCGTGACGAGCTGACGTTGCACCTCGCCCTCGTAGGTCGGGCGGGCCACGTCGCGGAACACGCCCATCGGCGTCGGCACCGTGGGCCGGTCGGCGAGCCGGGACAGCGCGAACGCGAGGGTCGGGTCCGTGCGGTGCTCGTCGTGAACCAGGATCCGGTCCTCGCCCACATCAGCCACCTCGACGACCTCGCACTCGCCGAACCGGTTGAGGATCACGCCGTGCTCGCCGTTGGCTCCGAAGCGGACCGGCTCGCCGTGGTGGAGCTCGATCAGCATGTCGGGCCGCACTTCCTTGCCCGTCACCGCCGAGAACGCGCCGTCGTTGAAAACGTTGCAGTTCTGATACACCTCGACGAACGACGCCCCGCGGTGCTCGTGGGCCCGACGGAACACCTCGACCATGTGCTTCCGGTCGAGGTCGTGGGTGCGGGCGACGAACGTTGCCTCGGCGCCCAGCGCCACCGAAACCGGGTTGAACGGCGTGTCGAGGCTGCCGAACGGAGACGACTTCGTGATCTTGCCGATCTCGCTGGTCGGCGAGTACTGGCCCTTCGTCAACCCGTAGATCTGGTTGTTGAACATGAGCATCGTCAGGTTGACGTTGCGGCGCAGCGAGTGGATGAGGTGGTTCCCGCCGATGGAGAACATGTCGCCGTCGCCGCCGATGACCCACACGTCGAGGTCGGGACGAGCGAGCGCGACGCCGGTCGCGATCGCCGGGGCGCGGCCGTGGATGCCGTGCAGCCCGTAGACGTTCATGTAGTAAGGGAAGCGAGCCGCGCAGCCGATGCCGGAGACGAACACCAGGTTCTCCGGCCGCACGCCGAGCTCGGGCAGGAGCAGCTGGATCGCGGCGAGGATCGAGTAGTCGCCGCAGCCCGGGCACCAACGGACCTCCTGGTCGGACTGGAAGTCCTTGCGGGACAGCGTCCCGATCGCTGCTTCGTCGCTCAACGGCTCATCTCCTGGATCGCGGCCTCGATCTCGGAAGCGCGAAACGGCAGCCCCTGGACTTTCGGCAGCGTCTTGGCGTCCACGAGGAACTCGGCCCGCACCAGCTTGGTCAGCTGCCCGAGGTTCATCTCGGGCACGAGGATCCGGTCGTAGCGGGCCAGCACCTCGCCGAGGTTCGGCGGGAAGGGGTTCAGGTGCACGAGGTGCGCGTGGGCGGCTGGTGTCCCGGCCGCTCTCGCCTCGCGTACCGCCTGCTGGATCGAGCCCCACGTGCTGCCCCACCCGAGGACGAGCAGCGACGCGCCGTCGGGGTCGTCGACGGTCACGGGCGGGAGCTCCTTCGCGATGCCGGCGACCTTCTGCGCGCGGAGCTCGACCATGTGCTGGTGGTTCAGCGGGTCGTAGTTGACGTTGCCGGTGCCGTCTTCCTTCTCGAGGCCGCCGATGCGGTGCATGAGACCCGGGGTGCCAGGGATCGCCCACGGTCGAGCGAGCGTCTCGGGGTCCCGCAGGTAGGGCCAGAACTCGCCGTCGTGGTTGGGCTCGGTTGCGAAGGGCACCGAGATGTCCGGCAGCGCGCCAACATCCGGCAGCTTCCAGGGCTCGGCACCGTTGGCGAGATACCCGTCGGTGAGCAGGATGACCGGCGTCCGGTACTTCACAGCGATGCGCACCGCCTCGAACGCGGCGTCGAAGCAGTGGCTCGGCGAGCGCGCGGCCACGATCGGCAGCGGCGCCTCGCCATGGCGCCCGAACATCGCCAGCAGCAGGTCGGACTGTTCAGTCTTCGTCGGCAGGCCGGTCGAGGGGCCGCCGCGCTGGACGTCCACGACGACGAGCGGGAGCTCGAGGCTGATCGCGAGTCCGACGCCCTCGGCCTTCAGGTCGACGCCGGGCCCGCTGGTGGCGGTGATGCCGAGCTGCCCGGCGAACGCAGCCCCGATGGCGACGCCGACAGCGGCGATCTCGTCCTCGGCCTGCAGGGTTCGCACCCCGAAGTTCTTGTGCCGCGAGAGTTCGTGGAGGATGTCGGACGCCGGCGTGATCGGGTACGACGCGTAGACGATCGGCAGCGTGCTCTGCTGCGAGGCGGCGACCAGGCCGGCAGCGAGCGCGACGTTGCCGGTGACGTTGCGGTAACGGCCAGGCTCGAGCTGAGCCGGCGCCACCTCGTACGCGTGCTCGAAGAGCTCCGCCGTCTCGCCGAAGTGATACCCGGCCTTGAAGGCGGCCAGGTTGGCGGCCTGCACCATCTCCCGGTTGGCGAACTTCTCGTTGATCCACTCGACCGTCGCATCGATCGGGCGGGTGTACATCCACGACAGCAAGCCGAGCGCGAAGAAGTTCTTCGAGCGCTCAGCGTCGCGAGGCTTCACGCCGAGCGGCTTGGTGGCCTCCAAGGTGATGGACGTCATCGGGACCTGGATGACGCGGAAGGCCGTCAGCGAGCCGTCCTCGAGCGGGCTGGCCTGGTAGCCCGCCTTCTCGAGGTTGCGCTGCTCGAAGGCGTCCGAGTTGACGAGGATCGTGCCGCCGGGCTCGAGCTCGGTGATGTTGGCCCGCAGGGCGGCCGGGTTCATGGCGACGAGCACGTTGGGCATGTCGCCCGGGGTAAGAATCTCGTGGTCCGAGATATGGACCTGGAAGGACGAAACCCCGGCGATCGTCCCGGCGGGGGCCCGGATCTCCGCCGGGTAGTTCGGCATGGTGGCCAGGTCGTTGCCGAATGCGGCGCTGACGTCGGTGAACCGGTCCCCCGCGAGCTGCATCCCGTCGCCCGAGTCGCCAGCGAACCGAATGACGACGCGGTCGAGCGACTCCGGCTCAAGGAAGGTGGTCTTCGCGGTCACGCGTCCTCGCTGCTCGGTTCCTGGCCAATGGCCCTGGGGGGGTCCCCTCGCTGTGCCCCAACGCTCGGGGACCCTTCGCGAGCCGCTTCCCATCATACGTTCAGGCTTGTTGAACGCCGGACGCGCTCGGCAGCGTCACCCGAGCGCCTCGAGCGCCTCCTCGGCGAGGTGGCGCGCTCGCCGGATCTTGCGGGCATCCGACGCCCGGCCGACGACGGCCGCCTCGAGCTCCACACGGGAGGCCAGGGAGCCAGTCACGGCTCGGTAGAAGCGTCGCCGCACGGATCCGGCGACGATCAGCTCGTCCCCTTCGTCGACCGCCTCGATCCACGCCGACGGATCCCAGGCCGCGACCGGCACCGACGTAGCAGGCGGACCGAGCGCGTGGGTCCGCACCGAGAACGATGCGAGCCGGCGTCCGGACGGGAGTTGCCGGATCTCGGGCGCTCCCGACGCGGCTCCGCGCAGGATCGCCAGGTTGATGGTGGGTGTCGACTGCTCATCAGCCATTGAAAGCCTTCCCTTCGCCGGCCCGATGGCCGGTCGCAGCGTCGGGGAAGGCGGGGGAAGCTCCGATGTGTCTACCGCCTGGGTGCGACGGTGAGTCAGCCCAAAGCGGCCTGGCGATCGGAGACGTCGGCGAACTGCGGATCGTGCGCCGCGACCCGGGCGAAGAGCGCGCGGGCTCGAGCGTGGTCGCCGGCGCGTTCTTCGAGATCAGCCAGCGCGTACCAAAGGCGCAGATGGTGCTCGCGAGGCCTTTTCACGGCGTCGGCCTTGCGGGAGAGCAGACTGACCGCCTCGGTCACCCTGCCCCGGTCAGCGAGCGCGCCGGCGGCCACGATGCGTCCCTCCGCCACCAGCTGCCCCGAGGGCGACGCGGCGGCGAGCTCCTGCCACAGCTGCTCGACCTTCGCCCACCGGTGCTGGGCCCGGTAGCAGTCCATCAAGACGGGGTGCTGCTCGACCGAGCCGCTGAGCTCGATAAAGGCCTCTAGCTCCTTGGCTGCAGCCCGGAAGTTCCCGAGCCGGTAGTGGGTAAGGCCGAGGAGCTCACGAATGCTCGGCGAGTCGGGCAACGCGTCGCGGAGCTCTCGAAGCGTTCGCAGGGCTCGGCGGTCGCGCTCGTGATCGAAGTCGTCAGCGGCCTCGAGAAGGCTGGCGAGGTAGTGGCTGCCTCGGCGGTCCCCGAGGCCGAGGATCTCCCGTTCCACGTTCGCCGGAACACGACGCCGAACCCGACTGCGCGGGCGCGCCGGCGAGCTCGGGCGACCGCTCCGCTCCGGGCGCCGCGCGGGCTTCCGCTGGCCCGTGACGCGGTACCGAGCCGACCCGCGCGAGGTGTCGCGCCGAGGCTCGTCAGGGCGGCGCTCGTGTTCGGCGGGGCGCGGCGGACCCCAGGGGCCGAAGCCGCCCTCCCGTCGCCCTCGCGGTGGACGCCGATGCTTTCGACGGTCGTTGTCTCGTCGCGCGCCCACCAACGCAGAGTACCGACGCCCTGACGCGGCGAAGCGCCTCGACACGCTCGCTGTGAGGCGAGACGCGGAGGCGCTTCGTCAAGAGAAAGTCCGGCGGCGACCTACTCTCCCGGGGAGTCACCCCCCAAGTACCATCGGCGCTGGCGGTCTTCACTGCCGTGTTCGGAATGGGAACGGGTGTTTCCCCGCCGCTGTGGCCACCGGAACATCATTGGTTCTCAAACAGCGAGTCGAGAACCCCAGAGCGAGCACGAGCGAGAGCAAGAAGAACCCAAGCCCTCGGCCGATTAGTACCGGTCGGCTGAACACGTCGCCGTGCTTACACCTCCGGCCTATCAACCTGGTCGTCTGCCAGGGGCCTTACCCGGTTAACCCGGTGGGAGACCTCATCTCGAGGCAGGCTTCGCGCTTAGATGCTTTCAGCGCTTATCCCTTCCGCAGGTCGCCAACCAGCCGTGCTCTTGGCAGAACAACTGGCACACGAGAGCTGCGTCCGTCCCGGTCCTCTCGTACTAGGGACAGCTCCCCTCAAGTCTCCTCCGCCCACAGTGGATAGGGACCGAACTGTCTCGCGCATGGAATCACCGCATTACTGCGGGCATAGACTATACCTTCACCCTTTTTCAAGGGGCCGGCGTGTTATAGAGCGCACAGATTTTCCCAGCGAAGCCAGGAATGCGCTCCATCCTCTCCATAAAGCGCTCGGAGAGAGTCGTTACAGGGACCAGCAACCCTTACCACACGGATGCTGCTTTGAGGCATCCGGGGCGGCAGGTGCCGCTTCGATCTGAATGGCTTAGGGCTCTTGCTGGTCTTCCCTCGGTATTGCCCCAACAGAACTGTTCGGCGTTCGATTGGGGTTCCACCGATATGAGCCGGTGAGCACCCGCGGATTACTCCACGGGGACGCAGCGTGTCTACGTTCTAAACCCAGCTCGCGTACCGCTTTAATGGGCGAACAGCCCAACCCTTGGGAGATGCTTCACCCCCAGGATGCGACGAGCCGACATCGAGGTGCCAAACCTTGCCGTCGATGTGGACTCTTGGGCAAGATAAGCCTGTTATCCCCGGGGTACCTTTTATCCGTTAATCGACCGCGCTTCCACATGCCACGGCCGGGTCACTAAGCCCTGCTTTCGCACCTGCTCGACTTGTAGGTCTCGCAGTCAAGCTCCCTTGTGTCTTTGCACTCGACGCCTGATGGCCGACCAGGCTGAGGGAACCTTTGGGCGCCTCCGTTACTCTTTAGGAGGCGACCGCCCCAGTCAAACTACCCACCTGACGCTGTTCCCGACCCGGATAACGGGCCTGGGTTAGAGCCTCAATACATGAAGGGTGGTATTTCAAGGTTGTCTCCACCGAGGCTGACGCCCCAGCTTCCAAGACTCCCACCTATCCTACACAGCATGTACCGAAACCCAACATCAAATTGTAGTAAAGGTCCACGGGGTCTTTCCGTCCTACTGCGGGAAACGAGCATCTTTACTCGTCGTGCAATTTCGCCGAGTCTCTGGTTGAGACAGTAGCCAAGTCGTTACGCCATTCGTGCAGGTCGGAACTTCGCCTTATCCGCTGTTTCCAGCGGGGCAGACTATGCCTTCACCTCAGACAGCATCTGAGGGCCCGCGTATTGCCCCAGCCATAGATTTGGTGCTGTCGCACCAGCGACTGGAGCCTCACCCCGAAGGGTTCAGTCGTTACGGGGTCATACCTCCGGAGAGGCAGAGGACTTCCCACGGCATTATCCACCGGCTATCGCCTCGTCCTTGAGTCGAGGCAGCCGGCGAGGACTTCGCCGTTATGAGCGGGTGACTGCACAGGATCGCTCCTGCACCGGGCAATTCACTTACCCGACAAGGAATTTCGCTGGAATCTGTTACTTGTGTGACCGACCGGGAGGCGAACCCCGATCGGCGGGCTGATCGTTTCCGTCAGCCTCCCTGTGTCGCCACAGGGTCCGGGCCATCTCATCCTCTCCCCCCGAGACGGGAGAGAGGGTCGGCGTATGGTCTCTGAGGATTCTCAGCACCTCCGATGGCTTGCGGAAGTTCATCGTCTGGGCAATCTCCGCGATCTCGGCGATCCCCTCAAGAGAGAGATGCCGGCGGAGTTCCATCAGCCTGATGATCCGCACGAACTTGACGAAGTTGTCTCGCTTCGCTGTCCGAAGAGGGTGTTCCTCGAAGAACGGGATGATGACCTCGCGTAGGTCGCCGAAGCGACGAACGCAATACCGGTACATATCCTCGCGGTGGTTGTCATACCTGCGATTCGCATAGATGCGACCGCATCCGAACCACCGCATCATCTCCTCGAGGACGTCGCGACTTGAAGCGCCTTGAGCAACGGCGAACTCTGGTCGGACTTGCCAACGCAGAGTCATCTTGTCGCAACGGTAGATGGGGCAGCTAAAGCAGCCTTCCCCATCGACGAACCCTACGAGCCACCCTTTAGTGATGAGTCTTTCCTGCTGGTTTTCCGCACTCCACGCATTGTCACTGTCTTCCATGTCCATACTGACTCCATACGACTCAGCTGTGACATGAGAGACGAGTAGCGCAGAGATACACCGGGTTTTCCAGCAAATAGCCGACTGCGCATCCCGTAGTCACCTACGGGAGGGGCAACGCCCCTTGCCTGCTAGGGGCTTCCTTACCTTAGGACCGTTATAGTTCACGGACTCCACATGTCGCCATGGGCGTGGACCATCTCTTCATCCTTCCGCTTCAACGAAGGAGCTCCGCGTATGGTCTCTGAGGATTCTCGACGATTCCGTTCGTCACTGCTCGAAGTCAGCATCGAGGCTGAAGCTCCTCGATGATCACCGAGCCGGTCCTTCGAACGGCTCTGGCATGTGGCCTGGTTTCGTCGAGCCTTTCCTGCTGATTGTCCGCACCGAACGGATTGTCACTGTCGAGGGGCCTTTCCAGATCTTGGAATGGCGTCGACGAGTACCGTCGGATACTCGGGGTTTCCAGCATTTAGCGGAGTTTCTTCTCGGAGGTCACCCTCCAAGAGCCGCAACGTCCTTACGGCCGCCGTTTACCGGGGCTTAGGTTCGGGGCTTCGCCTTGCGGCTAACCCTTCCCCGTAACCTTCCGGCACCGGGCAGGCGTCAGTGCGTATACGTCGTCTTGCGACTTAGCACGCACCTGTGTTTTTAGTAAACAGTCGCTTGGCCCTGGTCTCTGCGGCCTCCTCGGGCTCGGGACGCGAAGT